>PJEL010000267.1_pt1 | contig 63144 bp, 119 predicted proteins | sample 1853271 | NCBI WGS metagenome assembly PJEL01 (sample SAMN08108733, study PRJNA415343) | Invertebrate metagenome, whole genome shotgun sequencing project. | host: Globobulimina | place: Sweden: Gullmar Fjord | collected 2015-08
AGAAAAGGTCAAGCCCTCTCTTTTTAGCAAACTTAACTATTTGGCTGTGTATTTGTTCATAATCAAACATCTTTATACTCCCTTGTGTTGCTCTTGTTTAACGTCCTGTTGGTGGTTCCTGATGAATAAGACTTGTTTATTTAAAAGAATCCTCAAGTTGTTGACAATCATCACATTGATATTGATCTCCACAATACTTCCCACAATTCTCGCAATACATAACATACTCCCTTGTAAGTTGTTACCCCAAAAGCCCCTCGGCATTTACGCGGAGAGGCTGGCTGAACTATGTTACGAGCGGTTAGGTTAGGTTGACTTAATTTGAATAAGAGAATCATCGACTTTTTCTTCCATTGTGCCAACAGATTTAATTCCAGCATTGCTATCAAATGTACGTTGGTATTTCATGATAATAACAGGTAGTTTTCGATATGGTTTAGTGCTGAAATCATTTCGATTCTGGCTTGATTTAATAAACTGCTTCTACTATCAACGTCTTGTAAAAAGGCTTCAAATGTTTCCAGTTTATCTTGGATATTTTGTAGTTCTGCTTTTTCGTCAATCATTTCTTCCTCCTGAAGGCGATCATTAGTAGTGCAATGGTAGACAACACAGCACACGATTGATACATAACACTTACCCAAATCTCGTAGTTAGTCATTTAGCTCTCCTCTTTTTTGTTTTAACCTTGCGAGCTTCTTCGAGTTCAATGGCGTGCTCTTCAAGTGATTTGCCTTCTGCTTTCAGCTTACGAATAAGCTTTCTTTGTGGAAAATTCTTCGGTTTCATCTTAATCTCCTTTAATCCAATGGGTCTCTATTGTACTGTTAAGTTCTTTAACTTTAATTGAAAGGCTATCTATTAGCGTGTTATAACGGTTGTTTTTAGCTTCATCAAGTAAATATTCGAGGTGTTTTATTAAATCATCTTGGCTCATATCTCTTTTGTATCTATACTCTTATCGTCAGAGTTTTCAAAGTATTGAAATTGGTACGATTGCATTATTTGCTCCTTTCAATTAATGCTTCTAAGACTATTCTCCTACCTTCCCACCATGTAATATCTCTTTGATGTGGTTGGAATCCGTTTAATACAAGCATTTCCTCAGTGGTGCGCGGTAGTCCTCGCTGATCTTCTAATTTATTTACCTTTTCTATAAGGTCTTTCATTTCTCTCTCCTTGCGTGTTACGCTGAGGTTTAATGTACTGTTGCTGTCGCCCGTGACTATTAAGCCTGTTTGTTTTCAAGACATTCTCTGTAAAGTTGTGCGTGTGTTGCAGAGATAAAACTCATATTATAATACATCCAAGCTTTCCACTCTACGTCTTTGGCAAACCAATAATTACCTTTTTCAATATGCTTTTTAGCCCACTTTTTAGCCAGTTTTCTAAGTTCACGTATTTCAGAGAGATCTCCAGTGTAATTTAAGGCTTGTTCGGTTGAATTAAATACGGTCATTACAATACTCCATTAGCTACACAATCTCGCTTGAGACCCTCGGTTACTTCCCACTGAATAGGATAGTTATTCTCACGTTCGAACATACACAGATTATCACAACCTGATTCATGTTTCACGCCGTAGCGCTTGGGGATCCATTTAGCCTCAAACATGGCTTCTAAGGCTGTTTGTCGATAATGGTCTCCGTAACCGTACTGAAACGGCACTACGATAGTTTGAGCATCTGAACACCTCGTAATTCTTACCGAGTGATAGGTGTTACCATTTACCTTATCAAACCACTTTGCTCCAATTGCGATAAACTTCACTTTTTGCTTCTTCATAACATATCTCCTTGTGTTGCACTTGTTTAGCTCTATGTGTGAGTAATATCTCTGATTTTCTTTATTAGTTCAGATAGTTCTTGTTCTTTTGGGTAAAAATCACAGCCTGATTGTATCACTTGTGTTATGCGCCACAAGAGTTTATCAATGGTATATATAGAGCTTCCTGCGTCGGTTAACCTCTTATCATAGGTCTCCAATAAGCATTGTGAGCCTATTTTATCCTCTACGACCTGTTCCCCTGTTAGCTGGCAAACGCTTTCTTTATACATTTTGCATTTGCCACACATATAGATTAAGTCTATTTTAGGCACGATTACTCCTCAGTCTTTTTAATACCTTGTCATTCCAGGCTTTCCGCTCTTCGTCCGTTGGTTCACGATATTCTCTCTCTGCGATCTTATCAAACACCGTCTTTTTAAGTTCTACAGCGAGGTTGTGATTTGCTAATTTGTGATATCCTTGTGCTAACATTTCAATCTCCTTGTGTTGCACTTGTTTAACGTCCTGTTGGTGGTTCCTGATGAATAAGACTTGTTTATTTCTTCATAGCTTCCCGAAATCTTTGGTCAGACACGAATTGATAAAAATCATAGCCTGACTTATCTTCATACATTGGAACACTAAGCAGTTTACCTAACCGCGCCTCATGTTTGGCGTGATCTTTACCTCTACAACACGAGCAACCTTCTGATCTCATGTAGTCGGCAACAGCACTTCTAATAAAATCCAAATCTACTGTTTTCACAATCATACTCCCTTGTAAGTTGTTACCCCAAAAGCCCGCTGTCAGTTACGAGAGCGAGCGCGTGGAGTATGTAGTGACGGTTAGACAAATATCAAATGTTTGGCAAATGCAGAGTATAATCGGTTATAAGTTTTCCATATCTCAGCTTGGAGATATTCATATTTCTTACCAAGCTTATAGAGCTCGGCGTGATTCTTACCTTTAGTTAATCCAGGTTCATTGTGGCCTTGCTCGAAATGAAGCATTGAATTGTGCATCCTGCATCCACAAGAGCCAAAGTAAGGAACAAATATCTCTTCACGTATCTTGTTGGATTGTCTTCTTTCCCAAGCTCTTATTCTACTCATTGCGTTTTGTGCAGTTTCCCTTGTCATGATAATACTCCTTTAAATTGTTTGTTGTTTGCTGTCAATCACAGTATAAGGGTAAACGTGTGCAAATGTCAAGGTAGAACGTATGTTCAGTAGGGTAAATGTGTGTAACTCGTGAAATAGTCAAGGGGTTCCAGGGAGCACTTAAGTAGGACTTTAAGGTTAATTGCGGGTTGTGTGGCGTGTTTAATCGACTGAGGTGGGTTCCCGTGGCTTCACACTTCTTTGTATTAGAAGAGACATAACTCCATAAAACAACTATAACAAAACAAATCAAACCAATAACTAATACAGTAACACATATTAAAACTAGAATAATAAAATAAATAACACTAAATAACATTGAAGAAATATACCACGTATTATTTATAACCAGGTAATGAAATATGAAGGGAGTATGTCAGCCTCGCAACACGTTGTAATAAATAAAGTAACAAGTAGACAACTGAACGTATTTCGTACATTAGTTCATTTATTCCCTGGTACCTTTACCCCTATAAATGAATAAAAGAGGCTTAGAACGCTTTAAAATACTGCCATATTGACAGAGAATACATTAATTGACAGCACATACAAGCTTAACTATAATATAAACAATAGTGGCAATGTACTGATAATATCCATTATGAATAGTGGAATAAAATATCTTTAATTATATGATAGCTTAGAATACGCTTATATATGCTGTGCAATGTGTTGAATATATTGAAGAGAGGGGGGGTAGGGTCATGCGGGGGGCATGTGTACGCGCGATACCCCTATATATCCGCCTATATAAAAGCCTAATTATAATATTGCCTCCCTTTACTATTGACATTTTGGTCACCACTCTTTATATTGTAATCGTATATATGGAGGAATAATGGTTGAATTGACTAAAAGGCAGCGAGAAGTGCTTGGTATAATAGCTAAATCTCGCCACAAAGGTGACAAGTTGGTCATGCGTGAAATAGCTGATCTAATGGGGCTTAGGTCTCATACTGGTGTATTGAGTCATATTAGGGCTCTTGTTCGTAAGGGTTACTTGGATAATGATCGTCGATTGACGGTGTTGGGTTTGTGGGAGTTTCCTGACGATAGGTTTCTTGGTGAGTTATTAGATTTCTTTCAGTGGTTGCGCAATAATGGTATTCTTTTACGTAGCGACACCTCGGAGGAATGGGTACGTCGTAGGGTGAGGAATTATAAGGAGGGTAAGTAAGTGAGTGGATTAATATGTGCTGGTAATCTAAAGTACTGTCTTGTTGACGGGAAGAAGCGTAGTTGCATTAAGTGTAGGGTGTGGGTTGATTATTCAGAGCCTACGTTCACCGATCAGTTTTTTGCATTTCGTGATTGGAGTATTGGTAAGCCCTCCGAGCTTCTTTTTCGGGAAAACTTTGATGGCAAGGGTGACGAAAGAGTAATGGTTGGTATCGCGCAGTGGAGGGATTCTTGTGAATGATCACTTAAACGATTTACCAAAGCGTGTTCTTATGCGTAAGGTAATGAAAGAGGTGGGGTTATAATGAAAGCCGCGTTATTAGACGCTATTGTTGGGCAATTAAAGGCAATTGGGGTATCAGCGCAGTTTTGTCGTTCTGAGATAAGGATACTCAAGTTGCCAGAGTTTGTCGAGTGGTACGAAATAGATAAAGAACCAAGTTTTTTAGTTCCGGTTGCTTTTGATCCAAACGCAGAAGAACCAATGTATAATATAAAAAGAGCAACATTAGAGAGGGTAGCTCAAGATAGATATGAGTATCACTATCCAGACAGGATGGACGCAAGATATTGGCTTAGAATACAGAAGATCAAGCAACGGTCATGCCCTTATTGATAGAATTGCTTACACTTGTGAATAAGTATAGGTGATTTTAACATGGATATTCTAAAAATAGTGCTCCTGGGGGTATTGCAATGGTGATAGATTGTACCTATATTGGGGGTGTATAAGAAAAAAGGCTACATAATATCGAGGTTTATGCACCATAATGGATTCTATACTAAAAGACATGGTTTCTTCAAAGGAATTGGTTGACGCTTGCTTGGAGGCAGTAGATACAGGCTATTTTCCGTGCTACCGTTGTGGCAATCAAAGGGCTGTAGGGGAGTATCGATACGGACGCACCCGCCATAGCGTGAAGCAGAAGGTTGATTTTTACCTCCCTCGCGGACTTTGTTTATCATGCAGGAAGAATGTGTCGATTAGCAATGTTAAGGCTTCTAAAGCCCTTAAAATTTCACAAAAGGCTCAAGCTGTGGAGTATATGGGAGGCGAGTGTGTTTCTTGTGGATTAAAAACAAAGTTCCATTCGGTTTACGAGTTTCATCATGTTGATCCATCAATAAAGCTTGATAGGGTTTCGGCACTACTTAGCAAGAATGATTGGGATTTAGTTCTGGTTGAATTAAAAAAATGCCTTATGTTGTGTGCTACATGCCATAGGGTGGTTCATGAACGTTTAAGGCGCCCAGACTTGGTATTAGAAAATGAATCTTAAGTTGCATATGGAAAACGGAAAGATATGCTGTAATGGATACGAGGTAAGTTTTCCTTTAAATATAGATGTTGTAGAGAAGGATTGGAGTTCAGCTCTATTCAGCGCATTTGTGTTTAACGTTGGTCGTCGTGACTTAACAAAGGAGCTTGGGGTGCACCGTAACACTATAGGGCGCTGGTTAAAAACAGGCGTCCCAGAGAAATACTGGCGTAAACTCGACTATTTTGCGTTTGAAAAGGGGTTATAATGGGTAAATGTCGCAAGTTATCAGACAGCGTTTTTGAGGCTATTCAGTGGGACGGAACCTTAAGGAGTTTAAACACAGAGGTAATGGGCTTTATTAAGGTTGGTCAGGCTACGTATTGTAACGATCCTCGTTCGGCTGAGATCACATTGTCAAAGGGCAGTAAATTTTCTCTTCTTCCTGGTGATTATATTATTAAGGGAAAAACCGATTTCCTTGTACGACATATTTATGAGTTTGCTGAAAACTATATAGCCGAGAGGGGGTTGTAATGAAAACAATGAGAGAATTGATTATACGAATTTGCAAGGACTTTGGTGAAAGTAATCAAACATTGGAGGCTTTTCTCGATAGCCCAATTAGTCAAGCTGTTATTGTGTTCCCTTTATTCGCAGATCAGTTGATAGAGTTTTTAGAATGGGGCGAGCCTAACATATTTAATCATTATCCAGAGCTTGACGATTACAAGTTTCATTTTAGCGTGCATGGCGAAGTGTGCGATAAGTGCAGTAGGGTTGGGCGTTATGTTCCAAACAAAGAAACAATCCGCACTTTAGTCAAAGAGTGGGAGGATTCTCGTGAATAAAATCAGAGATCCCCTTACTGGTCAATGTGCAAGAATAGACAAGAACGGATATTTTCTACACCGCTTTGACGTGCCGAAAGAGTATTGGATATTAGGTAATGGCGAAATGGGTGAGTTAACCGAAATCATTGACAAACAGATTGAAACTGGTTGGATGCCTCAAGGCGGGGTTTGTTATGCGAATGGAATGTTCTATCAAGCAATGGTGAAATACAATGATTGATTTATCTGTAGAAATTGTTGATACTATATTGTGGGCGTTAAAAAAACACCCAAGTCACAACCCTATTAAGGGCGAAAACCCACCCAAACATTTTGAAGGTAGCTACCAACAAGGCTGGCAAGACGCTATTGAGGTTGTTGAATTTATTAAAGCTGGTTTAATACTCGTTGAAAAAAGCGATAAGGCAGAGAGTAATTAAGGAGCAACCATGTGGAAAGAAATAGAAGGCGGTCATTTACTTGATTTGTATCCTTTAAAGATATTTGTTCACAAGGGTCTTGTAGAGACTGACATTAAGATCAAAGACGAGGTTATCAAGAAGGATAGGGTAGAGCGGTGGCTTGTAAGCATAAACGGAAAACCTATGTCTATTATCGAAGGTAAGTATGTCACTTTTGCAACCTCAGTAGAAGCCAAGGCTGGTGCCATTAAAGAAGCATATCGTATATTTAGAGCAATTGGGAGCGACCTCCAAGAGGGATTATATTAGAATGGATATGAAAACCATTGAACATATAACTGGCTTGATTATTGGAAAAGAATATGTTTTTAGTGTTGATATCACAGAGCACAGGGCTGGTGAGGTTGGTTTGGAGCACAACGGAAAAACCATAATTAAGTGTGGGGGTTGCGGTAGTTTTAGTCATAAGTTTATTGCCGAGGACGTTGAAGCTCGATTAATTGGTTTGTGGAATTTTGAAGTTGCTATGCAAGACATAGCACTAAGAGAAGGTGATAAGTGATCTGGATAACATTCATATGGCTACTATCTATCTACGTTATATGCGATATGTTCTATCAATGTTATCAAACGTTAGTAGATAAAGAAATAGTGTACGAGGACTTTTCGATAGATTGGGAGAGGATCAATGAGACGAGTTGAGGAACTATTAAAACCAGTAACCGACGGCGATAATATTTCAATAGATAATTTGTTGTATAATTTACGGGCTTTAGAGGGTGCTGCTATAGCTAAGGAACTACCAATATTCCTCGATACTATTTATGTCGCTGAACAAATAATAAGCAACGAAACGGTGCATTAAAGAGGATAGATTTTACACATTAACTGATTTAGTAACTTACTGGTTGGAGAGGGTATAATGGATCATTGGCAAGCAGATTTAGAAACTGGTGATATTGACAATGAAGTTGCATTCGTTGAGTTGTGGTATCCTAACGTAAACAAATGTACCACTTTAGATATAGGCTTAATGAGTGTTCGTGCTTCTGACGGCATAAGAATTAAGTATGATTTTGAACGAGACGGGTGGGTAATTCTACAAGCTTCAATATTTGAGTGGGATGCTGATGACAAAGAATGTGATTCAGATTACCAAGAAGTAGCTTTTGTTAAATCTTGGGCGAGGGAAGAAAATGAGTCTTAAAGAGTTGACGGTTGATGATTCCCTTAAGTTTCCTATTTGGAAAGAGTTGAAAGTGAGTAAAATGTTATGAGTCTTAAAGACATAGACAGTCAAAGATTGGGAGGCTTCTCGTGAGTGATATAGGGATAATTTTATTAACTATTGGCTTTGTTGTGCTTTTTATTTTTTTAATTGGAATGGGAATTATGGGGATTTATGGAATCTATGATAGGTTCAATAACTAATGCCACTTTACACATATATTTGCAAATGGTGGGAGAGGGAATTCGAGGGGCTAAATATCCCATGTCATTCGTGCCCACTAAGTCAAAGAGTATTTAAATCATTTAGTATGAAATTCGTAGGAAGCGGGTTTCATGTAAACGATTATAAAGAGGAGAAAGAACAATGAGAGGGTACAAGACAGAAGTGGTTTCGCTAACACAGGAAGGAACTTACGAAACAGAGGTTATAGTAGACAGTATCGCTGAAGCAGAGGAGTGGACGCTTAAGCACTACAACAAAGACAAGAATTATTTTCTACATTTCATACGTCCTCTTGAAGTAGAAGAGACTACAGTAAGGCGATTGAAATGAAAGTAGAATTCAAATTTGAGCTTGGTTCAGAAATAAGAATTAAGGCTATCAACACTTTAGGTCTTATTGAGGCTGTAATGATCTCTTTAAACACTCAACACGAATATCGGGTGGTCTATTGGGATAACAGCGTAAGGGTAGTTCAATGGCTTTATGATACGGAGATAGAATGAAAGACTATTCATGTCCTGAATGTGGGTACATATGGATAGAGTCAAAAAAGACTCGCCCTACGTGCCCTAAATGCGCTTATACTGGAGAATACGACGAGTTCTCTCCTATGGAAAGGCATGTGATATTGGAGGAAAACAATGAAAATCCTGATAGCGATAATAATCCTGATAGCAATCCTACTGGCTGTTAGACGTAAACCGACTGAACTATATTATGTGGGCATATCGTGAACATATATAAATACCAGATAATATTCCATTGGTGGAGCGGTTTCAGTAGCATGTCTAAAGACTCTGCGTTACGTACTATTTATCGTTGGTATGTATGTATGGGATTTATTTCTGTAAGACGCTTTCTAAACACAGACGAGCTTGACGAGCGATTAAAAGAGTATAGTAAAAGCAGAGAATTGAGAATTTAAGTAGAACGACTTGACTTTTAATATTCGATACCTCTATATTCTATAGAACGTTCTTATTCATACTCTCCTTTGTTGGATAGCCCTTGCATTTATGTTGGGGCTATTTTTTATGCGTTACCGTTAGGCAAGCCTACCCTATTGACCACATTATTCCTTTATTCTTATATTCTATCATGGAGAATCAATTAGAAGTTAAAAAGACTGGTTGGGATCTTGACGAGAGTATTGTTGAAAAAACTCATAGCATGAAGGGCTCTGAGATACAAGCTCTTTATAAGGACACAGTAAACAAATTATCCCTCAAAGACCAGAAGTTACTCGCGGAACTATTTAGGGAGTGGGAGGCTCCTGTTCCTTCATTTGCGGCAGTGGCTAAAAGGGTAGGGTGTAAGGCTCAATATATCTACAACGCAATGGGACAAGACAATAGAGGAAACCCACGCCCCCTGAAGAGAGCTTACACGTGCTTAGTCCTCTGTTCTGATATGACACCCGCTGAGAACAATTATAACCTCCGTTGGCTTACCGAACACGCTATGAAAGAAAAGAAGTTGGATACCGCTCGACAATGTATCAAAATGGCAATGGACGCAGCAGGACAGTTCGAAGTCAAACCCAAAACTCAAAACGTTAACATAATCAATATATCTGTAGGCGAACGAAAGATTCTACTCGGCGATATGTCAAGAGGCAAGAAGAAAAAGAAAGAAGAAATAGAAGACGCGAAATACGAGGTTATTGAGGAAGAAGAGTAATATGGCAAAGCGAGAGCAACACGGAATGGTGCAGGGTGTATGTAGAGCCCCTGACGGTAGAGTATTAAGATTTATTTGGGACTTGGTAGATTTTTTACCTGAAGGTTACGAGGTCTTAGATAAGACTGTTCCCGAACACCTTAGTAAAGAAGGTAAGAGAATGCGTTATTACAACGAGTATGGTGATCTAAGGAATCAAATGTATGGACTAATAAGGGTTACTAATTACAGGTCTAAAGAATTAGATTTGCCAATTAGTTTATTTAACTACAAGAGATATGAAGCAATTACGACAGTCCCGACACAAGAAAGCGGAGTGAGTCCTTCATATCTAAAAGACAATGGCGAATGGGAACAATACTAAAGGTGACATAATGGCACACGCACAAATATGTATAATTTGTAACGGAAAAGGGAAGATTCAAGAGCCCGAGAAAAAGTATCGAACTAAGTGTCACGGTTGCGATGGTAAAGGTTGGGTTGAGGTTTGTGATACTTACCCACCGTTACTACCTGTTTATCCTCAACCAATAAGCCCAAGTGTCCTGCAATATCCTTGGCTTCCTCCCTACGAGATTACATGTGCAGAGTCGAGTGGAGACACTATCACTTTTCCAGAAGGCAAGCCTTATTGGTGTATATATCCAACGCAGGTTACTTATTAATGGATGACTATAACATACATGGTGTACCTGCTGGTGAAATGAATTGTTTTTGGTGTTTAATGGTACTGTATGCACCTGTTACTTGCTGCCCTTATTGTGGGCATGAATACGAAGAGGACATTGATCTTTTGGAATCTATGAACAACGTGTTAGATAATGGTGAAATATATCTTGAAATTAAAAAGCAAGTTGATAATGCAGTTAGGTATATTCCTCCCGTCACAATGCCGAGACTTGATAGTAGTGTTCCGTTCTGGCGAGAGGATTGGTGGACAAATACTCCAATGGGAATTAATTCGTAGTGGCTAAGAATAAAGATAAAAACATAGGCGATTGGGGAGAGATATGGGAACTCACAGATACCCAAACGCCTTTCGTATTAGATTTAGTTCACGACTTCTGTGCGCTTGGAGGTGGGGCTGGTAACGGAAAGACGTTCAGCCTTAATAGAAAAGCTATACTCGCGTGCGAACTGGTTCCTGGGATAAGGGTGGTAATATGTAGGGAGACCGCTGGTATCCTAGAAGATATTACTATTCCCGACTTTGCAGAAGCCCTACTTGGAGAGAACGGCTCTCCAGGTGAAATGAAATTTCACATAGGCGTAGCGAATTGGGCTAAGGGCGCAATGCTTCTTCAGTTCAAAAACGGTTCGACTATAAAATTCTTACCTATTGGTGAGCCCGAAAAGGGTATTAGGGAGATCGAGAAGCAACTTTCAAGAAATATTGGTATGGTATGTATTGACCAGGCTGATAGAATTAACTTTGAGGTATTCACCTACCTTATAACCCGTAATCGTCAGAAATTAATTAACCCCGCTACAGGAAAGCCTCTCGCAAATCAATTCAACGTAACATACAATCCTTCTGGATACTCTCATTGGCTCTATCAGTGTTTCGTCCGAAAAAACAAAGACTTCGTAGGCGAACTCGGAGATATGTACCATACCTATGAATACTCCACGCACGAGGCTGCTTTGCTTCCAGAAGCAGTAATGGAGAAATATGCAAACCTTCCTCAGCACATGAGGGATCGTTTCTATCACGGTATATGGGGAGTACAAGAGAATGCTGTTTATCCAGAGTGGAAACCTTCTACACATGTAGTGCCTCAATTCAACGTACCTAAAGGGTGGGATCATTATCTTGTGTTCGATTACGGGTGGTCTGCCCCTTCGTGCTTCTTAATATTTGCCGTGACAAGGAAATGTAAAGAGACCCCGGATATTCCAGAGAACATAGTCTTTTGTATTCGGGAACATTATAAAGCATATCTTAAGGTATATGAGCATTGCCAATTAGTTAGTCACTTAATGGAGGGTAGGAATTTTGTCGGATTAATAGCTGACCCCTCCATATGGCAAGCAGGACCGGACGGTGAGAGCATTGGCGACGAATATAATAAACATGGCTTTTACTTTGAACGTGCAGACAACTCTCAAATTCTTGGGGTTGAGCGTACACAGACAATGTTACAACCACTGGCTGAAAATGTTGACGCAGTAACTGAAGTGCTAAGAACATGCGGTGTTCCGATATCTCTATCTATTTTAGAGAAAGCTTCTAAACTCATGTTTCTTGACGGCATGTGTCCTCAAACAATAGACGAGATTCCAAGTCAGGAGTATGGTAAGTTAGCAGGAATGATAACAGGTAGATCACTTTTAAAACAACAGAAAGACCACGCGGCTGACGACGTTAGATATATGTGTAGTCACCTCATGGATATGTGGACGCCGGAGGAAGAGAAACCGTACTCCGAGTCCTATAAATACGTAAGAAAAAGAAGAAAAATGGATAGAAGTAGACGAATCGCTTAAACGGAAAGGGAAAGGGAAAGTGATATGAGCAATAAAAACTGTGAAAAGCACTGGAACGTTAATACTCCAGGTGTATGCGTAATTTGTATACATGAAGAGATAGAGAAGCTTAGGAAAAAGTTAAAAGAGGTTAAGCGTATCTCTGAGCTTGTGGAAGATGATGGGTTAGTAAGCATGCCATCGCTTTGGGAATACAATGTAGAAGAGCAACAGTGGGATAATGAACATGGTCACTTCGTTGATACGTGGAGAGATGTTCTGCTTTACGAAATCTATAAAATGATACCATAAAACCAACTATATGTTTAGTCGAAATAAAATTAATCACTAAGGAAAGGGAAAGTGATATGAAAGCCAAAGATTCAGAGTATGGACAATGTAAGGCAAAGACCGCAGATGGTGAACAATGTAAAATGGTAGCCAGTAAGAACGGATATTGCAAGATAGGAATTCACCAAGCTCAAGTGGAAGAGGAAGGGGTGGTCGTTGTGGCAAAATCAGGCACGGCTCACGTAGAGGAGAGAGTCAACAGGCTTGAGATTGTTCCAGACGTTGAGGTTGCGGAGGTTAAAGAAGAGGTTGAACCCGTCCCCGTAAGTGAAGAAATACCCCTTGACTTGGAGCGAGAGGTTCATATATCTTCTTATGCAGCTATTTTGCTTTGGATAAAAAGAACACGTCCAAAAGTCTTTAAAGAGATCGACAAAGACAGTGAAGAGGAAGTATTAAATTACGCAAAAGAGCATATAGAAGAGCTTCCGTCACCCAGCAGGGTTATCAAGAAATTGGGTCAGCAACAGACCCCATATCAACTTAGGCGTATCTTTACTGAAATTGGAATAGTGCAGTTAGACCTTGTGGAGCGGGTTAGGAAAAACGAAGAGCTGACTTGGAAACTAAACAACCTTGCTTCACCAGTCATTATCGTTCCAGACATTTTATTAAATGACGACGGCTCCTTAAACAGAGACGCTTTAGTTGGAATGAATCGTCTCGTTAAACAGAAAATGGTTCGAGCAATGGGTTTTGTCCCTCGTTCTTTAGAGGGCGGTAATCATGCTCTTAATCACGAGCTTGACGAAATCATTGTCGACGCTATCGAAGGTAAACTAGAAGACTCAATAAAACTAAGAGTGTTTAATGCCAGCACCGAAGAAGTCAGAGAAAAAGAAAAAGAAAACCAAAGAAAGTCTCAAGACGAAGGTTAACGGCGAAGAAGTAATAGATATTATCAATTGGTGTAAGGATAATATAGATAGGAGCCGTAACTTTAAAGAATCGTTTCTTATTGATTCTACAAGCGAGGCTTCTGTTGGTGATCATTTTGTCGATCTGAAAGACTGGTGTACGGGTGAAAAGAAACTTGCTGACGGAATGTACGCCGACGAGGACGACGAGGACGAGGCTACTGGCGAGAATCATATATGGGAAAATATTCAAACAATAGAATCCAATATATATGAAAAAGACTTTAACCTAGAGCACACTCCAGAAGGCTCTGAAGATAACTCAGATAATGCACTAAAAGTTTCTGCCGTTCGAGAGCATGATTGGTTTATGGACGGTTGCTCAGATACAGCTCGTGAAGTAATGATGGACGCGGTTTATTACGGTTCTCAAGTTTGTGCTGTTCACCAATACTTTGCAGACTCAGAACCAGAGGGAAGACAACGCACCATACGTGTTGATCCATTAGCAATATATTGGGACCCAGACGCCAAGAACGATTTCTTTGACGCGGGGTGGGTTTCATATAGCGAACTTTTACATGAAGCCGAGATAGAACAAGAATGGTCTGTGAAATTAAAAGGCGACACCTCGGAGGTTGAATCAGATTACAGTCTTGATTTTGTAAGACGAATGAGGCATAGTACTCCAGACGATACGGACAAACAAGATAAAGCACGAATACATTATTTTTGGCTCTATGACACTACAATGACTACAGAAGAGATACCCGTACTTGATATTGTCGAGGTTCCGCTTACAGAAGAAATTCGTAGACCAGCCACAGGTTTAGACGGAGAAAGACTTAATCCGAAAGATTTGGGTTTTGGTGACGACGCTGTTGTAGTAATTGACGACGAGGTTGTTTACTTTCAAGAAAACGCACAACTTACAGACCAAGACGGAAACCCCGAGACTGTTCCAGAATATCAGCCAAGACTTAATGACAAAGGCAAACCAGTAGTTCAGAAGAGAACTTTTCGTAAATATCCATTTGGACGGTTAATAGTGTTCACCGGAAGTAATTTAGTCTATGACGGGAAGAACCCTTACAGACTTGATTATCTTCGACAACGCACAGACGCTGTAGCTGTTAAGTTTCCTATTTGGTGGGTACACGCTAACAAGATTCCCGGTCAAGTTTGGGGACGCTCTTATATTGAGGTATTAAAAGAAGATCAGATAAGTATTAATATATCTCAAACCCAAATCAGACTAAACGCGCAGTTCACTGGAAACTCTCCTATATTTATAGAAAAGTCAAGGGTGCTTGCTCCGAAAGAGACTCAAGTAGAGGAGTTAAACCTCAAGAGTGATACTGTTGTATGGGTAAAGGGCAATCCAGCCACAGTAGCACATAGGCTTAAGCAAGAATCATTATCAGTACAGCACTTGGACGAAAAGGTAAGAAAGATAGAGGCTCAGAGAGATAAGGTTGGAACCAACACTCAGTTAATTCGTGGTGTTGCTCCCGCAAGTGATCCAGCTAACAAGACAGAATTTTTAAGTAATCTAGCATTAAGGCGTATGGTTAAGTTTTTCCGTTCAATGCAAGACGCTCTCGTAAGGTGGGAAGAACTAAGGCTTTCGCTAGCTAAACAATTTGGATATATATCACCTCCAAAATGGGTAGACGTAGGTGGTAAGTATCAGAACGTAGAGTTTGATCCAGAAATGCTCGATCAATATCACGCTAAGATACGAATGAAGGTAACAGATACAGACTTAACTCGCAAAGAACGGCAACAGGCAAAGATTGCGAGAACACTCGAACAAGCAGGTCAGGCGTTGGCTAATGTTCCAGGCGCAGTTCAAACATTACTCGAGGTTTATTTAGAAAGCATGGAGATTGAGGGATTCAACGAAAAGCTCGAGAAGAACGCTAAAGCCCAGATAGCGCGAGAGGCTCAACAACAAGGTGGTGGCAATGGCAACGCACCCGAAACTAATCAAAGTGGTAGCAACCCTCAGTCGGTTAGTCAACAATAAAGACTGGTTTGGCGAGGTGAAGATACATATTGCAAAAGGTAAGATTAAAGGGGTCTGGGAAAACAGATCCCAAAATCAAGAAGAATTTGACAACAGTCACAAAATGGATTCTTAACGATCACCGTTAAGCGGCAGATCACGGGAACACCGTGAGGAAAGGAACACAATGGCTGAGAAAAAAGAAAAGACCCTCGACGAGAAAAAGTCCGACACTGAGGGCAAAACAGACGACAAGGATCTCAGTGCAGAAGAGCTTGCTGCTCTTGCACAAGACGGAAAGAAGTCTGAAGGGAAAGGCGATATCGAGAAACTGAGAGAAGAGTTTACTAGTAAGCATGACGAATTGCTGAAGAATTCTCAACGTATTGCGAGCAAGAAAGACGAGGAAATTAACGAACTAAGACGGCAGGTATCTGATTTAGGTAAGAAGACGGAAAAGAAATCAGATCCACCGACAGGCTCAAAAGCAGAGAAGCTTCAAGCAGAAATTAACGACCTTGAGGCACAGCAGGCGCAAGCGTTATCAGACGTTGAGTACGATAAAGTGGCAAGGTTAAGCACTAGACAACACTCACTCCAGATAGAGCTCTCGAAGATACGTGAAAAAGAGTCAGAGGAAGCAAATGTTCGTTCTGAATCGTCATTTAAACAACGATCAGAAGACGAGAACTTGAAGAAAATGACTCAAAAGCTTATTCGACTTAACGGCAACAAGAAACTGACAGACGACCAAATTGAAAATCTTTTGGCTTATCAAAAAGAGCACGATCTCGAAGATCCGGTTGACGCATGGTACGGTATCGAGAATGACACTCTTAGAAGTCAAAGAGACGAATACAAGGTTGACACTGACAGGATTGCTAAAGCAAAAGAAAGCCGTGAGAAGTTGCGCGAAGAAGGCGATATGTACGTATCGGAAGAGGACGACTCGAGTAGTAAAACAGGGCTAACATTCAAAGAGACGATCAAGGCTCTACGTGGAGAAGGTAGCAAGAAGTTTATCTCCCAGAATGCTGGTGTTACAATAGTAGACTGACCGCTACTCACTTACGTATTATCTTGTAATTCTTCTCTTTAATTTTGAGGAGTTACTAAAATGGCTCTCCCTTTCACTTGGGCACAGACAATCTATGCCCGCACGTTACGTCAGCCTCTGATTAACGAAATAAAACTTTCCAGCATTTTGCTCGACCGTCTTATGACGAACAAAGAGCTTAAAGGTGGAAGTGGTATAGAATTTCCAGTAGAATACGCTTACAACTATAATATCGGTACGGTTGTTCCGTATGAATCCAACAACTTTGTCACCCCTAAAGGCGCTACCAAGGGTTATGAAGATTTTGTAACCTATGAACAAATGATTGGTTATTCAAGAATTGAACATGCGCGTAATATGGGTACGGCACCAAACCAAAAAGCCATTAATGATTTAACCTTCCAGGTTAATCAGGCTAAAAGCACACTAAGGCACTATCTTGCGGCTTCCATTTATGGTGACGGAACTGCGTTTGTAGTTGACGAAAGTACTGGTAGAACAATTGATCCGTTCCCTGGACTTCTTCACATGCTTTCAGCTTCTAATACTGTTCACGGTATTGCACAGGGCACTTACGATTGGTTCCAGGTTGGACGTTCTGATTCTGGTTCTGCTACTTGGGGAACCTTTACTGACTCCGGTACTGACGCAACGTATGTTCAGGTTTTACTTGAATCTGCCGTTGGTGACGCTACTGTTGGCGGTGAACGACCCAACTTAATTATGACCACACAGGCTATTCAGTCAGCTATTGCTCAAACAATGATCGAGGGCGGTCAGCGTTTTGTTAATGTTGGTGGTTCTGAAGATCGAGTCAATGCAGGCTTCCGCGCTCTTGAATGGGCTGGTATTCCTGTTGTTGCAGACGACGAATGTCCTGACGGTTATATCTTCGTATTAAATACAGATCACTTGTATTTGGCTGGTAATAAGAACTTATGGTTCACAATGCCAGAGTTCCTTCCAGATCCGAACGGTGACGCTTATTTGTCGAAGATTCTCGTAGACACCTGTCTTATTTGTGACAGTCCACGCCACCAGGCAATAATTGATACATGCCCAACGGCGAGACCGTAATACGAGGAGGAATTTATAATGGCTCTTCTCGATAAAATTAATCAAGGGATATTTGAAATATCCTCAACTCCGGCGCACGATCTCGGAGACGTTCATTATCACAAGGCTGACAAGTATATCTATGTCCGTGCGAAAACTGCTGTAACAGCGTTTGATATTTTAATGCAAACGTCACCCACTGGTATCGACGTTGTTAAGACTGGACATTTATCCTCTGCTGCGGTAGGTCATACCTATAACGGTAAGAAATATACAGGCGCACAGATCCTTCATTATAACGTTGGTGGTTTAACTGCTAATGCTTATTCTGGCTATCATTTGGTTACAGACGATAGCGGAACTGGCGGTGAAGAGGGGCTGGTTGCTATTGTAGAGACCAACTCTGCGGATCATCTTTATCTTGATATCGCATTAAGTACAACTGTTGCTGATGGTGCAACTGACATAACACTGTTTAATCCATACTATGTTGCTCCCGCTACTGCGAGTACGCAGATTATTCCAGTAGGAGTCAGCCGCATTGCTGTGACTGATGAATATTATTTCTGGATGCAGGTAGAGGGAATTGCTGCTGTAAGGCTTGGTAGCACTACCCAAACTGTTAATCTTGCGGTTAAAGTTGGCGACAATACTGCTGGTACGGGTGTTATTATTGCAAACGGTAATGACCTTTTCGATGTAAATATCGTAGGTCATATTGTCGCTGCTGGAGCTTCTGGCACTGGTACTGCTGACACGGCTTGCTGGGTGAAACTTAACATAAGGTAACGAGGAGGAAACTATGGCTTTGCTACATACTATTCAGCAAGGGATATTTGATACGTCCTCGACCAGAATTCATAATCTCGGCGATATTCATTTTCGTGGTGGAAAGAAGTATGTCTATGTTCAGGCAAAAGAAACCATTACAGCTCATAACGTTTTAATGATGACTGCTCCTTCTGGAATCGACAACGTTCATGCTGGCTTTGCTCCAGATAACACTACTGCCGTTACGACTTTAGGGCATAAATACCCAAGCAGGGCTGGTAAATATTACGCTCCTGCTCAGATACTTTTCTATGGTACGGGTGGTTTAACTCCCAATACTTATGCTGGTTATCATTTAGTTACTGATGATAGTACCGATACTGCTGAAGAGGGGTTGGTTGCGATTATCGAGGCTAATGATGCTTATCATCTTTACCTTGATATAGCTCTTAGTACAACTTGTAATGCTGCTGACAACGATACTGACATAACCTTTTTCCACCCTTATCACGTCGAGCCAATATCAGCTTCCACACAGGTTATTCCTGTTGGTGCAAGTCGTATTGCTGTAACAGACGAGTATTATTTCTGGATGCAGTCTGAAGGCGTTGCCTCAATTCTTTACGGTGAAACGGGTCAAGTTGTTAATGTTGGAGTTCAGGTTGGTGACGATACTGATGGAACTGGCTTACAAGTTGATAACGCAGACGATTACTTTGCTGCAAACCTTGTTGGTCATATTGTTGCTGGTGGTGACTTGGATACTGGTTCTGCTGATACTGCATTATGGGTTAAGTTGAACGTTAAATAATATTAACAGGCTAAAGGGTGGGGAAACCCACCCAAGCCTTTACTTTTAGGGGTCTGACTATGGCTCTTCTTGAAAACATAAGTGATAGTATTTACGACGAGTCTGATGTTCCACTTCACCAATTGGGTGATATGTGGATTGATCAGTACAGTCGAAGATATATCTATTCCTTAGCAACCGCTGCAATTACTCAGTATAAGGTAATTGATGCTGCGGCAGCCGTTGGAGTAGATGCTGTTGCTAATGGTGCTACGGAATTACGCTGGAACGGAAAGAAATACGGAACCACTAACCAAATTTACAAGACAAGTGCTGGTTGGACTGTTGGGGCTTATGATGGATATTTAGGAATTGTGGACGACGGGACTGGAGAAGGAAATGCTTTTCTTATCGAACACAATACCGCTGATACGCTCTTTGTAACTTGGAATAACGGTGATTCTGGTGTAACTCTTGCCGTTGCTGATAGCGATGTAGAATTTTGGCACCCAGACAAGGTATTAACCTCTGTTGCTAATACACATGGACCTACCGCTGGTGTAGCTCCTATTGCAGTAACAGACGCATATTATTTCTGGCGACAGGTGAGGGGACCTTGCTTTGTGTTAATAACCGCTGCTGCTTTGGGTGCAGGGATACATATTGTGCGTGACGATGCCGCAACTACTGCTGGTACTTTTCGTTCTACAGCAAACGCTGATGACATGGATGACGCAACTCTGTATGGAACAAGTACTTCTTTGACAAGCGCAACTACTGCTGCTCGTGGCTCGTATGTCATCCTTAACCTTCAATAATGGAGAAAGCTAATTATGGCTATGCTTTATTCAATAAAACAGAAGACTGGCGAGCAATCTGAAAACGCTGTTCATAGCCTTGGAGATCAGTATATAGATCACTATGGTCGAACTTGGGTTTATTCGGTTGCGAGTGCTGGTGTTACGCAATTTAATTCACTTGGTCTTACTGCTGCTGTGGGGGCTGACGTTGTTACAGACGCTGCTGCCGCTATAACAGTTAAAGGTAAAACTTACGCTACTGGAAAGCAACTTTATAAGTCAAGTGTTGGTTGGACTGTTGGTACATATACTGGATATCTTGGGCTGCTTGACGATGGTACTGCTGAGGCTGCTGCGATTACTACGGCTTTTCTTGTCGAGGGTAATAGCGCTGATACCCTTTATGTTGATTGGAACAACAATGGTGCTGCAAAGACATTAGCTGCTGCCGATGATGATATTGAAATGTTCAATCCAAATTCAGTTATTCAATTTCCAGCAAACGGACAGACCACAACTCCTTGTGTAGGTGTTGCACCAATTACTGTAACCGCTGCTTACTACTTTTGGCGACAAACACGAGGTATATGTTTTGTCTTAGTCGAAGGTGCAGATCCAACAGAGGGTCAACACGCTACAGTAGACGCTGCCGGAACAACTGCTGGTAACACTATGGCTGCTGCTGCTGGTGACGAGATGGATGACGTTTCAATTGTAGGCACACTAACGTCTCTCTCAAGCGAAACCTCGGGAAACTTAGGCGCTTGGGTGTGGTTAAATATTGGTTACTAACTAAAGGGGTCTAAATTATGGCTCTTCTTAAAACAATTAATCAAGGGACATTCGAGCAATCTGAAACTGCTATTCATGATCTTGGTGACATGTTTATAGATAGCAAGGCAAGAACTTGGGTTTATTCACTTGATGATGGTTCAGGGCTTACACAATACAACACGTTAGCTAACACTGCGGGTGCCGGAGTAGATACTGTTGCGAACAACACTGTTATTGTTAATCGACACGGGAAAGACTACGGTCTTACTAACCAGATTTCCGACGCTTCTTTTAGTTCTGCTGCTGGAGATAAGCTTGGTTGGCTTGGGGTTGTAGACGACGGTACAGGTGAAGGCAGCATGTTTGTTGTGGAGGATAATTCTGATGTTATGGGATATGTCAACTGGAACAACAGTGTAGAAACCGTTAACAGTGGAACAGGTGTTACTTTAGCTGTTGGTACGAGCGATATCGAAATGTTTCACCCTCACCACTGTAAACAGGCTGTAGTCAACGAACAGAGACCTATAATTGGAGTTACGCCTATCGACGTGACTGCTGATTATTATTTCTGGCGACAGGTAAACGGTCCGTGTTTTGTTCTTATGCACGCAGCTAATCCTACAGTAGGGTTGCATGTTGTTGTTGACGACGCTGGAGTTACTGCCGGAACGCTTCGTATCGTAACTGACGAAGAAGTTGATGATGTTCAGATATGCGGTGTAGTTACTTCACTTTCAAGCGCAAGCACAGCAGGTAAAGGTGCTTGGATAATGCTAAACGTGGGGTGACAACATGGCTATTCTAAATACTGATACTTATCAGAAGAAATTGCTTGCCGAGGGTAATTCGGTTGTTCTGCACGACGTTAGCTTACGTAGGTCAGGGGCAGCTAAGTTGCATGAGCTTGGTGATATTTTCGTTGATCAAAACGGTTGGAAATATGTTTATTCTCAAGCTTCTGGTACTGTTGCTGCAAACAATATTCTTGTACCTACTGCTGGTGTTCTTGCTGAAGACGTTCTTGCTGGTGCTGGAGGTACTGCTGCTACTGGAGCGCACTATAAAGATATTTGGTACAATGGTAATCAGCAAATCTATGATGCTGCCGCTGGATGGACTCCCGGTGCATATATAGGTTATCACGGCTGGTGCAACGATAGTGGAGACGCTACTGAAAAAGGGTTTGTTACTTTCGAGGTAGAGAATAATGATACTGATACCTTGTATTGTAAGTACGCTCAGCAGGTTACTCTCGATTCTGCTGGTGGTGATATTGACGTAACCTTCTTTCACCCCAGTGTTGTAAAACAAGCTGTAGTAAATACTCTCGGCACTCATGTTGGAGTTTCACTTACAGCGGTAACTACTACACATTATTTCTGGCGACAAGTTACTGGTATGGCTTGGATACTTAATGATTCGGCAGGAACGGCTGGTGGCTATGCAACAACCACTGGTGACACTACTGCTGGACAGGTTGATATGGTAGATGCTGCCGACACAATGGATGTTGTGTCTATAGCTGGTACTTATACTGAAGGTGTTGTTGCTGTTAACGATACACTTGCTTTCGTCAAACTAATCGGAATGGACTAAGGAGGTTTATTATGGCTATGCTTACGTCATTAGAAAAAAATGGTGTTGAGTATGATCTGAAGATTGCTGATGAAATTCCGATATTCAACTTGGGTGATATGTATCACGATAGCGGTAACGTCTATATGTACGCAAAAGCTTCTGCTGATTTATCTCCTTATGCTGTTCTTATGACTGCTGCTGTTACAGATGTTGACCTTGTATTAGATGCAACCACAAACACCACTTTTAAGGGTAAGCTTTATGGTTGGGAGTCTATTATAAAAGCATCGGCTCCAAGTTGGACACCAGGATATTTCAAAGGTTGGTATGGGTTCGTTGATGCAGGTACAGGTGCAGGACAGGTTTTTGAAGTTGAAGATAACTCGAAAGACTTATTGTACCTGAAAGCCCCCATTGCAACTGCGGTTGCTATTACTGATTCTGATATTATGTTGTTTAGTCCATTTAATGTAGCAGAGACTACAGCTTCTACTTCTGTTCCTGTCGTAGGTGTCGCTAACAGGGCTATAGATGCTTCTGTGGCACCTTATTTCTGGATGCAGACCGAAGGTGTAGCTGCTGTGCTTAACGGGGCTGCTAACGCTACTGCTGGGGTTTATCTCACAACTGGAGACGACACTGCTGGAACGTGTGCTATTGCTGCTACTACCACAGGGCTTGAGGACGCTAATATCGTTGGTGTTGTCATTCTTGCTGGTGCAACTAACGACGCTCCTGTTTGGGTAAAGCTTAACATTCACTAAAGGGGTCTAAAATGGCTATACTTTTTGATTTAACAAATTCTGAGGGGGTTACACAAAACCTCAACGAAGTAAGAGCTTCTGCCGTTTTCGATCTCGGAGATATTTACCACGACAACGGAAATACTTACCAATATGCGTATGCCTCAGAGGATTTAACTCAGGGGGCAACACTTACTCTTACGGCTTGTACGGGAGTTGACCTTGTTGCTACTGGTTCTGTTGGAGCTACACGGTATAAAGGTAGAAAATATGCCGGGATGGAGAGGATTACACAGGCTGCCGCTTTTACTGCTGGAGCACATGAAGGTTGGATTGGGTTCGTAGACGATGGTACGGGCGAGGGACAAGGTTTTGAGGTTGTCAACAACGATACAGGAACATTATATCTTGAGGACGCTATAATCACAGCACTTACGGTAGCTGGAACTTCAGATATATCGTTATATAACCCTCATTCAATGCGAGAAATAGATGCCTCTACAGATGAAGCTGTTTGTGGAATAGCACAAGTTGCTGTTGATTTTTCGGTTACTCCTTACTTCTGGATGCAAACAAGCGGGGTAGCTCCTGTTTTAAATGGCGCTACCAATGCCACTGCTGGACTATGTATGGTAACGGGTGATAATACTGCTGGAACAACCGCTGCGTCAGTCGCTACTACGTATTTTGATACTGCTGCTATCGTCGGTACTTGTATTACAGCTTGTGGGGCAGACGACGTTCCTATTTGGCTCAAACTTAGAATATAAAGGAGTCTAAAATGGCTTTACTTACGTCATTGACAGACGAACAGGGAAACACTCATAAACTCGATGAAGCAAAAGCTTCTGCTGTATTTGATCTTGGTGATGTCTATTACGCGAACGGCAATACGTATCAATATGCTTATTGTAATTCTTCAGCCAACACAACCGCAGGAGCAATACTTACCCATACAGCCGCTACTAGTGTTGATACTGTTGCTCACGGAACAGGTGTTGTTGTTTATGATGGAGTGTCTTACAACCGCTATCAACAGGTTCTCGAAGCGAGTGCAGGTTGGACGGCAGGACAATACAAAGGTTATCTCGGTCAGGTTGATGCAGGGACAGGAATAAGTATTGTATTTAAGGTACAGAACAACTCAACAGATACTTTATACCTTGAGGAGCCTCTTACCACTGACCTTAATGTAGCTGATTCAGATATATTGCTTTTTAATCCTTATGATGTTAAAACCGTGACAGCCTCTACTGATTTACCTGTGATGGGTGTTTCAAAAACTATTGTCTATGTCCTATTTCCTTACTTCTGGATGCAGACAGGTGGTATTGCTAAGGTTTTGATTGGCGCTGATGCTTCGAGCGCGGCTGGAAATTATGCTATTACTGGTGATAACACTGCTGGAACATGCGCTATTGCCTCTTCCACAGCACTTGAGGATGCAGTTGTTGTAGGGAATATCATAATAGGTTGCAGTGTAGCCGATACTCACTGTTGGGTCAGGCTTAATATAAAATAGGGATAAGCGATGAAAACGTTAGATTCAATACCATTGCAAGCACTTAGTGTAACTAACGCAACTGCTCAGTATAATATTGGCGATACTTACCAGGACGAAAAAGGTTATATGTGGGTTTACACCCAGGCTGGCGAAGCTCTTACTGCTGGTTCTATTCTTACTGTTAACCACGAACTTATTAATTCAAGGGTTAATAGGTTAGCAGTCGCTACTACACATTATGCCTCTACCATTTATGCTGAAGAAGCAGTGATAACAGTTCCTTCTACGCCTTGGACAATAAACGAACACATAGGCGCTATGGGTGTAGTCTCGAAGGGTGGTACTGGTGAAACCTTTGTTGTCAGGGTTAATTCAGATGGTGGCTTGTTTCTTGAAGAACCACTTGTTAGTGATACTCCACTATGGGTTAAGGGTTTTAATCCAAATATTGCTATAGAAACGCCTTCGGGAATGCCTCGGGTACCAGTAGGGATAGCTCCTGTTACGGTTGCTGCGAGTTCTTATTTCTGGAGGCAAGTTTCTGGTTATGCTTCTTTGGTTACTGATAACGCTCAAGAAGGCGCAGAGGGTAGACCCGTTGTGACGGGCGGTGGAGTTGCAGGTCAAGGACTTGTATTGTCTACTTTTAATGCTAACGACTTTCGAGCTGTTGTAGGGCACATAGTTATTGGTAGCGAAAAGACAAACTCTTCATGTTGGGTTAAGCTGGTTTCAATGCTTTAAGGAGTAGATATGCTCCCGATAGAAATTCTCGAGGCATTTGAGGACGAACTCACATTAGCGAGTGCTCCTCGTCCACTAGACGCTATGCAGCCTATACGACTACTTAATAGTGCTATAGGTGCTCTTGCTGAAAAAACACACTGTACGAAGCACGACACGGTGTTTCAAGTAGATCCTTATGTCCGTACTGGTCGATTCTCTGATTCAGAGTTAGGCACCAATACGATCAACATTGTAGACACAACTAACTTAAGCTCGTCTTTCGGAGATTCAACAACTCAGTTTGATATCACAAACCCTACCGGAGATACTCACAGGTACACTTGGGACGGGACAGGGACAGCTCCAGAATTTATCTCTAACGGACTTTTAGTGAGTGCCTCTCTTGAAATTAACGGACAGAATTTTAATGCTGGTAACAATTTAAGGGCAACCGTCACCGATCTTGCAGAGACGTGGTTTGAAATAACTAATGCGGGTGGCGCAGCGGAGACAGATAAAACTGTAGGAACTGGTGACATAGCCCTTAGAAATCGTTATGCTGGTTGGCGATTACAAAATGTAACTCGTGGTAAACAATCGTGGGTAACTTCGTCAAACGATATAACGCAAAGCTTAGTATGTAGCCCTCCTATAACGGGACAAACAATCGGGGACACATACTATTTGGAAAAATTAGAAAACGAAATAGTCTTACCTCGTGATTTTCTGCAAGTGGATTTTTTGAGGTGGGGAGATAGTGCTTCTCTGGAAAAGATAAGTCGCAATGATATTAAGAGGATTGAAACTACTGGCGGTAGTGTCTCAGGCACACCTATGTCTTATGCAATCGAAAACAATAAAATACGGCTCTATCCTCACCCAAATACCACAGACGTGCTTTTCTTAAGCTATTATGCTAAACCGTATTACACTACGATAGGTAAGACTAAGACTGTTTCTGCAACGTCAACTACGTTTGGTGATACAGACACTCAGTTTGACATAACAAAGTCTGGTGCAGAGGTTATCTATACTTATGATGCCACAGGCACCGATCCGAACTTTTTAACAAACGGAGTCTCAGACGGAGATTCACTTGTAATCAACGCACAGAATTTTGATTCCTCCAATAATCTAACGGCTGTTGTTCATGACGTTACAGACGAAGTGTTTAAAATATATAATATGAGCGGAACCGCTGAATCAAATAAAACTATTGGAAACGGCTCAATAATATTAGCGAACTATCACTTACTCTATTTACCTGACGAGTTCATTTACGCATTTCCTTCATACAGGCTTGAGGGAGCGTCTCTTTTGATTACTGACGGAACATATGAGGGCGAGGAAGTTACGATACGTGATACAAGCACTACTTCAAGCGACGGTCTTAAAACCTATGTATATCCAGAGTTCACTGCCAATATACCAGCAGGAACAGAGTTCTGTACGCTCGTAGATATACCAACTGACTTTCATTCTGGACTTGTTCATTACATGCTTTGGCAATACACGAAGAATAAACGCGGCTTTGAGCAAATGGCGCAGAACTCTTTTGGTGAATGGGTTGATTTCGTAGATAGTGTTGAGGATAGAATGATAAGGCGTGAATTACCGACTCAGCCGAAAATGGGTAGAAGTAGAGGGCGTAGTAAACCATTTCCGAGGATAACTACATGACCTATGACGAGTTAGAACAAAGGCTTGGGTATAGATTAGGTGAGTCAGGAACAACCGCGGCTAATTGGGACAGGTTCCCACAGGCTATAAGGCAAGATGCTATACGTGAAGCGGAACAAATGCTAGCTCTTGCCCTTAACCCAAGAGCTATTCCCGAGTTAGTTGTGAAGAAAGACTTGAGTTATACTTCGGGCAGCCTTGAGACAATTCAATCGACATTTAAGGTTGATCTTTCCTATCTCGACGTTCCAATGTTGAAAATCCACAAGATAATCGACGACGGGAAAAGGCTTATCCCAAAAGATCAAAACGAACTTGAGCGAGATACTCGGTTCACATGGCGCAATAGAGAGCCTTATTTCTTCAGGGAAGAAGGGGAAATATATAAATTAGTCTATCCTAATGGATTGGCTTATAGCTCTACTGAACCTATTCTTTATTACATAAAAGAACCGCAGACAATGGAGCAGTTCAAGCCAGGGTATCTTTTGTGCGGGACAGACCCTTTGACTACGGCGGCAACGTGGGAAGGATATACAGGCGGGACTGTAGGAGAATTTGCGGTAAGCATAGACGGTGTTGCTGGCGACATTCAGGCAATAGATTTTAATAATGTGTGGGGAATGACTGCTGTTGCTGCTGCAATTGAAACCACTCTTGCCGCTACTTTTACGAGTGCTACTTGTGTATGGGACGACGAAGTAGGGCGATTTATTATAACGTCTGGCGGTAGCTCTGGTATTACGAGTGTTTCTGTGCTGAGTGCTGTTGGTGGTGGGGCTACAACCGATATTTCAGGAGCAGGAGCCTCTGACGCTATGGACGGCGATACTGCGGCAACAGGAGTTTCGGCAGTAGCAGGACAAGCTGAGTTTGAGTTCGGAACCAAGGTAACACAATTTCACAAACACGAGAATGCACTTTTACTATACGCTTCGTATTACTGTAAGCGAGAAAACAACAATCACGACGAAGCAGATAAGTTTATGAAGGATTATGTTTTAACGGTAAAGCAGACAAACGCTGCATATGCGGATCAAAACTGAGGGAATCATGGCAAGGAAAAAGAAAAAGGTAATTCATTCTGACGAGTACTTACGGATAGAAGAGAAGATAGCGGCTATGAAGGCTCGCAAGGTTAAGAAAGCACGTAGAGAAAAGTTGGACAGGAAAGTAAAGAAATACGAATTGAAACTTAAAGCTTTAGGTGAATAGTGACTTTGCTTAAAAACAGATCGCGCTCAAGAAACAAGACGCAAATTGAACTCTGGATAGAGGGTTGGCTTACTCCTATTACAGGGGGCGACAGCTCACCTATCAGGGTTATTGGTGGTAAAGTGGATTATCCGCCTACCGTCTCTGTGGGCGACATAACATTGTCTGGACTTGAGGGAAACGTGTTTGTAGACGCTAAGGCTAAAGACGCGACTGTGACCTTTCCCTCTGCGGCAGATCTAGGGTTCAATCCGATCAACGTTTATAAGACAGATGATACTCGAAATAGAGTTACGGCGGTTTCGTCAGATTCAGAAACAACCCTTGAAGATGGAGTCGAGGTTTATGTAGATGTCCCACTCGACTGCATGACAATTATAAAAAAGTCTGATACAGAGTTGGTGGTAATATGACTAAAATATCTGTTCCACAAGAGGAAAGAGCTGGCGGTATAGTAGCCACTACACGAGATAATCGTGCCGTAGAATTGCTGACTGAATTAGTCAAACAAATGAAGGCTATGAATATGCAGTTAGCTACCATGACAGAAGATGAGATAAAAACTGATAAGATAACGGTTGAAGGAGAATGATATGGCTGAATTGAATGGTGGTGGGAAGGGATTTCCAGCGAATGTCGATGATGATTTTCAATTAGAGGCAAAGACTAATAACGTGAGCAGGGGTGCATTTGTCAATCTTAATGATAAGCAAGCTTATTCGCAGTACGCTACGTATACTACGGCAGATGTGACGGATTACTTCTATTTTCTGAAGAACAACTCTTCTACTAAAAACTGTCACGTAGTTGGAGTGAGACTACAGGCTACTGCTGCTGATAGTGTTAGTGTTTGGAGGGGGACTTCGGGAACTCCCGCAGGTGGTGCGGCAATCACTCCTGTTAATATGGGGACAAGTGAAAACACTGCTGACGTTACCTCTTACGGAGACGCTAATATTACAGGTCTTACAGACGGTAGTCAAGTAGATATGATATTTGCTACCGCTGCGGCTGAGAGTAAGTATCACGAGTTTCCTACTGAAATAATCTTAGGTCAGAACGATACCTTCTCTTTAAAGGGTACCGCTGCTGAGACGTGGTTCTTTACTGTTTACTTTTACATGAAATAATTATGGCTGTTCCGATAAAAATACGAGGCTCTAAGAGTCGTGAGTTCCTTAAGGTAAACGACGACGGTAATCTTACTAAAGTAGATAAGATGACTGACGCTGTGGCTACTATAGAATATGAGCACCACGAGATACATGGTGGTAGTTCGTATGTGCATGAGGATCACTTTACGCTTAATTCAGGTGGAACTGCTTTTAGAAGGTATTTAATAGAGACTCCAGATTCTCAAGCGTGGGCTCACATGGTAGTTTCTGTTATGGGGTCACAAGATACCAATATTGTTTTTACAGAAGTAACAGATTTAGGATATTCGACGGGGACTGAAGTATTCTCAAGAAACAGAAACAGAAACTCAAGTAAAACCTCAAGTGTTGTTTTGTCTCATACTCCCGGAGGAGGAACATTAGATTACATAGATTTGTTCTCTGCACAATGGGGAATAGCTACACATACGGGAGGATCGGGTGGGGCTGGAGGGAATATAAGGCGACCAGAAATTATATTAAAGCCTAATTTTCAATATTCTCTGTTGGTCACAGCTCTTTCGGCTAACGATAATTTTATAACAGTCGCTTTTGATTGGTATGAACATACGGATAAGTCATGAGTCTTATAGGTAAAATAAAGGGTCTCTTATCGAGTCTTAGCGTTAACAGTGATGGTCATTTAACTGCTGTCGATTTAATGACAGACACAATGACTACTATAGAATATGAGCATTGTAAAATCCATAGGGGTGATTCGTATATGTTTGAAGAGGGGATTCAACTTAACGATGCAACCAAGGGATACCTATTAGAAACGCCTGATTATCCGATTCATTTTACTTTAGAGGTTACTGGGTCACAAGACACCCACATAGCTTTTTATGAATTATCCTCTGGTCTTGGCACGACAGGAACTCAAGTATTCTCAAGAAACAGAAACAGAAACTCAGGAAAAATATCTGATGTAGTTTTGTCCTACGATTATGGCGGTACAGGATCTTTTAGGCAATTAATTTCTGCTTTATGGGGAATACCCGCAGCGGCAGGGGGAAGAGGGGGTGGTGGTGGAGAATTTGCGGGAAGGCATGAATGGATTCTAAAGCCTAATTGGCAGTATTTAGTTCACGTCAATGCTTGGTCAGCAAATCCTAACAATATAACAGTATCACTTAACTGGTACGAACAAAAATGAGACTCAGAAAAGGCGAAACACCAATAATTATCCCAGCAGGAATCGGGATGAACCCCTCGGTAGACCCAGAGGTTCTCAATCCTCAAGCGAAAGTCGCGTTACTTACTAACTTAGACACTCGCAAAAGAGGACAGTGGACTAAGAGGCTTCCTATCGTCAAACAGAATTTAACTGGATTGACAGTAGCGAACGATCCTATTTCCATGTGGGGTTATCTCAAAAAAGCTGACGCTGAAAATTACGATATAATTATTAGAGATTCTGGCAAACTATATGTTAGACACCATGTAACAACAGGTACACCTCCAGATATTGAGGTTTTGTACTCCGATGCGGCATGGGTGACGGCGAACTCAACGCCTCGCTATGTTTTCTACCGTGACAAGATATTTATTTTCACAGGTGAAGATACACTCAAGTTCTTCCTCGACGGATCGGGGACTTATGTTTCTGGAACAAATTATGGAGACGCAGGGGTGGACGTTCCTGACTATAAACCATTTACCGATGGTTACAGTTTGGATAAAATGGGATATGGTACGTTTGACGAAAGCGACGGAGGGATATTAGGCGGTTTAGGTAACGGGATTATTCAGTACAGACAAGTATATGAATATGAAGAAGGTGCTTTGTACGGGAATCCAGGGGGAACGGGTTATCATTATCACGAAATGTCAAAGTTTCATGGCGGGAACGGATATGGTAATCCTGTCGTAGTGTTTCAGTGGTTTAACCGCTATCAACTTGAAAGAATAATTGGAAGATACGACGCAGAAGGTGCAGACAACCCACTTGTAACAGCGAGAGTCTTAGCATATAGACATAAACATTATGCAGATGAACCATTTACGTCTTGGGAACGTTCTCCAAGTAGAAATGTAAACGCTCTTAACGCAGGTACCGATGACGACAAGTGGACAGACGCTTCAATCAGGACAGGGATTCCGTTAGAAATAAACAACGACGCACCGACAAAGTTCAAGTACGCTGCTGTTGTTGGTGGTAGAGAAGGGGTAATGGTCAATGTCAACAGGCAAGACCAAAGACCTATCCCTGTTCCCAAAGTAACAAAAACCGCCATGTGGGGTACTCCTACTTATAGAAATCAATTAACTATTGTTAATAATGGTGCAAACACTCACACGAGACCAACAATTAGGATACCAGTAAACGCAGCAGATTTAGAAGACGACTGGACTCCTCCGCGTGACATCATAACTACTTACGATGATTTTGTTTTTACCGACTTGGACGGCTTGAGTATCTGGGATTGTTACGAATGTCCGTTTGAGCCATACCCAACTTTCGGAGATTCACTAACAGAGCTTGATATTGTAGACACTGGCACTACCGCGACCTATGCTTATAATGGCGTAGGGGGAGCACCCTTGTTTGTTACTAATGGCGCGGTTGCTGGTGAATACATGAAGGTAAACGGACAGAATTTTAATGCTCTTAATAATGGTTTTTATGAAATAACCTCAGCTTCTGAGACAGTGTTGGTTCTTGAAAACGCCTCTGCCTTTAATGAATCAGCAACTATCGGAACTGGATATATTGCACGAAACGTAAGAAACTTTGTTGTGTCTCCTCCAGAACTAATAGGTGGACAAGAGATAAGAGGTTATTTATACTACAGGGATGTAACCGGTGACGAGGCAGCTTTTTACGGGCACGTAAACAACGTAATCCACCCACCTTTTGTAGATACAAAGGATATCTTTTTATCATGGAGCAATGAGCGTAATTGGAAGTTTTTAAGTGATTCAACAAGCGACAATGAAGCAATTAGGAATAGAGCAGATCTATTTGACGGAAATTTTCTTGCATCTCCAAATGACCCATCGTGGGACAACACTATAGACAGCAGACCTTATGGACTTGACTCTACCAACGATATATCTTCCGCATATCTTCCTTTATACGGAGTGAGTGATGCGATTGGGCTTAGAGTAAGCGAGACTGAGGCTGCGCGAGATGATCAACTTGGTACCCTTAGTGTAGGGGATGACCCGATTGGACGACAACTAAATACAGCAACTTACGAGATGTGGTTTCGGGTTTCCGATACTCTCGCAAATCACGCGATATATGCCTTGGGTGGCTATAGACCAGCGACAAGCGGAGGAACTGGCTTGGCAATATCGTTGATTTTAGACCTTGGGGCAGCCCTTAACACCCCTGCGGTAGGATGCTGGTTAAGATTTGAGTTTCAAGCCGAGGGTGCAAACAACACAAATCGTTATTTAAAAATCGGCGATACCGCTATTGTTGAAAACACTTGGGTTAAGTTAGGATTAAGTTTTGACGAGGGGGGGACTTTTAATGCTGTTTGTGTTGTGGTTAGTTCTGCCGCCCCTGCAACCAACTGGAGTGATACATTATTTTACGATACCGTAACAAGCGGCAACGTATCAAACAACTCATATACCGTTCCTGCCTATAGTCTTGGCGTAGGTGATGGATATTGGTATATGGGAGCAAATCGTTTGGCTCAACAAGCTGTTAATACTATTGCTATGTACACAGGTGATTTTCGTCTTTCTGAGCAATACCTAAGTAGAGCGGAATTAGCAGACAGGGCAAGAGATTGGACTCATCACGGGAACACTGATGTTACAAACAGTACGAGTCAACCAGACCTTTCTGTATCAATCAGCACCACTTCAGAGGGTTTATCAGATACAGAGGTAGACGAGACAGAGGTTAATTGGTCAAAGGTTAATGGTGAGGTATTTCCTTTAGAACAAACCCTCTATCTTCCCGAAGCGGGAACAGGGGTAACTGAATGGCAAGCAGACGCTGTAGCATACACAGAGAACGGAATACACAGAATAGTAACAAGTAAGCGTCCCGAAGAGTGGGAGATACTTGAGAATGTAGCGCAAGAGGCTTCAGGTGTTGGGAATATTGCAGACAAATCTTTGATAAAAACCGAAAGCCACATGGTATTCATGTCACAATTCGGACTATATGGTTTTGACGGACGACGCACGCCGATAAATTTATCAGAGGATATGTGGCAGTATTGGCTTGAAACCTATGGGTTATCTGCACTTAAAGATACAGTATGTTTCTATTGGGCTCGTGAAGGTCAGATATTTGTTTCTATTCCTACGACTGCAAGTGGAGATATAGACAACACTTACGTACTTGATTGGGGATTATTCTCAATCACAGGTAAAACCGAATGGCACAAGTACGAACACGATACAGCAACAAGTTTCGGCGCAAGGCTTTGGGTACTTAAGGACGCTTCGGTAGACGAACAAGACGCTTATTTTGCTTCCGGCTTTTCAGACGACGCAGTACTCTATAAGATAGGATTGCATAATACTTTAGGTGATAGGTCTACTACACTTACGGTTACTCGACCAGGGACTCCAAATGCGAACACGACTCGCTATACTTATACAACTGTTGGGACTGACCCTCATTTTGAGGACGAACTTGATGTTGGAGATTCTATAGTAGTTAATTGCCCTACGTTTGCCGACACAGACAATAACGGGACTTTTACAATAACTGCTGTAGGAGCCAATTATTTTGAGATCACCGACACAGCTACGGGTGCCGAAGCTGACGTTACCCTAGACCGCGACGATGGATTAATCTGTAAAACCAACAACGCTCTTTACCAAGACCTTGACGAGGATAATAATAACGTAGCTATAGATTGGGACGTAGATACGGCAGAAATCGTCACAGACAACGCCGATCTTACTCAGATAGATATTCGTATGGAACAGAAGCAAACGAGCGGCACAGACCGTTCTAGCCCTATTGTAACGACAGTTATAAACAGAGACGGCTCAACCAACCAGACGTTGACTGACAGAACCCTTAGTAAGGTTGAGACATTAAAACCTCGCACTCACGTAGCAGACTCGATTCAATTGAAATTAGATCCAGATTCTACTAACGATCCTACAGATCAAACAAGGATAAAGCGAGTTGAAGTCGCAATTAAACCAGAAGACAGATAGTGCTGCTGAAAGAAAGACGGCACAAAGCGAAACGCAAAATGTACCTAAGCTCCCTGTCAGGGGAGAAAAGACACCTGCCTCTAAGTTTAATAAAGGAGAGGTGAGGGTACGAAAGGTACGCGACAACAGAAAAAACAGTGGCGGGATTCATAACGTATTGGAATATAAAGACGGCAAAGGTGTTACACGAACAGTAGTTCCTACACGAGTTGAATGGGATAACAACACAGACCCTGCTGCCGGAGAACCTAAACTAATAGTTGACATTGAGATAAATGGCGAAGTAAGAGAATATTATTTGACACTGACGGAGAAAGTATGATGCGATCCTTTATAGATAAAGTATTGTCTGGTGATGATGGCAAGTTTGAAATTATTGGAGCCGCTATAGCTGGTGGATCTTTGATTGCTAAAGGAATAGCAGAATATAATAAGCCTGACTCGGACATATACAAAGACTTCCCGAGCTTCGAGGACAATCCTGCGTTAATGGGGGCATTGCAAGACGCTCAATCGCGTTCTCGTGACCCTGGAGTATATGAACAAGCGGTACGTTCTACAGGTAGGCAGTTTGGTCCAATATACGCTCGTCAAGTAGAGTCTATCCGTCAAGCTTACGGGAACAAGCCAGCTTTATTTAATCGTGCTTTACAAAGAGTTCAGGAGAATTACGCGAACACAGTTAGGACTTCACTTGATAAGGCTTTAATTAGAGAAGAAGAGGCTAAAGAATCAGCTCGAGGCGAAGTAACTCAACTTGGTCAATTAAAATTCCAATCCGACAGGGAGTTGGCTTTAGCAAGAGGTGAAGCTGAACAGGCAGATAAAATGAAAATGTTCAATTTCTTTGGTGACTTGTTTGATGAGACAGCAGATATTGGCGTTAATATATTTGGACGTGGGCTCGATCTTGGTGGTAATGATAATGACGACGAGGGGTAAATAATGGCATTAGCAAAAAGCTTTATCAGGGGTTTAGAGCGGGGCGAAGCTTTACGCGAACGTCAGGCTCAGGTGCTCCGTCAAGATAAGATTCGTCAAGAGGATATAGAGTTCAGGGATCAAGAAGTTGATCGCAGGATAGATGAGAGGGAAGAAGATTTTAATAATAAATTTGATTCTAGGGCTACCGAGCTGGCAACAGTATATGCAGGAGTCTATGGGGCTGATAGAGCACAGCAATGGATGGACTTAGTACGATCTGGTGAACGAGTTCCCTCTACTCTTTTTGATTCTTGGAATACCGTGTTTGGTGAAGTTGATCTGCCTAAAGAAAAGCGGGAGAAATTCGAGCAGGACTTACTCCGGGTTACAAGTATTAATAATGAAAAAGCGCAAGAAGAGGTAATAGAAGAGCAAAGGAAGAGTCGGGGCACTGATCAATATACCTTAGCTGAGATAAAGAAAGCTCAGGTTGGAACCCCCGCTTACAATGCCGGAATAAGCGAGGATTATGCTGATTTAGACGAAGCTATAAAGGGTGGAAACGTCGAGGTTGCTGAAGCTTTAGAGTCAACTATACAGCTCAAAGAAACACGGTTGAAAAATTACAACGACTCATTATTAAATGACGAAAAGATTAAAACAGAACAACAGAAACGCGCTGAATCAAGAGCTAAAATGGGAAAAGAGAAAGAAGAGAAGGGTTTTGATCCCACGTTCACCAAGAAAGTACAAGACGTTTTAAAGGGATTTGATCTCGATACTGCTTCAGAAGATTTTGAGGATCAACTACAGGAGAAGTTTGACGACGGAACATTTACTTCAACCATAGCTCCTGCACTCGACGCTCTTGGAATGAAGGTAACTGGAGGAAACCAAGCAATCGAAGCTGCTTTTGCAACCACAAAAGGAACCCCTCAAGACAAAATAGCAGCAGTTGAAAAGATTATTAAAGATGGCTTCAAGGATAGAGATACGTTTGTTTTACCAGTACATAAGGCAAAATTAAAAGAACTTAAGGGACTCGCAGCTAAGGCGAAATCATTTGCTGAAGCAGATTTAGAAACATTAGGCGATGTAATTAAAGTAAAGGGAGCTGTTGGAAAGTTCTTTAAAAAAGTTATAAGAAAGAAAGTTCCATTACCAAGGGTGCCGGGTTTGGCAACAGTAATACCGGGGGCGAGGGACGAGGGGGTTTTAGTAAAGTCAGTTTCGCTGCTTGATTTATGGGAATCAAACCAGAAGTCCAAGAAAATTCTTACAGATATTATTACAGCATTAAGTCTTACTAACGAGCAAGTTGAATCACTCGACGAGGAAGTAAATAAGTAATGGCAACAACCACAGATACACGCACACCTCAAGAGATCGCAAACGAATTTCTTTCAGGTGGTGTAAAAGAAGAAAGGACTCCACAGGAAATAGCAGACGATTTTCTTTCAGAGCCGTCAGGATTTCAGCCTCGTGTTCAAAGTAGCTTTGAGGTGTTTAAAGGAGAAGCCTTATCTGCTGCTACGCTTGGTCATGTGGACTCAGGAGTATCTGAGCTTTCAGCAACGTTGCGTCCCGGTGCGAGGGTTGGTGGACAACTGGTAGGTGGTTTAGCTCCAATTTTAACTGCAACAAAATTAATACAAAGCCCTATAGCAGCATTTGCTACTATTGGTGCACTAAGAAAAGCCAACACCCCGGAGGAACGGCTTGAAAATATACTTGGAGAAGCTGCGTTTGGTGCGTTATTTCAAGTGGTTGCTCCTTTATCAAGGGCTGCGAAGGCTGCAATACTTGGTAGTTCAGGTGGGGTAGTTACTCTTTTAGAGGGTGGCTCATTAGAAGACGCTGCTATCAGTGCAGGCATTATGGGTGGGCTTGGTGCTATTCATGGTAAAAGGCGAATGCCTAAGACCGAAGTAGACAAGATACCAACAGAAGTTAAATCAGCATTACGAGAAGCTGAGACTAACAACATAAATATTAAAGAAATAGTAGACGCTGCTGAAATCAAGATCGAAGAGAATAGGGTTGCAACAAGAAAAGCCGAACACCTCGAAGCATTAGAAGAGGTTCGTAGGCAACCGGGAGATAAGGCAGCAGCAGAAAAACTTCAGCTCGCAAAAGAGAAGCAATTAGCCGATACCGAACTTAAGAAAATGAAGGCTGAGGAAGAAATACAAGAGACTCGTGACGCTTTAAAAGAACGAGTAAAAGACACTAGACGTAAAGACCTTAAAATTAGACCTCAGTTAGAACGCAATGTTGCTGGTAATCGAAAACTAAAGTCCAAAGAAAATGAGGTTAAGGCTCGACAGGCTGAGTACGAAGAGGCTCTAGAGGCTGTTCGCAAACAACCAAAAGATAGGGCAGAATCAGAAAAGCTACGACTACTTAAAGAAAAGAAACTGGCTAAAGCTGAAGCTAAAAAAATTGAGGCAGAGGAAGAACTGCAAGAAATACGAGAAGCGTTTGAACAAAGAGCTACTGACGAAGCGGTGGAAAAAGCAGAGGTAGGATCCACACCTATTGAAGAAATTGATCCAAGGTTGCTTCGAATTAGAGAAGAACTTAGAACAAAAGCTGCTGTAGAAAGAGCAGAGGGAGCACCTAAAGATAAACCCGTCGATCCGCGACTTGAAAAACTAAAGCAAGAAAGAACACTTGACCAACAAAAAGCGGTTGAGTCCGCGCAAAGATCCGAAGAGGTTAAGGGAGAAATAAGCCCCGAACTAAAAGAAGCCTTGGGAACCCCTGCCGAAAGGTCAGTAAGAATACTTGCTCAGGATAAATTCGCACGATCAGGAGATACCCCTAAAACAAGGAAGGCTATTAGAGAAGAAGCCACCAAGGGGACTAAGTTATCTCAAGAGGATATTGTCAAAATAATCGGTGAAGAGGTTGAGGTTCTGAGGCAAAAAGGTGGTGTGCTATTCGAGCATTTAATCGACGTAAAAGCTCGTCACAAAATGTTAGTGAAAGAAGGCAAGGGATATCACAACCAACTCCCGCAAGACATTAAAATTGGATTAGGAAAGAATAAAATCAACGCTAATAATTTTGCAGGAGCATTAGCAGACTTCGTAACAGGAAATGTAAAGAGATTTTCTGAAGCTGTAAAGAACTGGCTAGCAAGAGCTTCTGAATGGATAAAGACTAATGTTAAACTCAAGCACAGACCGGGAGAAATTTTAACTCCAAAGGGAGCTAAAAAAGCACTGAAAGAAAAGAAACCTACATTCACAAGAGGTAGAGAGTTTGGTAAATGGCAAGCCAGAAATAGAGTTTCAGAAACAGAAATTCAGCAAGCGTCACAGTCTTTATATGGCGAGTCTTTAGGTAGGGTTGCTCCGAAAGAAAAAACTGCTCGTATTCAACAAGAAATAATAGACAAAAGAGCTGAGATTAAAGCCGAGGCAGAGGAGTCCCCTCCTGGCGCGATTGGGCACAGAACAGATATTCACAAAAGACTTCAGAAGCTAATGTTCGGCGAAGAGGGCGAGAGGTCAATATTCTTAGGGAAGAGTGGAGACGTAGGGGCTTATCGTGTATGGCTCGAAGATAACTTTGGGGTCAAAAGGTTACGTGATCTTTCTCCAGAACAAGCTCGTGTTGCAGAACAAAGATTAGCCACAAGACGTAGGGGATTAATTAACGAACAGAATAAATTCCAAGAAAACGAGAAGGCTGTTGGTGTGGTTAATCACGCGGTTGATTATGGGAAGCAGGTCACGGGAGAAGTTACTGATTTCTTCAGGGCTACTATCGAAAGATTGCGTAGAACTCCGGCAGGAACAGAGCTTGCGGAACAAAAGATAGCACAGACGGTAGATAGATACTCATTAACTAATCAGAACGTTTCGTTTAAGGTTCTTGAGGAGTCTTTGAAAAAATACGGACTTACAGGGACGTTAGGACAGTTACGCTCGTGGTTAGGTTCAAATGCAAAGACATTAAGGTGGTACGAGGAGAACGCTCGAGCTTTTCGTCAGTCTGAGGGTAAAATGGAGATACCCGAGGGCTTGAATAGAGCATTAATTCAAGACTTTGATACTGCGTTTGCTAAAGTATTTGAGCTTATGGCAAAAGGTGCAGAGGATCTCAGTGTAGAGGGATTTAAAAGGGTAGAGAATATTGGTTATTTCCCTCAATGGTTTACCACTTCCCTACGAGAGATACTTTTGAAACCAGAAAGCCCATTAGCTCTTGAGGTTAAAAGACAAACAAAGATATTTGGCAAGGATAAGAACAAGATATGGAGTTCGTTTGTAAAAGCGTCTGAACGAAAGTTTGGGTCACTTGAATTTGAGCGTAAAATACTTATCCCCGATAAGGTAGAGTTCGAGGGGAAAACCTATAAGTTAGTAGAGACTGATCCGTTTAAGTTATCTCCAAGATATATAGTAGACGGTTGGAACAGACTCGGTGTGGTTAAAGCTTTCGGTCAAGGAAAAGAGGCAACACAAAAAATAAACGCCACCATAGAACAGATTAGAAAAGAAGCGGATTCGATAGGGCTTAACGGTAACTCCGAGGCACAATACGCATTTAATGTTCTTGAAGAGTTGAGAGGATACGGAAGCAGACCTCCGAACACAATCCTTATGAAGGGGCTTGCGGACGTTTCTAACGTCGTTACTGCAAATCAAATGGCATTAGCCGCAATTCCCAATATGATAGCTGGTAATGTCCCTATGGCAGCGAGAACAAGCTTTAGGACACTACTAGAGGCTTACGCCGAAGTTTTTAGTGACGGATCTACATTTAGACTCTTAAAATCTGTAGGGGCTTTCGCACAACCAGCAATGAACTCTATGTATGACGTGGCTGGTTTTGGAGCTGGATTAAAACAAGGTGTTGTGGGAAAAGGTGCGACAACATTCTTAAGGGCTATGAGGTTTGAGGCTGCTAACAATTTTGTCAATCAAGTAAATAGCGTAATGGCTATAAGGTGGTTCGCAAAAGCCGCTGCAAGAGGAGACCGAAAAGCTTTTAGGCAGTTGCGGAAAGACTTTTATTTCTCCGAGGTAGAGGTAGAGGCTATTCTTGCAAGAGGAAAGCTGACCGAAACAGATATGGTGAATATAGCAAACAGAACTCCTGCTCTTTCTAATGTGACTCGTGAAAGTGTATTAGATCGACAGCCTTGGATGAACAAAACCCTTGCAAAACATACTCTTAGATACACGGGATTTGTGAGAAACTTAGGGCGTTCATTACAGTTTTCCATAGACGAAGCAAGAATAAACAATAACTACAAGCCAATAGTAAGGCATATGCTCGCAGTAGGATTAGGAACAGAAGCTGTGATTTTTGTAAGGAACTGGATTAAGGGTAGAGAACGACAAGACGAAGGTGTATGGCAAAGGATTTACCTTGATCTGTTGTATGGTGGAGCGTTTGGGCTTGGTGGCGAGGTTCTTCAGACTGGATTTTTTTCAGCTAAGTTTGACGAGAATCCTATGTTAAGATTGGTTGGACCAACATTCGAGACGGCTGGTGAGTTTTATCTCGAATTGGCAAAGTTAGTTCAAGATGATAAAGAACCTGATTGGTTGAAAATGGCGAGACGACAAAACCCTGCGCTCGACGCATTTTTACAGCAAGTAGGACAAGAAAGAAATAAAAGAACAGTTACAAGATAGGAGTAAACAATGGCAACACGAGAAGGAATAGGGTCAAGTTCTCCGACTGACGTTACGAATCATTGGAGACACGAGGACGGGATAATAAGGAGCGTTGACAATGATGATCCTATGCCCGTTAAAACTGGAGCAACAAAGAAATTACTTAACGGGTATGGTCCAGACGTTGTTGTGAACGGAATTATGGCTGCGGGAACATGGGACGAGGACGGCGATTGGGCTATTGGAGCGGGAGTACAGGCTCACTCTGGCGTAGTTACTAATGAAGAATCTGCTCAGACTGTAGCAACTTTAACTGCGGGGACAACCTATTTAGTTCAATCTACAATCACAGCATATACGTCAGGTACATTTGCCATGAAAGTTGGTGGACAAGCTGGAGTCTCAAGAACAGCTACAGGTATATACACGGAAGAAATTACCGCAAAAGCCTCTGGTGACGCAGATTTTGCAACAGAAGTTGCGCTTGCTTGTGTTGGCGCTTTCGTTGGTTCGGTTGATAACGTTGTTGTTCGAGAGAAATTCACTGACGGTACGTTTGCTTTTACTCCACTGAATGCTGTTGAAGAAGTTGTTTTTGTTGAAATAGGTGACGCTGAAAGTGATATTGATGTTTACTTCAAAACGACAGCAACCCAGGATGGTACAGCTCTTGATGCAATGACATTTAATGGTCGTCATACCTATATGTATGACGATGACGGAGAGCTTACACACCCTGTAGACGTTGGTGCAACAAAAGAGGTGACATTCGAGATAGGTATAGATATGTCAGTGGTTAATACTGTTTCTGGACCGTTCCACCTCAACAAGATATATGATATTCATGGTAGTCCTGTGAAGCACATGAACTCGAAGTATTATGCTTTTGCATGTACTAATGTCGGGGGAACAGGCGGTGATTACGGAACGATATTAATTTACGCGATGCAAAGATAGGAGTTTAAAATGGCTTTAGCTACACAAGTGCTCGGGGTTCCGGGTGTCGGAAATGCGGTAGGAACTGTACCTGTAAAGTGGACACATACTTTTTCATGGACAGGAGCCTCGGCTCACGCAGCTCAAACTATGGATATTGCGCTTGACCTCAACTCTGATGCTGTTGACCAATCACCCGCAAAGGTTTACGGTGACTTCTGGTTGGTATTACAAGAGACTGCTGGTACTCCCGTCGCAGAGGACGATGTTGATATTCAGATTCAGCCTCTTGCAAGGTATGCCGATGGCACTCTTGGGGTAACACAACAGGCGGCAGTAGATATTGAAAACGCAGTAGACTTTGACAACGGCACTGGATCTCGGATGCAAGCATATTCGCTTAATGCATTCTTTTCCTTAAGTGGCACGGCTGCTCTTTTCCTTGGGGGCGACGGGTTTAGAATTACCGCTGACCCGGCTGCAAACGCAACTATTACTCTTGTAGCAACAGTGATTGCTCGATAGGGGGAATCATGTTGTACGGTACAGGTAGATATGGGGTGGATGGAGGAGCGGGAAGGTTTGGACTGCCTAATCAAAACTTCGCTGGAATAAGCGATAAGGTTCTTTTGTACAATATCAGTAATGAGGTCACCGTTACCGGGGCGGGTGCGTCAAGTATCGACGCTATTGTAGGTAACGACGCTTTACAAGGCACAGACGCTAACCGACCTCCTTATGCTAGTGGTATCTTAAGCCCTGATGGTGTTGCAGATTGGATGGAAGTTTCTAAGACAGGACTCACTCAATCTTATCCTAAAATGTCTATTGCATTCTGGGCTAGTGATTGGACTGACACTGATTTTATTATGATTTGGGATGGCACTCATTTTTATATAAGAATTTCAGCAGGAGATTTACTGTTTCGTCATGCTGATTTAACTACTGCCTCAACTAATTGGACATATGGAGCAATGGATTTAACCGATTCCGTTATGCGTCATTTCGCCTTTGTATATAACGGTGCAACATTTAAAATCTATGTAAACGCAGTTGAAAAAGCTTCAAGCAATGAGGTTGGAACAATAGATGTATCAGGAGATGATTTAACATTGTTCGCTAACGATGCTCATGACGCGAGTTTTTGGGGTGGCGAGACGGCAGGTGATTTTCATTTAACTTCAGACGCACTAACGTTGGCAGAGATTAAATGGTTAGCCTCAAGGAGTCCGGTATGAGAATCTTAGGAGTGATATCTACTAATAAGCTGGAAGAAGCTCAACGCGATATCTCCGAAGCGTTTACTAACCCAGTTCCGGTGCTAAATAAGTCTGACGACTCGTTACATGGGTATATTTGTTGTTATTTGGAGCCATTACAAGAGACCATTGATAAGATAGACGCTATTGGCGAAACCCGCGAGGTGCCAGATAAGAACCCTAGACCAGTAGTGATTGAAATACTTGATAGCCTTAACCTTAAATTCAAACAGGACGAGACATGAAAAACGATTATCTAAGTGCTACGACATTGAGGTGGTTGTTTGGAATAATCATTGCGCTCCTTGTGACTGCCAATGGAATGATTGTAAAAAACACGGTATCTATTGCAAGCCATGAACATAAGATAGACAAAGAAGAAGTAAGGCTCGTGGTGAAAGAAGAGTTGGAGCATTTTGACTTATGATATTTACACCTTGGAACGATTTACCAGAAGAGGAACGTGAACGTATCAGATGGGAAGATTTAACTCCCGAAGAGCGCGAAGAAGAGGCTAAGAAAGCTTTAAATGGACTAGACTAATGACGCGAAACTTCACTAAAGACGAGGTCTCATGCAAATGTGGCTGTGGATTAGAAATGCCACAAAACGAACAAGACCGCCTTCAGCACACCCGAGACGATTACGGTAAAGCTATATTTGTTGCACGTACAATAAGTTGCGCTAAACATAATAAGAAAATTGGTGGAGCTAAGAAATCTCGCCATTTAACGGGTGACGCAGTAGACCCCGAAGATAGAACATTCGAGAACTCCGCAGACAGAGCATTCTTTATAAAATGTGCCACCAAGAACGGTTATAACTGCTTTGGTATCGGTGGTAAAAGGCTCCATATGGACGCTCGATACGAAGATAAATTCGAGATAGTGTTGCTCTGGACGTACTGACACCTAATTAAGGTCACTTGTACTCATATTGAGGTCGTTCAATAATAATGAACACGTAAGAAAATTGAACAAAGAAAAAGCACACTAACATTCCGAGTGTTAATGTGCAATATGAATGTTAAACTTTCGACTAAATGTCCCCGCCATAAGTGACAAACCCTTCTATATCTTCATTATTGTTGAGCTTGTCTATGTATTTATCTAAAATAAAGTTTCCGTCCGTATGTGTTCTGCAAGCCATAGTTCCACAAATGGGACAAGTTTTAGGAAGAGACATTTTTTGCCATGCGTCCCATCCATCATACGTTGGGTCGCTCCCGAGATGAGGATAAATAAGCCTCCCGCGATATTCTATGGGATTACCACTCATATATCCCCGCCATATGTAATAACTCTCATTCTTTCAGGATAAAAACTAAGAGTACATTTTGTCATACCCAGGGAGACAGGAGGGTATCCCGCTCGTTCTGCGTATCCTGAGTGATTATCCATACAAGTCTTTAGGTAGCTCCCCGAGTAGCCGTAGTACCTTTCGCGGTGATTTAACTTAACCTTTTCTTGGTGCATCATTATAATTGGCTTCTGAGGTACCCATCCCTTTTCGTGTGTATGCCCCATGACTATCATATCAAACACGAAGTCTCCGCCCATATCATGTATGCGATTTACTTTAGCTCCCGCCTTACGTCCTCCCCCGTGTCCGTGATGAAGAACCAATGTGAATGGTATCTTATTGAACATGAATTTAATCATAGTGGAGTAAGACAAGGTTTGAGTTTCAAGCATATCACAAATAAGGTCGTTCATGTCGATTGAATTATGTTTGCCAAGCTTCTCTTCGTGGTTTCCTTCGATAATTCCAAAGATTTTCTTCTTGATAGGAGTGAAATATTCCTTGGCTTTCATGGCTTGTTTATTAATTATCGATTTCCCGTCCCACCCGCACCATTTAGCGAGTCCACCTGAATCAAAGCGCGGATCTTTAATAGTGATACATTCACAAATATCTCCCATAAGAAAAACTACCGCGTTATCATCGTCTTTAATCTTGTCAATATCTGCCTGAAGTTTCTTCTCGTCACAAGAGATAGTCCCTAAATGAATATCTCCTATAAAGTAGAAGTTCCAGAACGAATCTTTAGTTCCCTTAAACGTATGGTGTATCGGTTTCATGTCTACTCCTGTAAAGTTTCTCAAGATCTACAATAATATCTAATGCTTCTTTTAATGTGTTATTAAAGAATTTACTCACATGAGATAAGACAAAGCTATCTTTAAGTGATAGGTCAGGGGCAATAGATACCAAAAGCTCATCCATAAGCTTTGCTTCTTCTGACCCTCTTATCTTAGCCTTAATGTTGTCTACTTCTTCAATTAACTTTTTTGTTGGCTTACCTGACAACATAAGGAAATGGTTTATTGTGTCTTTCATGATATCCGCATCGGGATCAATAATGAGGGGGTTTTTAGCTTCATTCTCTATTATCATATCAATATTTTCTAAACGATCTTCAGGAATATCATTGTAATATTTGTGTCCCCGATCAGTTATCACCCAATAGGAGTCTCCAGCATCATAAACTAACCCATTTTGCTCCCACTTATTACAACTAATCAACCCATATTTATCCTCCACCTTAATGTGGTTATTGTTTACCAAGCGGTGTAACAGTTTAACCTCCATGTCACTGAAGTTGCCCTTAAATCCAATCCCTATCTCGTTAATCCCGTTGAGCCAAACATCTACCTTTCTTGTAGAACTCCAACTTGGGGGGCTCGTCCCTCTCTCCCAATTTCCTATTGAAGCTTTTGTAACACCAATTTTTTCAGCAAGATCGGATTGGGACAACCCCTCTCTACGTCGAGCCTCTTTTAACCTTTTACCAATATCCACTATTCCTCCGATTTCTGAAACAGTCTCTCTTCTTCTTCCAGAGCGTTAGTTATTTCAACACTTTACCGTCCATTTGTATTTCGATTTCTAGTCTTTCGGGATACTCAATTCCAAGCCTTTTACAGCGAGGGCAATCATATTCCATTGGGTAAACTTCACCGTTCCAATATGGAAATGTTTTAACTCGTCCAGTATCGTCACAGTCGGGACATGACTTATCCACTCTCCTCTCCCTTCTGATATAACCTCTCTTCTTCTTCCAGAGCGTTAGTTATTTCAATCTGTTTCTCTAATATTTCTACTTGTCCGAGATCACGCTTTATTAGTGCCTCTAAACTTTTACTCATTGATATCATGTCGTTCACTTTGTTTCTCCTTGGTTTATAAAGAAGTTCTGATCTACGAATTACCTTCAACAGGGTATTAAACAAGTGCGTTAGTCTACTTGTAATTCTGATACAATTTTGTCTGCCTCTTTTACTGACTCATTAAACCAAGCCCAAAACTCACCCCCAGTAGTCATGTGTTTTTGGGGTAGCTGGGGACATGGATCTTCAAAGCGATCAGTTCTATTAAGATGATGATATAGTTTCCACGCCCATTCTTCAATATTGTTAAGTTGTCCTTTTAGCTTTTTGTTATCGCTGAGTATATCGCTAAAGGCTTTGCGAACTATTTCAGGCTCGTTATTCATTAACGCTTTACGCAATTTATCTATTGACGTGTCACTTGGAGAGTCTCCGTTATACGCAAATCCACAGCCTGCAATATCGGCAATAGCGTTAATGTTTTCTTCGTCTAACCATGCACAACGGATTAAATCTCTTTTCAGCCCTTGGTTGGACGCAATAAAGTCCTTATAAAATTGCCAAATACCAATTGATATTTTACCGTCTGTTGTGTCATATTCTATCTTCATTTCTCTCTCCTAAAATTGAGTTATCTTCCACTGTTTATCTATATACTCTGCTAGTTCCCATGTTATATGAGGGTAACGAAGTACTGCGGCTTTAAAACGTACCATGCCTGCTCGTTCTTTGTGCCCCTTCACTTCCGTTACAACTAATTTATTGTCGCTTGGTCGCATGTACGAAAAATCAGGTGTGTACCATGCTTCAGCAAATCCAGCCGCTCCTCCCCCTACTTTAAATCGCATAGATTCATAATCATAGTCAATTCCAACAAGACACTCATTAGCGAACCGTGTTTCGAGTTTGTTGAGCACCCCCCGCTTGGTTCTTCCGATTGCTTTGGGATTAGGTTTCTTAGTTGGTGACAATTTGACACCGCCTCTCTTCCCTCTTTCACAGTTAGCCTTTAGTTGTTCGGCTTCTTCTGGTGTGAACATTACTTCTCCTCAACTTCTAACCTAAAAGTTTCAGGCATATTATCTTTGTACTCTATTATTTTTATCCCAGCAATATACTCGCCTTCGTCAACGTTAAAGTGCTTCACAATAATATCGAGCAGATCGTCTTTGGTGAATTCAAAAGTTTTCATTGTTCGTCCTCTGAAAAGTTATCTGAAGGGTTTCCACTTATGCTATATTGGTTTTTTATGTATTTAACCACCCAATCTATATCACAGTTTTTAATAAGCCATTTGTCAATGTGCTCGGGAAAATTAGTGATAGCATGGGTTCCTTTTTCTGGCGGCTCCACATTAAAATGTTTTAATGCTTCGGGCTTGCGCCTTTCACACCAACTTCTAAATTCAACGTATTGCCCTCGTGTTCCATATATTTTATCTACAGCAGCCATTATCTTTCTCCCTGCGTAGCGATACCTCTCCAGTATGCTACCTTTATATTAAGATCTCTGATTTGGTTATTTCTATCGTCAAGCATGTCTGTTAGTTCATTAACTCTCGCGGTTCTTGAATCAATTATTTTTAACAGATCGTCTATTTCTTCTTGGACTGTCATATCTATATCTCCTCATTTAAGGTACTTCTAGTGCGTTCTAAGCGAGTTTCTCTCCTGTTTGATACAGAAGGGTGTAATCACGGGATACAGCCTCATAGCGTTACTTATGTTGCGTCACTCGCAAGCAACCCTACCGCCTTCTAAAGCTCGAACCCTATCGTTTATTGTTTGAATTGACGCCCATTGGTTTTTAATGTCTAAACTGTGAATGTGGGTTTCAAGCGAATTAATGCGCTCTACAATTTCTTCAATATTCTTTTTGTTCGCGTAAACTTGTTCGCGCAATATATCCAACGGTGTCTTTTGCTTCTTCATTATCCTATCCTTTCCAATAATTCATTAATCTCTTCAGAATATTCAGGAAATATATCTAAGGCTTGCGTAAGTATTTCGATCCACTGCTCCTTAACTTTTCCTGGATACCTGCGTTCAAAAGTTTCTCTTCCAAGATCGTGCCAAGCCCCGTGATGAAAGCGACATTTACAAACAGCCTCTAAGTCAGATCCACCTGCACCACGAGATTTAACATGACTACAATGTGTCTGGCGAACCATTTCCTGTTTAGACTCGTCATAACTCCAGTGTGCCGAGCACTCCCCATTACTTACACAGCAGTCCCATTCGTGTCTAATCCACTCTCTGAGCTTTTTGTCGCTAATCATTATTTATGATACCAATCAAACATATCTCTACGTAGTTTCGCCATGTTTCCAGTAGAAGGTTGATAAAATACGATTCCCTCTGGCTTCTTTTCGAGATTAAATTTTCCCGCCACTCTGCTTGGAAGGAAATCTTTAAACCAATCACTGATATTCTCGAAGGTCTTGGGGTGTTCGTGATATGTTCGGAAGGAGAATTTTCTACGCAACAATTCAAAAGGAAACCAACGAGGCTCTTCTAATTCGAGGAAGTTGCCTTGCACTTTCGGAGCCATGAGCTCGCCAAAAAACTGACCGTCTTGAGAGAGATTGAAATATCCTTTAGTGTGAGCGTTGCGAATCCCTTGAACAATACGGTGAGCAGATAAAACATCCCAAGGGATAGGTTGCGTACGATTCCATACTGAAGTAATTTGACCGCCCTCAATCACAATAGACACTCCCGTACCGTCAATCTTTTCCGAAGCTATAACTTCTGGATCTTCAAATACCCATTCAAACCCTTCGGTTACTTCTGGCTTGACACAATACTTCCCATCTTCATTGTCTGCCCGAACAAACGGAGACTGAAGCTTAGGGAAATTAACTGGATCAACCTTGTTACTTATTGGTGCATAATCAACACCGTCAATTTGTACTTTCATTTCAATCTCCTTTAGAACTTAGTGCTTATGGACGAAGGAACTGTTATTATGGTTTTGTTACTTGATACTCCACCGTGCTCACTTGCCCATTCTAAAACCATCTGCAATGAGGTAGTGTGGTCGAATATTGCTGTTTCAAGCCATGTTTGTCCGACAGTTTCGTTACCGTCTGAACGCTCCATAACAATAACTATATCACTCATTTCAATCTCCTCTTAAATAATCGTCTCTTCGGACGGTTTCATGTTCGTCAAAATGTTCACTATATCGATCAAATTTTTTACGAGTAGTGAGTCTATACGGGATATTCCATTCTGGTAAAGGGTTTCTCTTTCTACGTCCATTACTTAGCCCACGTATAGTCATTAGCCATAGCTCTACTCTAAAAGGGTAAGTCTGAGTCGTCTTTAGATCCAGAGTTAGTTTCTGACTGAGTTGGACGTTCTTGTGTGGTACTAGCATTTTCGTCTCCGCTATCGAATACGTTTCCTTCGGCTAAGTCTCGTTCTCCACCCGAGATAAGGAATGATTTAACCTGTGATTGCCATTCAGTTACCTTATCGTTTTGTTCTTCGGTAAGAGAAGAAACAGGAGTGAACTTTGTGACGGCGTACCTGAACGAACCTTTTTGAACATCGTCAAGAGTCATACGCGTCAAGACTTGGTGAGCAAGTACACTGTGAGCTGTAATGTGACGTAGAAATTCATTCCACGGTTTAATGTTTGTCTGGCTCAAATATGCTATTGCTCCAAGCCATTCCTCGGGATCATTCGGATTACGAACAGAAACAAACAACCTGATAGATTCCTTGCATACTGGAGGAATGTCGCTGTTTTCTCCTGGCATCCATTCTGCGTTAGGGCAAGCGGTGCAATATTCACATATCGGATTTGACACTGTTGGAATACCTCTGACAGACGCACAGGTAGGAGCCGTCATTCCCTCTTCCTTGAACCATGCTCTCGTAGGATCGGGACGAACAACAATCACGTCTATCGAGTTTCCTAGACTTGTAATGATAGCCCCGTTCTTCAAAAAGAACTCGTGATTACCTGCCTTCTTGTCGTGATCTACTTTAAGTTGAATAGGCGCATAAGGAATGTCTAACGCCTGTTTTGCCAACTCTTCCTTATCAACCTTCGTGGACTTAGCTATCTCTGCCATATCCATTTGCTTTGTTAATTCATTACTCATTTTAAAACTCCTTAATATCTGTTTTTAGCTGCTAATACCGCGATCACTATAACACACAGAAGCAAGAATACCCCAATCCATATTGGAAGCAAAACCAATCCCCATGACCAACTAATTACCCCGACCAATTTAAGTACTATAAAAGCTACTTGGAGTAACCCCATAAAGCCCACTCCTCCTGATCTTGTACTTGATTTACTCATTTTACCAATCTCCTTCAGTTTTGTTTTCGTTGTCACCAAAATACCTCAATACTGTAGCTTTTATATGATTCAGTTCAAGCCATTTTTCAGCTTCAGCGATAGACTCGAACTGGTGGTTAGTCAATACTTTTCCTTGTTCGTTCACAAGGTATTTATTAGCGTTTAATGCTACGTTCATTTCTCCTCCAATAATTTATAAGTCCCAATCGTCCTGGATTTTCCATTGTTTTCGTACGTCAACATGCGTTTATCTATTTCAAACCCGTCTGCTCTCAAGAATCTTAGGTAGCGAGGTGCGGAAAGTATTTCAGTTTGTTGAATCAAGTCCCAATGGCTTATGTAATCACTGTTCCTTAATACCTTCAACACTTTTGCTTTTTGAGTGCCCTTTTTTGGCTCTATCATTTCAGCTCCTCTATAGTTGCTATCTCTGAACCTACTATGGTGTCCATTCCTCCAAAATTGCCCTCATAGCAGGTACCTTTTAGTTTCATTTTTACTATACAGTTTCCCCAAAAATATCTTTTTACTCTTTCCGCAGACTCGACAGAAGTTAAAACACTTGTCCTCCCTACCATTTTTTCATTATAGTGCTGACTCCTTTTGTCGCTTAGAGGTATATTATCCCCCCCTACGGTACCAACTCTCTCTTTACTTAACCCACAAACCATGCTGCTCTCTTTATATTCTATCCCCGTAGGCTTTGAATAATACTTCCCATTCTCTTTCACAACTACCTTGTAGCCTACCCTTTTGCGAGTTTTAACGTCGCTTACTTTGCACATTATACTTCCTCCCTCTCTGGAATAACCTTTTGAATAATTCCAGTAGTGAAATTTATTATATATCTTGAATGTCTGCTATCGTTGTTCACAAGTAGAAACACTTGCTCTTCTTTCATGTTGTCTCCATCACGTACAGGCATTTTGAAGTTAAGTTCGATCTCTTCAATCATTTTTCCGATAATCCATTACATACTTTTTAGCTTCTTCATGTGACACGTTTTTCCCGTCCCATGAAAGATAAATATCACCCGGAGTTAAGTCTATTAGCTTACATATGATTTCTTTTTGTTCTGGAGTATCTTTTTGCATCATGGCACCAAAAGATACTCCTATTTCACCATATCTATTTAGAAGTTTTTCAGCGCCTTCGATACCCTCAAAGTTCCAAGATTTTAATGTTCCCCACTTTAATGTTAAATGATTATTCTCACTCATTTCGATCTCCTTGTTCATGATTTCCTAAAGAACGGGTCATTGTCAGGTATAGCTTCGATTAATGGACGGAATACTGTCTCATGCCATTTTGCGCGTTCTTCATCATACCATCCGGGAGCATTGTTGCAAAACTTCCCAGTAGCCTTAGGATAAATACACCTTCCGCACACTCCGCCTTTTGGGTCTGCAAGGGGACAAAATGGACACCCATTAACTCCATCATCGTCTATCGGAGTGCTGCCATAGCTTTTATCACGACATCTTTTAATAACTATGTCCTGTGCCTTCAACCACCTATTTTTAGAATATTTCATTTCCCTCTCCTAAGTTCAAGTGCCGCAGAATCTACTATAGCTGCGAGATAATGTTTACCGTCTATTTGAGCTTGCATTCCTATTCCCTCCAGCGCGTCGATTAAAAAGTCTACGTCATTGGTCATTAATGCGTCTCTTACTTCGTCATATGTCCTGTCGATTGCGTCATTCATGATACGTCCAATTCATTAACGGTAAAGCATTTTGAATTTGCGTGCGTTTTCTTCACTTTTGGGATTACTACCTCGCGTAGGTATTTGGCGCGTTCGGGTTGGTTATTGGTATCTACGCCATGCGATACACATGGACAAAATGTTGGATTCATTGACTTCACAAACAGCATTTCAGGACAAATTAGACATTGTTTATCTTCAATTGATTTCCTGCCTGCCGAAAACCTTCCGGTCATGTGGCATAACTTACATTTCGACAATCTATGTGTTCCACGTTCATAATCTTCAGCAATTTCTTCAAAAGCCTTGATATAAGCGTTCTTGATTTTGATACTCATGACATTCTCCTTGTTCGTTATGATCTAACTTAATCAGCCAGTAGGTTCACCCCAAGCAGGTTCGCAAATATTTGGTATCAGATTTCGTTTTGTTGAAATGTTATTGTCTCGTTTTTCAGGATCATATGTTTCAATACACTCGTCTCTGTGGAAGTTTTCTAAAAATCTTCTCGATTTTGACGCTGTACTCCCTGAATCCGCGTAACTATCAAAACAACTAAACCTTTCTCCGCTAATAGTTCTTCCGAGCGCTCTTAATCCAAACCTGTGCATGACTCTCTCCTTTCACACAAATAACATAATCAATTCTGAAGTCCAGCGCAATAGTTTACAATCTGATTGTCTCTTGGGGTCACATATACATTTACGTGTTGTTTTACAAGATTTATTGTTGTATTATATATGAACGTTATTTGAAAGTCGAGGCGGTGGCGGAATTGGTAGACGCTCTTGCAATATGCATAGGGGGTTGCTCTCCTAACGTGTGGAGCAAGGATCACGGACTACAAGCGGGACGCGAAAGAAGTGCCAGCGTATACACTTAGTGATACTTTGTTAACGTGACATTGGTTAGACGCTAAGACATGAATGCGGGGTTCGAATCCCTGCCCGTCTCGACTTAATTATTTAGGGGAACAAAATGATACTATTTAGCGAGTTTCAGGAAGATTTAAAAGAACTAAAAACTCATGTGGCTACCATGCAAGAGCTGGCTGATTGGATAGAAGTGTCCAGGCAACAACTTTATAAATACATGGATGCTACAGAGCCGATGAATGTAAAGCAGGAAATCAGAGAGCGGGTGCGGGGTATTGTAAATTCACTGAGATCGAAACCTTAGGGAGGGAATGATGAGTAAAATAGAATGGAAACCGACAGGCGACGATATTGACGACGATTGTGTAGCATATTATAAAGGGTTAATTCTACGTGCTGAAATCATGGATGGTACACGTCCAAAATCTCAACCTGATTACGGTACTTGGTGGTGGGCTGTTTATGATGGCAAAGATGAGCCTGCGTCTTCTAATATTATGGGATCGCCTAATGGACAAACAGCAGATCAGGCAAGATACGCATGTGAACAAGCTGCCAAGACTTATTTGTTCGAGTCCCTCAACTCGAAGCGTTGTTCTACGTGTAAGTGGTTATATGGTGGATCTCCTGCCAACGCTCCATATTGTGATATTGCCGAAAACGAATGCAATCGGATAGAATACCCTGGAGATATTCGTATTGATGTCCTCGATCCCGAAACCCACTATTGCAGTATGCACGAGGTGAAATCATGAGCGAAAAGACTAAATGTGAATCGATAAAGTAACCCCTATATGATTTGTTTTAAAAGGAGGAAATTGTGAAATATCGAATATATCGAGAGATCAGCAGGATAGAATATAAGGACGTTGAAGCAGATTCGTTCGAGGAAGCCACTAAGCATATAACTGATGTCCGCGAAGATTTTAAAATAACAGACGACGGTATTATTAAAGGGTATTGGGTAGACAAGGATTTTGATAAAGAAAAAGGAAGAAATGATTTAGTTTAGCTATAGGAATCTACTGCACAAGGAGGAAATGATGAAGAGTAGAGACGAAAAAGTTAAAGATATTACTAAAACTGTTGAAGACATTAATAATTTTGATCCATTAAAACACCTTGAGTCAATCATTGTGAGGCTATGGATGATAATTGATGATATTGATACCTACAGTGATATATTTAAAGATAATTACGAAGGTTTTGCTAGGGCTGTTTACAAAAAAGACAACGAACGATTTGACGTGATTCCCCTGGAAGAAATCGAGAAAATGACCGAACGATTAGGGTTGACACGCAAAGACGGACTTATGCAATATAATCGTTAACCCCTTGCGCTTTGAACTTGTGTGTAGTATAGGAGGATGTGATGGAGTACATATTAGCTGGATTTATAGGATTTATTATAGGGATAATATTCATGATTATTTTAGTGAGATGGGTTGGTAAGCCAAATTTACCTTGGTAACCCCTTGACTTGTGACCAAATGTTCACTATATTGTTTCTGTCAACCTTATTAAGAGAATATCATATGATTTCTATTTCTTTAACACCGCGTATTAGATTGTCCTACCAAGATATTCTCTTGTATAGGGTTGACCGATCTGTGCGTGGTGTTAAAGGGTTAGGATTTTTTTATGCCTCATAGTAAATCACGAGGGACTAATTTTAGCGATGAATGGAATACGCCTCGTCAACTATTTCGAGAGCTTGATTACGAATTTAATTTTACTTTAGATCCATGTTGCACTCACGAATCAGCACTATGTGAAAAGCATTATACGATCGAGGAAAACGGATTAAGTCAGGATTGGTCGGGAGATCGTGTTTACATGAATCCACCGTATAATAAATATATAATGCCTCATTGGATACAGAAGGCTTATGAATCAAAAACGCTCGTGGTAGCTTTATTGCCAGCAAGTACAGGTACAAAATGGTTTCACGATTTCGTTTATAACAAAGCCGAGATACGATTCTTAAAAGGTAGGCTGAAATATAGTGGTGTTGGATCTGCACCGTTCCCTTCTATGGTTGTTATCTGGAGGGGCAAATAATGAATAACGGTTGGATAAAACTGCACCGAAAATTATTAGATCACCCTTTACGAGAAGATCCTGAAACTATGTGGGTCTGGATTGTTATGTTGTTATTGGCGACACATGACGAGATCAAAATGGATTGGTGTGGTGAGACTATAAAACTTAAGCCAGGGCAATTCATAACGAGCCGAAAATCACTCTCGGAGAAAACGGGCGTTGAGGAGAGTAAAGTTTATAGAATATTAAAAAGGCTAAAATCCGAACAGCAAATTGAACAGCGACCAAGCAATTTAAGCACTTTAATAACAATAACTAATTGGGATAAACACCAAAACGGTGAACAGCTAAAAGAACAACAAGTGAACAGCAATCGAACAGCAACTGAACAACGAGTGAACACTAACAATAAAGATAAGAAAGAAAAGAATGTAGAGAATGAAAAGAAAAAAGAATATAGCTCAGATTTATTTTTCAAAACCGTAGTTCAACACCCGTTATTAATCGAGCGGGGTATGGTTCCGAAGGCTGATACGTTGAAAAAGCGGATCGAGGAGTGGAAGTCGGACAGTCCGGGGATAAAGTTCTCGCCATACTTCAACAGGTATATCGATTGGCTCGAAGCTCAGAGCCCGAAAACCAAGAACGGCAACAACCGGGTATTCACAACGGGGTTTGATAATTTTCTAAAGCCAAACGATAAGGATCAAGATAATAGTATGAAAGAATTTATACCATACGAGGAGAGATAGTGAAATACCTCAATCAGATAATACAAGGCGATTGCCTCGAGCTTATGAAATCCCTTCCTGACAACTCGGTTGATCTCGTTGTTACTGATCCGCCGTATGGGATTAATGTTGTCGGTGGGAGTAAGCCGTTCGGGTCAATCGGTGGGAGTAATGCCGTTCTGGTCAATCGGTATAGTAATGTCATTAATGACGATATCAAGGTCGATCTATCTGAAGTGTTCAGGGTTTCAAAAAACCAAATAATATTTGGAGGTAATTATTTTGATCTCCCGATTTCAAAAGGTTGGATAGTTTGGGACAAGAAATGTAAGAACGGATGGAACGACAATTTCTCTGATGGCGAGCTGGCATGGACTTCATTTAATAAGCCGCTGAAAATATTCCGACATTTATATATGGGAATGATGAAAGAAAATTCCCAAGAGATCAATAGGGTGCACCCTACTCAAAAACCTCTGCAGTTAATGAAATGGATAATTAAAACATATTCAAAACCTACTGATTTAATCCTCGACCCGTTCGCAGGATCAGGAACAACACTCGTTGCAGCAAAGGAACTCGGACGGAGATTCATCGGATTCGAACTCGAGCAGAAGTATGTTGATATTTGTAAGGAGCGATTGAAACAGGAGGTTATGAACTTTGTTTGATTTACAGGCAGAGCAAGCAGTCCTCGGTGCAATAATGTTTAATAATGGTGCTTTACCTTCGATTCTTTCAATACTGGAGGTGTGGGATTTTTATGATTCACGTCACCAGTTAATTTATCATGAGGCTAAGTCGTTATATGACGAGGGCGAGCCTGTTGATCTCGTGACTATGGCATCTAATCTTAACGCTATTGGTAAACTCGAGGAGGTTGGTGGTAATATTTATTTAATGGATTTAAGTGAAATGACTGGACATGGATATCAGTCACATGCTAGAATAGTTAAAGATTGGAGCGAAAAGCGCGATCTCCAGCAGATAGGTGTAGGGTTGGCTGATTCGAAATTCCTTGAGGGAGTTGATAAAACCAAGCAGGAGATACTTGATAAGATTTTAAGTTTAGACAACAGTAGGTTTGGTAAATATCAAGAGTCTGAATCTGTAATGAATGACACTATGGATCACGTAGACGTTTTATTGGAGAGAGGTGAGGATTTGACGGGAATTCCTTCGGGGTTTCCGAGATTAGACGCAATAACCTTCGGATTTCAACCGTCTGATCTTGTGATACTTGCGGCACGTCCCTCTATGGGTAAGACAGCTTTAGGATTGAGTTTTATGCTTGAGGCGGCACGTAGCGGAGTTCCCGTGGGTTTTGTTTCAATAGAAATGGCGCAAAAACAGTTAGGTTTGAGACTTTTAGCTATGGAGTCAGGTGTTGAGGCGTGGAAGATTAAAAAGGGATTTCTAAAGAACCGTGACGACTATAATTCAGTATTGTCTGCTAAAAAAGTTCTTGGTGACATGCCGTTTCATATAGATTCAAGCCCCAAGCAAGGTATATATGACATAAGCTCGCGGGCTAAAATGCTTACAAACAAACACGATATAGGGCTTATAATAGTTGATTACCTTCAGTTCATAGAAGAGCCAGACCCCAAAAAGAACACAAATTACAATATGGGGCAAATATCACGTAATCTTAAAATGGTAGCTAAAGAGCTTAATATTCCAATTATCGCCCTGGCTCAACTATCACGAGAATGCGAAAAACGAACTGATAAGCGACCTGTATTAAGCGACTTAAGAGACTCGGGTAACATAGAACAAGACGCTGATATAGTAATAATGCTCTATCGAGAGGCTCAATATAAAGACGACGATTCAACTGAAACTGAATTGTTGATACGTAAACATAGAAACGGCGAAACTGGCATGGTTAGAATACAATTTGATAAAGAGACGGTTTCGTTCAAAAGCGGGTCGTGAGACGAAGTTGATCGCCTCATTGAGGTGCTCGTGACCATAAGTCTTCTTTATTTAATAAGATAAGTAGCAGAGGGTTATCCGGGGAAGACATTAAATCGAAGGTGTAAAAAGGAGGATTGAAGATGCCTGTTATGAGTTATCTATGTAGTAAATGCAATTCACTTTATTTTGGTGGAAAACAGTGTCCAAAATGTAGTGAGTTAAGAAAAGAAGAGTCAGACCACTTACCTATGAAATACTATACGGAAGAAGAGTTTGATCAACTTAAGGAACAGTTTATAGTAGCCCAAAAAGACACTAAAAGGTTGGATTTCCTTGAAAGCAATGGTGGAGATGCGGAAGGCTACAGAGAAAAAAAAGAAGATCCTTGGTTATGGACAATTCACGGGTTAAGATATTCAGGATCAATTCTCCTTCCTCTTCGCAAAGCTATAGATAAAGCTATGGAGGATTAAAGTGCCTGAAGATTATGTTTCTGCTACCCGAAGAATGGAAAAGCGTTTAAATGCCATGATTATGATAGGTATGAGCCCAAGATTTCTACCCGTTGACAAGTATGAGAAAGAGGCGGTGAAAGCTTTTCTAAAAGAAATGGGCAAAGACTGTAAGTGGAATGAAAAAACAACAGAGGATTTAATATTTTGTGGAGTTCCTTGTGTTTTAGTGGGAGATATATTTTATTTAGATCAGTGGCTTTGGGTAAAAACGAGCTCGGCAACGGTGTAATCGACTGTTGAGGGTAATTCGTAGCTCAGAACTTCTTTATTTAACACGAAGTAAAGAAGTGAATAACGAAGTATTTGAAGTAGAGGAGAACTAAATGCCTGAAAACCCAATACCCCTAAGCTCACAATATCTAATAGATATCGAGGAAGATCAAAGTCTTGCCCGTGAGGAGTGGAAAAAAGACGGACGCTGTACTGAGCCAGGTTGTCACAATATCACACCTGAAGGTACGTTGTGGAATATTTGTACGCACTGTTTTGGGTATGTTGGATATAGATTAAGCCAAGATGGGCGTTTATACGTTACGTGAAAGGAAGGTTGAGATGAAGCGCATAATATTTTTCATAAGACTAATATTTATCCCGTGGGTTATAATGGTCTATGATTGCTGCGAGAATAACTGGCACGACTACCCTATTGATCGAGGCGGCAACGGTTTTCCAGAACATTTTCATTCATATACCTGTTGGTACTGTGGAAAAACATTTGAAATTTAAAGGAGTGGCAAAATGGAAATAGGAATTGATTTTGACGGAACCGTGGTAACACATGAATACCCTAATATTGGGCGACAAATTGGGGCTTATCGTGTATTAAAAGACTTGGTTGAAGCTGGACATAAACTTATTCTTAACACAATGAGATCTGGAGAGTATTTACAAGATGCTGTTGATTGGTTTGAAAGGCTTGAAATTCCTTTATATGGCATTAATGAAAACCCGACTCAAAAAGAGTGGACTGAATCGCCAAAAGTTTATGCTAATCTTTATATCGATGACGCAGCTTTGGGGGTTCCTTTAACGGTAATTGAAGACGCAAGACCGCATGTGGACTGGCGTATGGTGAGGGTATTGCTTGAAAAAGATGGTTTATTAGCGAGCTCGGCGACGAAGTAATCAACTGTTGCGGTATCCCGTGGTGAAAAACTTAAGTATAAACAAAACCATAAAGTAATCCTTACAAGTTCAAGGAGATAATCATGAGTAGAACAGTAGTAGATATTTTAAAAGAAAGGATAGAATAATGGGTAAGAAAAACGAGACTGACTGGATACCTATAAAAGAGTGGTTAAAGGAAAATCCTGATAAAACAAAAGTATGGGTATATTTCAACCATACAGAGTCGATTAGTTTTGATACGTGGGAATATGATAAGGTTTTCGGAAAATACGGTAGTTGGATAGAAGAAATATCTCATGTTATGCCGATAAAAAAACCTATCCCGCCTGTAATTTAAAACCAACGAGATAGTACATAGAAAGGTAGGAAGACATGCAATTTCAAAAAACCCCAACTGAAGGAGTATCAAAAAAATTCCTTCAACATCGCATTAATTTCTTGCGAGAAAAAATTAGTAATTTAGTTCTATCTAATCCTCCTGATCTTGATGGTTTGAGTGACGAGAAACTTGGAGAGATGATAGATATGCACATGAACGATGTGGAACAGTCTAAGCTTGGATGTGATTTATTGCGTTCAGCTATCAGGGATCATTTTAAACTTAATGTTGATAAAGATGAAGCTCAACCGATGTATACAAATGGTGAGTTAATTGATTTTCTCACAGGTAAAAAAGATCCAACAAATATAGATGTACCAAAATAAACCAAAAACAACTATCTCGTTGGTTGTTTATAATGGAGAAATGATGTTAGCAATATTAAGTCTTGTGGCAATATATATAATATCTGTTATATTGCTGATAATTGGAATTATGGAGAAATCATGAGTAACGAATCGAAGTGTGCGGGAAATGATTTAAAATTGTGTCCTTTTTGTGGAAAACCCGGAGAATTAGTTCATTATGAATACAGGGAGGCACCCGATTGCGGTGGCGAAAGAATTCCTGACTTAGATCATTTTTATGTGCAATGTACTGGTTGTAATATGGTAAAAACTCCGGGGTATGGCACAGCAAATTACAGCACCAAAAAAGAGGCAATTGAATCTTGGAACGAACGCCAAATCACCAACCTCACGAAAGAGATCGAGGCAATCCGAGTAGCTTTAAAAGGTTATCCTGATAGCAATTTAGCTTCTCTGGCAGAGACATTGGTAAGTAGGAATAAAGCCCTTGAGAAAGAGAACGAGGAGTTGAAAGCGGAAAACAAAAAACTTTCATTAAAATACCGGATGTATAAAGCGGATCACGGAGGGGAGGTTGAGTTTGCTGATGGAGATAAAATACAAGTTCATAACGATTAAACAAGTTGATGATGAAATATTTGCCAAGCGTCCAGTATATCGGATATTTAACAATAGTTCTGGAGACCAAATAGGTGTGTTGTCTTATTATTCTCAGTGGAGACAGTATGTTTTCAGCTCTCGTGAAGAGTGTGTGTTTAATAAATCGTGCTTGGTAGATGTTCTTGATTTTATAGACACCGCAATAAACAACACTAAACCTGATGGAGGTGAGTGAAATGGATGACATAATTGATATTTTAGAAAGGTTAATTGCAACGGCGAAGCAAGGGCACGTTAAGCGAGACCTGCAATTAGCGATTACCACTATTTCGACTTATAGAAAATTGGAAAAAGAAGATTTTAAAAAGTCAAAACTTTTAGAATCACGCATAACCGAGCTGGAGGAGGCGTTGAAGAAGATAGTAAATATGGAAATTGGAGAATGCGAAGATATAAAATATGTTCAAGCTCACCATTATCACAAATTCAGAGAAATAGCCAAAGAAGCATTGGAGAAGAAATGAAGGTCATTACGAGTTCGGCGATGAAGTAATAGACTGAGGCTGGTCTGTCGCAGTGAGGAGCTTTTTTATTATCCCTAAAAACGATTTTAACGGGGGTAGGACGCATTATTACGATATAATTCATGTATAGACATAGGTAAGAAATAATTCATAGCTTAGAACGAGAAAACCCCTCAACCGAAAGTTAAGGGGTAATATAGGGGTGGATATTTATATTTGCATACCTTCGGGGTATTTGGTTGTGAGGGCGCGGTATTCTTCGCTGGATTTTTCTCCACATTTACTGCAAGTCATTTTTGGGATAACGTTTTGGTGAAAGTTAGCGTCATCATATCCCCAATCTTCGTGTGTGTCTCCACAGTATTCACATTCGTAAATTGCTTTAAAGTCTCGTCTGTTTTGATGTGTGATTTTATTAATCTTCATTTTTCTTTTCTCCTTGTTTAACGTTTTCCACTCATTAATTGTATAACCGCTTTATCCTGAAGTTCTTTCAATTCTTGATCAGATCCACTCCAATTCTTAGGGCTATGGCGAGTAAACACACCGTCTTTAATTACTCCGATCATATAGTCACAAGTTTCTTCACGGTGTGCCTCGTTCATTTCTACTTGCTGATAGGTTACAACTTCTCCCCGTATGCGTATACTCATTTCAATCTCCTTTGCGTGTTCAGAACGTCTTTAACGTCCTGTGGCGGTTTCCCGTGGTTCTGCGCTTCTTTGTTCAATAATATATTTAATCTCTTCAGCTAAATCGCTGTATTTATAATCTTCATCACACTCGTCTATCTCGACAAGTATTTGAATAAGTTTACGATTAGCATTTTTCATACCAATTCTTTTCCACCTGGAGACAACAGTTTCTTCAACTCCAAGTCTTTTAGCGAGTTCACGTTGAGTGACCTTCAATTTCGCGCATGTTTGGTCTATTATGTTCATGAGTTCTCCTCGATCTTGTCAAAGTAAATTATTGAATGCGATCTGCATAGCTTTTTGAAAGTTCATTTTAATAACTCCTCGCATATATCATCAATTTCACAGAACGCCGTGTTAGGTTGTAGGAAAAGGCTTAAAATGTGTGTGGTGATAGTGTGGATATTCACTATTCCGTCGCGGAGTTTTTCCACGTCTTCGTATTTAACATACTCCCCATCGTCACACTGAAGCATATATGGCATATCACCATAACAGTCAATGTGGTCGTCATATTTATACCTTTTCATTTTAATCTCCTTGTGTTGCACTTCTTTAATTAACTGTTGCTGTCGCCCGTGACTATTTAACTTCTTTGTTTTCAATAGCTTCTCTGTAAAGTTGAGCATTAGTAGCAGCTATCATACCCATATTCCAATACATATCAGCACGAACTTTGAAATTTTCGAAGCCTCGCGCCATAGTGAATCCATAATATCTATTTGCCATTGCCCGGTGTCTAAAAGACCATTTAACCGCAATCTCTCTAAGTTCACGTATTTCAGAGAGATCTCCCTGGTAGGCTAGGGCTTGTTCTGTTGAATTAAATACGGTCATGATTTCGGCTCCCTAATAAATGTAGTATTTGTCTTGACTTAGCAGTCCTAACATTTGCCGCATTGAAATATAGCGAGTTCCATTCCAGCCTGAATAATTACGCCCGTTTACTACTCTATAAATCAATGGTTTGTTATCGTTTGTCTTTAGGTAGAAAAGGTCAAGCCCTCTCTTTTTAGCAAACTTAACTATTTGGCTGTGTATTTGTTCATAATCAAACATCTTTATACTCCCTTGTGTTGCTCTTGTTTAACGTCCTGTTGGTGGTTCC
>PJEL010000268.1_pt1 | contig 62950 bp, 94 predicted proteins | sample 1853271 | NCBI WGS metagenome assembly PJEL01 (sample SAMN08108733, study PRJNA415343) | Invertebrate metagenome, whole genome shotgun sequencing project. | host: Globobulimina | place: Sweden: Gullmar Fjord | collected 2015-08
CTTGAGGACATGTCAGAAAAGGAATTAAGGAAGTTAGCAAAGAAACTTAAAATTAAGAAGTATAAAACTTTAAATAAGAAAAAACTTATTGCTGCTATCGAAGAAAAGCAAGAAGATGACGACGATGACGACGATGATGATGACGATGATGATAGCTCTGATGACGATGTAACTATTGATGACTTAGTAAATGAAATGGATGATTCTGAAATCAAGAAGTTTATTAAGAAAAATAGTATCAAAATTAAAGGTATTAAAGAACTTAAGAAGAAGAAACTCAGAAAAGCTTTTCTTAAGGTTAAAGGGCTTAAGGTAGACGATGATGAAGAATTGGTTTACAAGAAGAAAAAGAAAAAAAAGTAAATAAGTCATGTTTTGGTTATTACACCGGTTTCTCAGAATGTATACTTAATTGTGATTATGAATTATGTATTGATTTAACTAGTAGAAATCTATAAGAGAGTGCGCTTAATATTAAGCGCATTTCTTTTTAAGGAGGTTTGTAGATATAAACATGGCTAAAGCTATGCTTGAACATATTTGTAAAGAGAATGGTTTGAAAATATTAGATTAAGGAGTTTGTATGGAAGAGACAATTGATCTTTATGATATACATAAATTAATAGACTTAGAAGAAAAGAAATTAAAGGTACCTAGTCTTGCGGTTAATTCTAAAATTGAAATGGGTGATGTGTTATCTTCCGGTAGTTTAACACGAGACTTAGTATTAGGGGGTGGATATAAGAAAGGTTCTTGTGTTGAAATTGTTGGTCCTGAACATTCTGGCAAGACAGCATCTTTATATGAGGGTTTTAGTTCTGCATTGCTTAATATACCCGGAACTCTTAAAGGTATATTTCTTGATAATGAAGGGCAGGTAGACCCTCCTTGGTTTGAGAACATAACTAACCATAGAGTTGATGACGTTTTTGGGGTTAAGGATGAGAAAACAGGTTTATGGTTGAATAAGCCTAAAATCAGATATTATAAACCTGAGACTGGTGAAAAAGGACTAAAACTAATAAGAAGAATTTTGGAGAGAATGCCGGATAAGCTTATAATAGGTAATACATGGTATTATTGCTGGAGTCCTAAACCTTCTAAGAAAGTTGAAAAATCAGGTGGGTATACTTTAGCTGATCTTAGAAAAATACTTAAAGGTCTTTATAGTAAGAAACTTCATGCTAAAACAGGTAATTTCTTTGTTAAAGTTCCAGGTAACTATGGTGGTCCTGAATTTATGATTGGTAATGATTCATGGGCTACAATGGTTCCCGAAGCTGTAGCTGAAGATGATAGTGACGCTCTAGGCAGTCCTGCAAGGATGTTTGCTAAGCATTGTAATAATATTAAAACTAAGTGTGGTAGTAAAGGAGTTATACTACTAGGTATAAATCAGATTCGTGAAAAGCCGATGGCCTTCGGTTGCGTTCATGCAGATACTATAGTTCCATTTGTAGATGGTAGAAATTATACTATTAGAGAAATAGTAGATAATAAAATAGAAGGAGAGGTTTTTTCTTATAACGAGAGAGTAAAAAGAATAGAGCCTAGAAAAATAATTGATTGGTTTTATAACGGTAAAGTGGATAAGAAAGAAGATTGGATAACAATTGCTGCTAATGCTATTGATACAAAGAATGGAGTATTAAGTTTTACAGTTACTCCAGATCATAAAGTATTAGTAGTTAGAAAAAAGAAAATAATTTGGATAGAAGCTAAAAATATTAAAGTGGGTGATAGATTAATTTCTAAATATATTGATTTTGATTTATATTATACTGACGAACTAAAGAAGGCTTCTGTATTAGTAACAGATACCGTAGTAGGTTCTGAAAGAAAATTTAGGCAGAAAGATAAGTATGATATTGCAGTGGAAGGTAATAAAAATTATCTTGTTGGTAATAAAAATAATGGCATCATTATACATAATTCGCCTATGTATTTTCCTGGTGGTAATGTTATTAAGCATATGACGGATACACGTTTATTGTATACGTCTTCATATAAACCTATAGAAGAAGGAAATGATCGATATAAGAATTATAAAATAAATAGTATTAAGAATAAGTTGTTTGTTCCACATAAGCAATGTGAAAGTAGATGGTGGTTTGAGCATAATGGTGAATCCGGTTTTGGTACTGATCCCGTACTTGATGTTCATAATTATTTGAAGATGACCGGTCAGCTATTAGGGACAAGGCAAGGTTTGCGTATAAAATTTAAAGGCACCAAAAAGAAGAAGTTGAAGAAACTTGCAAAAGAGAAGTATAGTTTCAAAGATTTTAAACAAGCTGTTCTTGATCCTAAAGATTTTGGAATAGATTTAAGGAAGGCTTGTTTTGGTCAATTACAAAGTGGTAGAGGGGTTAAATTGTTTTTAAAGAATTCAAATATAAAGAAGGAGAATGTTGATGGTTAATCAAAATAAAAATCAGGGGCTTGGGCATAGTAAAAATAATAAAATTTCAACTCAAGGAATAACTAATACTGTTTCGGGTTCCGGTGATAAGAAGAGACTTACTGTAGATGATTTAGATCCGAATGAGCCTATTTTTGTTTATAATAATTCAAGAGGTGATCATACTATTTCAGTAAGAACTGGGGATGGCGGTGTTATTCCTATTACTGTACCTAAAACTTTTATTCCTGTACAGATAACTGAACAGGTTGCTCCTGAAGTTTTGATTCGTAGTGAAGATTTCAGAAGAGCTTGTTTTAAGAATGTATTAATTCTTGTACCTAAGAAAGATGCAGTGCCTAAGCTTGAATCTAAAAATGCTATTCTTGAAATTGAACGTCTTAGAAAACAATCTAATTTTAGTGGTATTGATTACTTGAAAGATCCGGGTGATAATACGAGTATTATTGAAGCAGCAAAAAATACCAATCCTACAGTATCTATAGTTATTAAAGATATTCTTATGAGAGAGGACTTAAGTGAAGATGATAAGATTAGTCTTCTTGCTAATGAAGAGCGTTTAGGTAGTATGGATAGACCGGATTTTGAATATGTCATTTCTACTACGGAACAGGCTTCAAAACTTAGTAAGTGGGCTACTAACAAACTTAATAAACATGGTTCACAAATTCTTAAATAGGGAGTTTAGATTATGTCTAATGATAAGGAAAGGGTTGTTGTAACTGGTGATGTTGTCACTTCGGATACTGTTATTGAAGGAGAAAGTTTAGTTAACTCTGATAAAGATGATAAAGATAATGAAAAAGAAGAAGGTAAGACTAATACTTAGTGATAAGCTTTATATTCCTAGAAAGTTTTTTGACTCTTTAGATGAAGATGATCAAAAACTTATTCTCGAAGGCTTTACTTTTAAAACGGTTAACCCTAATACCTGCAATATCAACAAGAGTTCTATCAAGTGTGACCTTAAGGAGAGTGGTAAGGTTAAGCATTGTGGACTGTGTGAATATGCTGTTGTTATTTTAAAGGCATATAGTAAGAACTTTAAGTGGGTTAAACTAGATCGTGGGGATTGGGAAAAGATAGATGAAGTTGTTGAATATCTTAAATCTATAACTAAAAAGAAGATAGTAATAGAAGACAGAAGATCGTTTCCTAAACTAAAAGAGGAACAACTGTTTAGTGTTCACTTTAAAAAGCTTGATGAAAGGAAAAAAGATCAAATAAAAATATGTAAGAAGTGGTTGAAAATTAAATATGGTCAAATTGTTTGCCCTCCTCGTTTTGGAAAAACCATTTTGGTCGCTATGTTATTAGCCAAAGTCAATACCCGATCTGTGATTATAGTACATAGGAAGGAATTAATTGATCAATTCTTACAAACCTTTCATGAGTTCACAAACATACAAGATCAAGAGAAGTTCTGTGGAAGAAAGCTGGTAAAAATAAACCCTAAACCTGAAGAGATTGACGGTCTGAGCGTAGCCCTTTATACATGGCAACAGTTTGCTAGGGGTTATGGTTTGAAGAAATTGAAGAAGGTAAGAGATAAGTTCGGCATTGTTGTAGTCGATGAAGCTCATAGGAGTAGTAGTGGTGTATATAGTCAAAGACTTTCCCGGTTTAAAGCTAAATACCGATGCGGCCTGACTGCTACTCCTAAACGGAAAGATAACCATGAGTTCATAGGTAATAATATCTTAGGCCCTCCAATGGTTCAAAGTAAGAAAGAACAGCTTCCTATACGTTACCGGTATATGGATACCGGTTTTGTTTTACCTGATTATAAAAATATGGGTAACCGAGAATGGAATTGGTTTTGGAATAAGATTAGTACTGATCGTGAACGTAATGAGTTTATTGCGGAGTTTGCTAAGAGAGATATTAAGAAAGGTCATAAGATTATTATCCCTGTCAAACGAGTTAAACAGATTGAGCTTTTAGCTAAATTCATTAAGAAAGAATTTGAAAATAGTAAGTTTCAACCCAACATATGTATGTATGCTGATAAACTTGTTAAGAAGAAAGATAGAGAAAGGTTAGCTGATGGGATTCGTGCCGGTGATTATGATGTGGTAATAGCTACTTCTACGCTTATAAGTGAAGGCTTTAACGCTCCTGCAATGTCATGTCTTTATGAAGTTATACCTATTTTCTCTGTTGATAACCTTTACCAAGAGTATTCACGTATTAGAACAAAGTCACATATGAAGAAGAGAAAACCTTTTGTCAGAGTCTTTATTGATGATGGGGATATTTCAATGAGGTTTAGAGCAATAGTAGAGAAAGAATTTAATAACCGTGGGTTTAGGGAAATATAATATGACAGTAGATAGAAGTAAAATAATTTATTACGGTACATGGTCCAGTGATTTACTAAAGCAACATAAGTGTAAACATGAATATAGAGGTTTAAAAGTAATTAAGGGCTTAGAGTTTCAAATATGTATAAACTGTTCTGTTTTTATTAATAAAAAACAACATCCTATAGATAAAGAATATATTGAGAATTACTTTAAGGACTTAGTAGCAGAAAAAAGTAAATATGAATCTTTTTACGATAGTTATGACGTTTATATAGGTAAGATTCCTTCTTGGATTTTAAAAGAAGAAAGAGAAAATAAAATCAAAAGGTTTAAAGCTAAGATTATTAGTTTTTTTGTAGAACCTAAATTTAATTTTTTGCAGTTGGCGGGGTTTGGCTTATTGATTGCTTTTGTATTTGGTTATGTTTATAAGTGAGATTTAATAATTTATTTTCATGGAAGAAATGTAAAAGGCAAGAACAAAGTAATGTTAACATTTAAATTCTAATTACAGAGCTATTATGAAGAAGAAAAAATTGAGAAAAGAACTTAACCCACAACAATTTAAAGTAGTGACTGCCGGTAAAGGTAATTATCTAATTGTAGCTGGTGCGGGTAGCGGTAAAACTCATAGTCTTACTAATCGAGTTGCTTATTTAATTGGTAAAGGTGTAGACCCTAGTGACATATTGCTTCTAACTTTCACTAACAAAGCCGCAAGGGAGATGTTGGAACGTGCTGGTAAGTTAGCCAGATTGGATGACGATTTTAAAGTAGAGGGTGGGACGTTTCATAGTTTCGCTTTAAAGATTATGTATAAATATGTTTCTAGAATAGAACCTAGATTAAAGAAGTTTAATGTTATTGATAGTAGTGATAGTAAAAATGTATTGAAGATGTTGATGAGAGGTAAACAAAGATATAGTGCTTACGGTTTCCCTAAGTATAAAGATGTTCATTCTAAGTACAGTTATGCTATTAACACTAACTCTTCTATGCGGGAAGTGTTCAACGATTCTAAACATTTAGAACAATTGGCAAGACTCTTGAAAGAGTTTACTGAATATAAATTAGCAAACGGTATGGTAGATTTTGATGATCTGTTATTCTACTTATTAAAAATATTAGAAAATGATAAGTTAAGAACGAGAATAAGTAGAAGGTTTAGATATATTCTTGTTGATGAATCACAGGACATGAACGTATTACAGATTAATATCTTAAAGCATATTTCTTCTCATCACAAGAATGTAATGTGTACTGGTGATGTCTCACAGTGTTGGTCTGGTGATTCTAAAGTTAAAACTTCTAAAGGTGTAAAACAAATAAAGGAGTTAAATATAGGAGATGAAGTTAGGTGTGTGGTTAAAGGGAATATTGATTACAAGCCTATAACTAACATGTCTAAACATGAAGATATGCCAACTTTAGTGATAAAAACTGAAAGTGGTAAAAGGAATATTGTAACACCTAATCATAAATTTTTTACTACTGAACCTGAATTTGATGGAAGTTGGTATGTTTATTTAATGTATCGTAAAAGTAAAGGTTTTAGGTTAGGAATACTTAGCGGTGGGTCTAAGAATACAATTGGAACTAGAACTAGTTCTGAAGGGTGTGATTTTCTTTGGATAGTTAAAAAATGTAAGAATGAAAGTGTAGCTTCTTATTATGAATCTATGTATTCTTTAAAATACAATATACCTAAAAATCCGTTTCATTGTTACGGTAGAGATCTTCGATTAACTCAAAAACATTTAGATAAAATATTTAAACGTTTTGGTGAAAATGGTTTTAAATTATTAAGAGATTTAAATTATAGTTTTGATTATCCTAATTATATTTCACAAGGGAATTCTTGTAAGGGAAATATAGAAAGAACAATAATAAATTTGAATTTTAACCAATGTGATGATAGAAATTATCACATAGTTGTTAGATTTGAAAGTAAAGTAAAACAGATAAAGAAAGTAAAATACTTTAATAATTATGTTTCTGCTTTAGATTATGCTATTAAAATGAAGGAAAAATATAAAGCTGATATTATTTATGAAAAATTTAGGATGCCTAAATATAGTGTGGGTGGGCAAGCTAAGTTTTTAAATGTAGTGTTTGCAAATCAGTTAACTGAAGGTATGAGAATCCCTATTCTTAAAGAAGGTAAACTAATTTTAGATAAAATAAATAGTATTGAAAAATTTAAAACCAAAACTGTTCATGATATAGAAGTAGCAGAAGCAGGAAACTTAGTAGTAGGAGGAATAGTGTCACATAATAGTGTGTATGCGTTTCGAGGTTCTGATCCTTTACATATGTTATGGTTTATAGAAAACTTTGAAAATGTTAAAATATTTAGACTTGAACAGAATTATAGGTCTACAGAGTCTATTGTCAGTATGGCTAATACTATACCATTAAATCACGATGAGAGACTTAATAAGACGTTATTCACGGAAAATAAAAAAGGTGCTAGTCCTTTTTATTATATGGCTTTAGATGATGGTGATGAAGCTATGTTCGTGTGTGATAAGATAATGGAGAGTTTTGAAAACGGCAACTCTCTTGACAGTAATGCTGTTATATTTAGAGCTGGATTTCATTCTAATATTTTGGAAATGGAGTTGCATAGAAATAACATTAAGTTTGTTAAATATGGTGGTTTTAGATTTTTAGAACTATCGCATATTAAAGATTTAATAGCTTTGATTAAGGTATGTCTTTTTCCTAAAACAGATACTATGTCTTGGATTAGAACATTATCTAATATTTCCGGTATCGGTCAAAAGACTTTAGAAATTATTTTAAATGAAGTTTTAGTTAAACGTAAAGGTTATTTTGGTTTAAAGAATTTTAGTAAAACTAAATTTGGAGATGATTTAAAAGATTTGTATCTCATGATAAAGAGGGCTAGGAGAGGTAAGCCAACTCCTAAGATTTTTGATATAATAATGCCTTATTATGATAAAGTCTTTATTAAACTATATGGTGAATATCGTGGTAGTACCAAAGATTACAAGACGGTAAAACGTAGAAAGGACGTTGAGAGTTTACTTTATGCTAGTGCTGGTTATAAGTCTATAAAGAAGTTTATCAATGATATAACACTTGAACCTAAAGAAGAGAAAGAGAAAGCTAAAGATGCTGTAGTTCTTTCAACAGTTCATTCAATAAAGGGTTTAGAGTATGACAATGTTTATATTATTCATTGTAAAGAAGAGTTTTTTCCGTCAAAGTATGCTACAACTGCAAAGGCTATAGAGGAGGAGAGGAGATTGTTTTATGTGGCTTGTACTAGAGCTAAGGATACTTTAACAGTTATTTCTACTCTTGGTAGGGAGTCTAAATTTGTAAGAGAATTGAGAGGTAAAAATATATTTAATGAAGTTAGGAGTGTTATGGCAAGTGAGCACAATACATGCTAGAATATCCTATAGCTATCTTTGATTTGGAATTATTAAAGCATAGACTTCTTCTTCAGAATATACGACTTAATAAAGCAAGGTCAATGCATAAGTTTGGTACTGAACTTTATGAAAAAAACTTTAAGGGATTGGAGGAAGAATTAAAGATTTTAGGTGTTGATCCTATTATTAGTCATACTAAGCCTAAGCTTGATAAAAATAAGGATAACCTTTTAAGAGAGATTTATATGGATGCTTGCAAAGAATTTCATCCTGATCTTGATTCTGATAATATGGAGTTTATGACCCATTTAAACTCTTTATATCAGGAGGGTGAAATAGTTGAATTTCTAGAAGCTATCCAATTCAGCGAAACTCCGAGTATAATTTATGAAAAGATTATTCATATTAATAAAGAGATAGATAAGTTGAAGGCTAAAAATCATATGCATTTAGCTCACTGTTATGAGAATAATAAACCCGAATACTATAACATATTAATAAAAACTATAGAAAAACTAAAAAATGACATTACTACATTAAGAAATCGTTTAATTTAATACGGATGATAAAATGGAATCAACAAAAGATAATTTTGTGGCAATGCTACGAAATAATAAAGTTCCTTGGTATGTAGGATTTTCAGATAGTCAGAACGCATTTTTAAAGGAATATAAAACCTCTTCAGTAATTATTAAGAGAAAAATTAAAACTGGTGCGGTTATGTCTACTCAACGATTTAAGGCTACAAGAACTATGCAGAACAATGTATTTAAAAGACTTTGCACTCTTAAGACCATTTATCCTTATACAGTAGCTATTAGTTCTGAACCAACAGATTATTTAGCTTTAAATACTGCAAGTACTATAGTCTTTTCTCTCTTCAAGCGGTTTAAATGTGATTTCAAATACATTAATTCTGGTTGGGCTATTAAAGATTCAGAGCTAATAACTTATAAGGTGGTTGTTATTCACAATGTGGTTGGTATAGATGACCCAAAGAGAACGTATAAGATAAGGGATTTAATTTTAAAGTATCCAAAGGCTTTAAAACTTGTAGTTATAGGTGGTACTACAGGTATTAATTACTTTGATTCTTATTTAAGAATGCCTTGTTCTGCAATGCTTCATGTTTTGAGTGGGCCTAATCAAAATGAATTCATTAAGTATAAAACTAAACCTTCTATTGAGACTCCGGTGTTTACTAATGAAATAGAGAGATTATTAAAACCGATTGTCAAAAAGATAGAAGTTAAAAGAGAATAAAATGAAATCTGATTGGGAACAGCATATTTTATTAAAGTCTTTAACTAGACAAAAAAAAGCATTATTAAATGAAAAAATATTTCCGAATCTAAAAAAAGATCATTTTACAATTCCACTTTATAGGAAGACTTTTAAAAGGCTTAACGCCTATTACATAAAGAGAGGTAGAATTCTTTCATGGAAGGAACTTATTTCAGATTCCACTCTTCCTGAGAAACTTAGACTTAAACTTAAAGCTAAAGAAGTAAAAAGAAAGAAATTAAAGAGATATGATAGTTCGGTTTTACTCCCCTCAAATTTTAAAGAGTATTCAACTCTGTTAGTTAATTTAAATAACAACTCCCGGCATATGGGTTTAGTTGAGTTACAGAACGATTTAACCGCTAAACTTAACACGCAAGATCTAACCATAGATACTATAGAGAATATATTATTTAGTACTGAGAATAAAATTGATAAAATAAAAAGATTAAGTTCAGGAGAAAATGGACAGTTATTTCATTTGACTAAAGCTAATGTTAAATCCAATCTTGATGTGTTTCACCGTAAAATGGAAGACATGTTTTTTCTTCCTACAGGTTTTAAAGAGTTTGATGACAAAAATTTAGGTATTCCTAAAGATTCGTTTTTTGTAATTAGCGGTAAGTCGGGGTCTGGAAAATCGAGTTTGGCCGTTCAACTTTCTATTAATTGGAAAAAAGCAGGTTTAAGAGTTTGTTTTATACCATTAGAAATGAGTATAGAGCAGATGCTTTTTAGAATAGCAGCGAATCTTATAGGTGTTAGTATAGTAAATTTGGTTAAAGACTATAAACAATATCGGATAAAGATATTAAGAGCTATAGGTAAGTTTGTTAGCGGTAAGGATGATGGAGCTTGTTTAGATTTTTATGTACCTGATGTTGATGAGACTTATATTGATAGTCTTCAGATACTTCTTTCCGGTAATTATGATGTTATCATAGATGATTATATTACTTTAAATGCTCCTGTTGATCCTGATGACCATAAGAATTTATCTATGATAAGTAGGTATAGTAAAGTCTTTTCAACTAATAATAGTATATGTACTGTAGCTCTAGCCCAGTTAGATGAACAATATGAAAGGATACGGTATAGTAGAGCAGTGTCAGAAAATTCCTGTGTTGTAGGTAATACTTTAATTAACACTTGTGAAGGTTTAATATCTATTTATGACTTAGTTACTAAGTATTATAACAACATCGAAAAAGTAACTACTAATGGAAATAAAATAGGTAATATAACAGCTTATCATGATATAGGTAAGAGGGGTATTAACAAAATAGAGTTTGATGATGGTAGGTTTATTGAAGGTACTTTAGACCATAAACTTTTAGTATTAACGAATAAGTTTGAATTAAAATGGAGAAGATTTGAAAACATAAAAGAAGGAGATTTAATAGCAAAAAGCAGTGATATTTCTTTTTCAAATAATTACTATAAATTGAATTTTAAATTTAACGCTACTCATTTTAATAATAAAATTCCTGAAAAGTGTCCTTCTATTATAGATGAAGACTTAGCTTATGTTATAGGAATTTTACTATCAGATGGGCATATAAGTAGAGGAAGTTTATTTCTTGCGAAGAAAGATAAAGTAGTAGTTAAAAAAGCATATAGAATCCTATGTAATAAGTTTGGTAGAGAGAATTTTAGTAAAGGAACTTTTAGAACTAAAAAAGGGACTAAAGAATTTAAATGTAGAACTGCAAGAGTTCTTATAGCTGATTTTTTTGAATCAATATTAGGAATGGGTGGCGGTTCAAGAAATAAATATATTCCTAATGAAATACTTCAATCACCTAAATCTGTTGTTGCTTCTTGTATTAGAGGCATGTTTGACGGGGACGGCAGTAATAATAAAGGAACAATTAGTTATAGTTCTTTTTCTCCTAAAATGTTAAATAGACTTCAATTATTACTTGATAAGTTTGATATAGAGTCGAACATAAGAGAAACTAATTTATTAATTCACGGAGATAGTAGAAATATATTTTTAGAAGAAATAAGTTTTTCTATAAGAAGAAAACAAAAAGAATTCATAATTAATGCTATAAAGACACATAAGAATAGAATAGTTCCCTCATTAACAACTATTTTAAGAAATCATCCTAAATTAAGTATTGTAGATGATTCGGAACATAGGAGTTCTGTTTCTACTAGATTGGTTACTAAATTAGCCGGTAGAGCTGAAAGAGAATGTAAATATACTAATCTTAATATGGATGTTATTAAAGAAGTAACTAATTATGATAATACTATTGGCAAAACTTTAAAACAAATTTATAAAGGAGATATTAAATTTTTAATAGTTAAATCTAATAAATATGTGAGAGAAGATAATGTTTATGACTTAACTATTGGTAAGACACATAATTATGTAGCTAACGGGTTGTATTCCCATAATTCGAATTGCTGGATCTGGCCTGAGACTAAAGACGATGTATCAGAACTTGGGTATGTAACTATTAAACAATTAAAAGCGCGTAATCAAAACCCTTTTAATTTCAAATTAAAAGCAGAATTAGCTACATGTAGTTTTGGTGATTATATGGAAGAAGATCTAGAGGGTTATGGAGAAAATGATTTAAATGATGATTTACCGGATGAGGATGATATATGAAAAAGTTAATTCAATTAGAACTTATAGACCCTAATGAAAGTTTACCTCCTGTTTATTTAGAAGTATTAGTTTATCATAAACTTCATAAAGATTGGTGGGTTTGTAACTACGATAAAAAGAAAAATAAATGGGAAGCCAATGATGAGAATGGGACTTACCGGAAATTAGAAAACACTATGTGGTGTAAATTACCAGAGGATATATGATTACTAAACAACAATGGGAAGCTGAATTAGAAGATTTAAGACATATAAGGAGATATCATGTTATCTACTTTAAGGAGTTTAAAAAAGATTGTCAAGTAGATATTATTAGAAAACCTGTTAGGCTTAAAGAAACTTCTGTTATAAAGCTTATTGATGGTTCAATACTTTATTATTTCATGTTTAAGAATAAAAAATACTTAAAATCTCAATTTGTTGCGCAGATAACTTGTAGGCAGATAACTTTAAATAGTGAAAAACAACCTGTTATAGAGCTTACTACTGATGTGATTGATCATGTTTCGGATAGTGAACACATTTATGATAAATGTGATTATTGTAAAGCTATTTTACGTACTAAAGATAATTACGTTGATGTTGAAAATAAAAATGGTGAAGTACGTATTTGTAAAGCTTGTTATGATAAATCTAGTAATCTATGAAATTAGGAGTGAGTATGAAAGTATGGGGTGCTAAAACAATGAAAGCTGGTAAATCAGCATTAGACAGAATAAATGAAAAGTTATTGGTACTTAATATTAAAAAAGCAATAGAGACTCTTTTAACATAAAGGAATAGTCATGGATTTTGAATTTTTATATGACGGTACGAAGTATGATAGGCTTATAGCTTTCGATATTGACGGAGTTATTCTTGATTTGTTTCCACATTTGAGGGAGTTGTTTTTGGATCATTATAATCATGACATACATCCTCAACGTGAATATGATTTTAAAATCCCTGATCAAGATGTTAATGATGTTAATGCTCTATGGCAATTACATTTACTAACACTAACTCGTAATTCAGAACTTATTCCAGGTAGTAAGTTAATAAATAAGTTTCTTAGGTATGAAGAATTGTTATTTATAACTTCAAGACCTGAAGAGTCTCTGCTTTATACTAGAAGACATTTAGAAAGCTTATTAGGACATGGTAGTTTTAATATTTGTTGTACTAATCTGCTTTCTAAAGTGGATGCTGTAAAGAAATACAAACCTCAATTCTTTGTTGATGACCGCTTTCAAACAATAAGAGAAGTTAGTTTTATGGTAGAATGTGGTATGCTTTTTAATCAAGATTGGAATATGGGAAGACAGTTGGGGAACAATGAAGAACGAGTTTTAGATATGCAGGGTGTTATTGAACATATAATATTTATTTATTATCAAAAAACTTGTCCTAATTTTTGTGAATCAGGTGGAGAGTATTACTGTAAAAAAACCCATGAAGAATGGTGGGAGTGTTCTATACATAAGTGTGACTCGTGGCATTTTGTAAAAGATTTATATTTCGATCAATTTTAACAGTTTATTATAGAGGGGTTTATGATATCTGTAAAAACAAATAAAAGCTATAAGAAGTATTTGAACATTGCTAAGACGGTTAGAAAGAACTTGGAAGGTGTAGTTGATAAAGATGAGATTAGATCACTTAATGATTTATCTTCAAGGTATAAAAACATATTTAAAAGTAAGAATGCTGTAAAGAATAAACTAAATAGCTTATCAGATGTGTTAATGGTAAGTACATCTTTCTTAGAACGCTTAGTTATGATAAAGACGGATTTAACTTTTTTATATAGAAAGGTTGATACTTGTTATAAAAGTGTTAATAAGATCATAAGTTCTGATCCAGAGTATTTGAGACTTAAAAAGAATGAGAAGGATGCGGTTAAGTCTTCGGAACTTAGCTACTTCTTAATACTCTATGCGTCTATTGATAGAGACTTGGAAATAGTTAATACTGCTATAGAGTACCATGATAAGTTACAGTTTAACATTAAGTCTTTAATTAAGTATCTTATAGTGATCTTTGAACAGGAAAGTTAGTTATGCATAAAGAAATAGAGAAAGATAAAAAAGATAAATCTAAATTAGAAATACAAGAGTTGCGAGAAAAGAAAAGAGTATTAACGAAACTTTTAGAAAATACTGATAACGGGTTGAAAGTAAGTGCTCAGATAATTAGAGCTTTAAGTAGTAGCATAGAGTTTGATTTGAGTTTTGATCATGCTATGCTGGAGTTTAACATAGCTAATCATGGTGAGGAGTGGATTGATATTGATAGTATTTCTAAATTAAACGCTATACAGGATAAATTATCTGAACTTTTGTATTTAGATCATATGATAGCTTTATCTGGTTTAGACTTTTTCAGGGAAAGTATAATGAACAACCATATAGATTTAATCTTCTCTTCTGCTAAAGCAGGTAAACCTAAATTTAGTAAAGGAGATTTAAAGAATCTTTTAAATAACCTATCAAAAAAATGATGGAGGATGTTATGAAGTACTATACGTTTGTTGGAATTTTAAAAAAGGCTGAGGTTGAGGCTACTGATTCAAAAATAGCTACTTTAATGAAATTAGAAAAAAATAAAGTTGAAGTACCTGTTCTTTGTTTTGTTAGGGATAATTGGGATACTGAACAGCATCTTCTTAAGTCTAGTTTTAGTATTTTTGAAAAGATTGCACCCAAATACAAAGAACAAACTGAACCTGTTATTGATGATTCTCCGCCTAAACCTCCTGTAATAGACCTTGATTTGTTTACTGATCCGTGTACTGCTCCTATAGAAAGAACTCCTAGAGGAAACATGAAGATTTTTAAGGATATTCCTTTTCCAGTGTGTAATAGTTGCGAAGGTAGAATGTTTAAGAACTTTAAGTTTTGCCCGTGGTGCGGGGAAGAAAATACTCCAGTTGGGGATCACAAGATATTCTATGTACCTATTAAGTTTAAAGCTAAAGTGAAAAAAGACAATATTATTATTGATGATCTTGAATTAGGAAAAGTAACCGAAGCCGATGTGCTAAACGGAATGAAAACTATAGAAAAACATATACCGAGAAAATAATAAATTATTATTAAGGTTTTTAATTGATGTTAAGCTTCTTATAACATATGATAGAACCGATAAACATAGTTTAATGAAGTTACTTGTTTAATTATTAAGTATTTTATTGTTGTTAACTCATTACGTTTATAATAATAAAGATATTAAGGCATGTTAAAAGTTAGCGACATACGAATAGAAAGACTTGAAAATGAAAAGTCTAATTTCGATTACATTTTTATTCGGCTATTAGCGTATTTTTACACGTTAATAGCTTTTTTTGTTGCTTAATTTTTATAGTAATACTTGTCCATGGTTAACGTATTGAAATTACTATGTATTTTTCATGAGAAATTCTTTTAATTATTTTATAAATATCTGAAATAGTTGTATATAATAACAACGATTTTACTTGATTTTGGTCTTAGACTCCTTTATACTTAAGTTAAGAGGGTTAAGAGGGGGTTTAAAGCCCTTAAACTTGATTTTAACTGGTTAATTTTTAAGGGGAGTTATTAAGATGTTATAGACAAGAACTTAGACAGATAGATATAACTTTTTAGAAAGGATTTTTAGATATGAAAAAACTTATATATGTAATTTTAATGATTATGGTTAGTAATTTATCTTTCGCTAGTGAAGATTCGTTAATTCATTATTTTAGTTTTGACAATCACACAACTGATTTGATTTCTTTGGAATCATCGGTTCAAACCGGAAACGTGTCTTATACTGAAAGCGTTGGAGGTTGTGGTACTGCCCTTCAGCTTGACGGAGATAGTCATCTTGAATTTGATATGGAAGGTTTGGAGGAATGGACAATAGCGTTTTGGATTAATATTGATCAACTTCCTTCAAGGGGAATGCATCTTGTAGGGAAGAAGGCTGATATATTTGAAGGTGATGCTGGAAATTATAACTTCGCTTCAGGCGTAAGTCCTACGGGGCAGTTTAACTTTCAGTATGAATCAAGGGGTAGTAACATTGATTATCGTGTATCTTATGTTTCAATTACTCCTCAAATTTGGTATCATATCATTGCAGTCAAAAAAACAGATGGTACTCAAAGTATTTACGTTAACGGTGTGCTTGCAGTTAAAGCCATTTTCAATGCTATTCCTTGCGCTAATAATATGCCTTTAATCATCGGCGGACGGATAGTGGAGAACGCTAACAACCTTGAAGGTTCAATCGATGAGATTAAGATTTACAGTACTGGAGATGATAATGAGGAGTTTATCAGTGACATTTATAACGCCAGTGAGGGTTTAGCTTGTAACCCAACAGTAGTAGAAATAGAGAAGATAGTAGAAATAGAGGTACCTGTTGAAAGTTCTGAACTTCTCTCTTCTCTTAATACGCTTATGCTGGAAAATAGCGCATTAAGGGATAGTCTTAATTCTAATGTAGAGAGTAATAATGTTGAAGATATAGCAATAGAACTTCAACTACTTAGAACTGAGTTGCTTGAAGAGCAGGATAAGTACGCTAGTTCGTTAATTGAAATTGACGAGCTTAAAACTAAATTAAATAAATCTGAAAGTATTGAAACCGGAGAAGAGAAAATTGTAATTGTTGAAGTTCCGGTTGAAATTATTAAGGAAGTTATTAAGGAAGTTCCGGTTGAAATTATTAAGGAAGTTATTAAGGAAGTTCCGGTTGAAATTATTAAGGAAATTTCTATACCTTTTTCGCAAAAGACAGATTATGAATTAACTGTTGATTTTTTTTCGATTGTAAAAGAACATGGTGAAAGAAAAGAGAATGGTAGAGGTGAAAATTTTAACGGTAATTATATTGATGATATAAATGATAATGGTAACCATTACGGTAACGATACGCCCGATAATAACGGAAACGATGTTAACAATGCACATAACACCAAATAAAAGTTAAATCTCTATGTGCCTAATTACACATCAATAGAACCTATCTAAAGAGCGTTAAGATACCTGTTAAAGGTCTTAACGCTCATTTGTTTCAATTCATCCTTTCTTAACATTAACTTAGTGAAAAAAAAGACTTTACAAGCATAAAATACTATGTTATGCCTGTACATCTTTAGATATCAAGATCAAAAAAATAAAGGAAATTATTTAATGTCAAATAAAATGTTATTAAAAAAAGGTAATACGATTGCCGTTTATTTTTCCGATAAAAAATATTATGTCGGAAAAGTTCTAAAATCTAACAAAGACAAAGTAAAAATTGGATTTTATGGGGAAGGAAACAAACAAGTATTTAAAATTAAAGATATTAAAATCTACCCGGCTTTAATTTCAAAAAAAATGAAAGCCGGTTTAGATAAAAAGGAGGTTAAGAAAATAGCAGTTGTTAATGCTAAGAGTAAAACAATAGAGGAATCTAAACAACAATCTGCGAAATCGAAACAATCTAAGGTCGTAGATATTGTAAAAACGGATATGGTTATAGTTGAATTAGACAATAATGAATACTATACCGCCATGGTTAAGCGAGTTTTAAGAAAATATGGTAAGGTTACGCTTGATATGCACGCTTTCCCTAGCAATGACTCTCTTAATGTTCCGATAGATAGTGTTATAGGTAAGGCAGAAAGGTCAAGAAAAACTCAAATTCCTAGGGATCGACTTGAATCGTATCTATTAAAAGATGCAAAAGATGAAAAGGTAAAAGAGTCTTCTGTGTCCACGAAAGATAATTTAATAATTCAATTACTATCTTTAACTCAAAAACAGATAAAGGAAATATTATTAGAATGTAGTAGAAAAAGTTCAAAGTTTGAAAAAGTATTAAATGCAGTGTAAGTTTCTATTAGTATATTAAGACCCTTAACTAATTATTGTCTAATCTTTTGTGTTAGTTAAGATTATAAGATATTAAAAAATTAAGTCAAGACTTTTATTTTCAATATCTTATATAACATTCAATATCTGAATAATTATGTTTTTAACAGAATTGTTTATCAAAATGGTTTAAGTTTTAACCAGTATTCACAAAATAAGTTTGAAGCGGATATTTTAGTTAACGTTTATGTTAGTGTTATTACGTAGAATTATTGTATTTCAATGTAAGTAATAGCTTATACTCCTACGTCCATGTTTTAATAAAGGTCGCAGAGTAAACACTACTCCTGCGTCTACTCCCAAACATGAACACATAGAGAGTAAACACTACTCCTACGTCCAGTTTTAGGAACTGGCAGTAAAGAGTAAACACTACTCCTGCGCCTACTCGTTAAAAGTGGAAGTAGTTAGAGTACACGCTATTCTTGCGCCTTTTATTTCATAACTTTATATTATAAGGAGAATTGTTAAATGGGTAAAAATAATAAAAAAGCTAAACTCAATGCTATACTTAAACTTCGTACCATTGCACCTGTAACATATGTTGGTACTCTTGTTGAACTACACGATGTTGAAGAACATATTGTAATAGAGACAAAAAAGAAAAAATCAAGGAGTAAATACATTAAGACGTTGATTCCATTTTCAAAAATTGTTGGTGTCAAAGTTGATGAAAGACTTCCTACTATTAAAGCGGCTATAGGTAAAGAAGTTGCTATTACTGTAGTTGCCGATATGGTGAGTCTTGCTTCTGTTACAGGTAAAATTTTCAGCGATAAAACTACTCTTGGAGGTAGGAAGATGGTAGGTGCTGTAGATGATAAAAGTACACTTTTTGTCTTTGAAGATGATTCTAAACTTGAAGGTGCGGAATTCATTAAAGATGAAGATGGTGACGAAGATAAGAAGGATAAGAAAAAAGATAAGAAAAAAGATAAGAAAAAAGATAAGAAGGACAAGAAAAAAGATAAGAAAAAAGATAAGAAAAAAGATGATGACGATGACGATGATGATGATGACTTCGGTGATGGTGATGATGACGATGATGATGACTTCGGTGATGATGATAGTGATGACGATGATGACGATGATGATGACTTCGGTGATGGTGATGATGACGATGATGACGATGATGATGACTTCTAGTACTATTTCTTAATTACTATTTAATAGGGGAGAGTTTTCTCCCCTCCTTGTAAAGGAGGAATTTTAAAATGGAAATACAGAAAGGGAACCATACTCCTATTGTTAAAGAAGCTATTAAAAAGATAGACAAGACTGAAATCAGATTTGCTACAAAAGCTTGCGGTAAGTGTCAGTTACTTAATCCGTTAGCTAAAAAGGTTCTTCTAGATTGTAGGTACTTTGACAGTGAGGAATGTACAGCTATAACGATGAGAATTATCGTGGGTCCTGACCCTCAGATGATTATTAAAGCGTATTCTACTAAGCTTACAGCGTATCTTCTTAATAATAATGCAGACAATGTTGTTAGTACTCTTAAATCTTTAATTAAAAAAGATGAACACCAGCAACATATCATTGACATTATATTTAGCTGGTTTGAAAGTGTAGTTGCAAATACTACTGATACTGAAGATGTAGAGGTAGATATTAATGTTGATGAAGAAAATATTAAGGAGTCTAAAGACGGTTTAGACTTATAGTGGTATCGATAGCTCTACTCTTTACGTTGGAGTAGAGCTTGACTTAGTTTATTAAACTTTAATTTTCGATCTATAAATCCTATTAAATCTTAAAAGGAGAGAAAATTTTGTGAAAAGTCAAGACCTAAAAAATCGAAACGTAAAAAAGACACAAAGTTTAATAAAGTTATTCAATGATATTAAGGTTACTGATAAACAACAGAACAAAGAAGCTTTAATTAACTTTTTTCCTTATAAAAAATTATTAAAAATAGTATTTAAATATGTATTTGATCCATCAATAAAACATAATTTTGAAGAGTATAAACTCTCTTTTATTAAGACTAATGTTCAGACTAAATATGTAATGCTTAATTCCGATGATAGGTTAAAGAAGTTTTTTAAATTCTTAAATAACTCATCAAATAGGAGAGTGATAGATAGTGACTATAATAAATTAAATTCTATTTTAACTAAAACTAATTCTGTTGAGCTGAAATTACTATTCAGTATTCTTAATAAAAAATTGAATGTAGGAATAAGCGGTTATTTGATTAACAAGCTTTTCCCCAATCTTATCAAATATCCAACAAGCTTTATGTCCTGCCATGTTTATAACCCCTTGTACGAGATTGAACTCCCTGTTATATTAGAACCGAAAGAACAAGGTATTAGAGTAAAATTAACTTGTTATGAGAATGGAAAGTTTACAGCTTATACTAAGAGTTTTATAGATGTAACATCTATGTTTGAGAGATATAAACTACCTTTACTTAAGATTGTAGAGAAGACTTCTTCTATGGTAGAAGTTGATGGTATGTTGTTTTATAAGAATATTAAAGAAACGTTTGAATTAGTTAAAAGTGTTTCTACATATAACATACCTTCTATACCTGAAGAGTATAGCTATAGACTTATAGATTTTATTATTAATAATAAGCCTAATCTTTTGTTGGAAAATCGTAAAAAGAATGTTGTTAAAATGGCGTCATTATTTATTAATAGAGGACTTAAACAAGTTTCAGTTATACCTTTTATACAAGTATATGATAAATATAATATACTAAAAGCTTGTCACAATTCAATTAAAAATGGAAATAAAGGAATAGTTTTAAAAGATTTAATTTCTCCTTATACTCATACTAGAGATTCAAGATGGTTAAGTTATGAGAATCCTAGATTTGAGCGTGGTGAAATAGTAGAAGTATTAAGAGATAGAATTGATTCTACTAAATGTTCATGTATTGTTGTTCGTGACAAAGGGGGTATTGAAAAGATGGTTACAAGTATGAGTAATCAACTTAAGGTTAACGTTTGGACCGATAGGAATAATATAATCGGTTTAAACTGTATGATAGAAAAATGCCATACTGAAAATCGATTAACGAAGATATATTATTATAAAGGTTTAAATGTGTAATTAAAATATTAAGAAAGAGAGTAGACATGTTAGTAGTAAAATATAGTATATTCGCAGCATCCATATTGTTTTGGTTACTTGGGTTTGTCGCTGGATATTCTGGAGTTCCAGTTCTTCTTAGTTTATTTGGAGGTATATCTTTAATCTTATCTTTAATGTTGGCGTTACTTATTTATACCTCAATAGTTATATTGCGAGGTATAAATAAGTTTAAAACCAAAGAGCTATCAATATGGATGGTAGTATTGAATAGGATACCCTCAATAGTAACTCATTATAGATTATATGAGCACTACCTGTTATTATGTTTATTCTTATTTTATAAGCACTATATAACATTAGCAGTATTTTCTATATATGTAAGTCTTAAAATTATAGTTCTTGCTTACCATTCTTTATTACAAGATTTTTCTCCAATGACTGCGGTTAGCTATTTAATGGATAAAATAAAAGAATGGGTTGGTAATTTAGTAGGTAAGAATAAGAAAAATACAAAGGAAACATAATGAAAGCAACTATAAAAAGAGAGGATTTGGCAAATTCTTTAAAAGCTATTAGTAAAATTATAGGTAACCCGGAAAAACTTTATATCGAAGTTGGAGAAGACAGTTTTGAAGTTATTGCAAATACAGAGCAGTTTATGTCTTATGGAATAGATGCTGAAAATACTAGTGAGGGCATACTAGCAATAGGGACAAATATCCTAAAAGGAATCCCTGGTATGCGGAAGACCAAATTAACTCTTCAAAAGGTAAGTAATACACTTAAAGTTAAGGGTGGTTCCGATGTAAAAATTTACTGCTCTACTCTTAAGAAAGGAGAGTTAATTAAACCTAAAATAAATAGTAAGTTTACTAAAATTAAACTTAAGTCTGATAAGTTGGGAATATTCAAGAACATTGTCAAACAAATAAGTTTTGGTTCTTTAGGTATAGAAGATGATTTAAAAGATATACCGGTATTAGTTAAAAATTCGAAGAATAAACTTTCAATCTTTATAGCTGATTCTGTTCATTCTGTGTTTTATATAACTAAGGAAAAGCTGTTTCCTATGGATTTCAAGTTTCTTACTCATCTTAAAAGTTTGAAGAGTATTATTTCTTTGCTTGAGGATGATAGCACTATTTATATTAATGACAAAGATCAGAAGCTTTACATTAAAAATAGTAACATGTTTGTTAGTCTTCCTTCTCTTCAGATTGGTGATAAGTATATTAAGAATGCTATTGAATTTATAGAAAATAAAACTAATTTTGTTGAAGGTAAGTTCATTTTTTCAAGAGATAAGTTTAGAGAAATATTGACTTCTATCGGTATTATTAGAGATGAAGGTGATACACTTAAAATGAATATTAATGGTAAGAAAGCGAGTCTTAATATCAAGACGGTATACGGGGAAAGTAAAGATATGATTAAACTTGAAACCAACTCACTTGGTAACAAGAACTTTTCTATACCTTTAGTTATGTTTGAAGATGTCTTGTTTTCTGCTTCAGCCGGTGATGAGATTGTATTCCAGCTTGCAGGTAAGGGTAACGTTTACCAGATCGATAGTAGGAGGAAAAAACTAATTGTTAGATGTCTTGCTCCTATTGAACTTAATAAGGGTAAAAAATGACTTATGTAAAAGAAAAGCGTTTTGTACAAGATAATTATGATATGTTTCCGGTTAAGACTTTGTACAAAACGAATAGTAATAAAAATTTGATTATTGATAACAATGATAGCTTTTATATTTATGCTATTCATAAGGTTAAGAATCCTGAAATTGAGGATCTTGAGGTGAGTTTACAATTCTTTCAAGTGTTTAAATGTTTAGATTTAGAATATACTAACCCTGTAGGATATATATTTGTTCCTACTTTGCCGAAGGGGTATATTATTAGATATACTCCAGTTGCAGTAGTTGCTACTGGTTCTAATGTAAGTTCAGAAACTTTTGATTCATCGACAAGAGAATCCGTTTATAAAGATGACCACATTGAAATCTTACATTTAAGTTGTGGTTGTGAGGTAATAACAGATTTGTCGCTTAAGCTTGGGGTTTGGTTAGGGGAGTAGTACATGGGGAGACCCTACTCTGAGTCGGGGTAGGGTTATTTTTTATTTGTGAGGATTGTTATGTCTGATTGTAACGATAGTCAATTTATTATTAAGTGTAGTAAATGTTTAAATGAATTTAAACCTAATTCAGATAATGTTTATTATCTTTCATCATTATTTGATGGCATTTCAATTGAGATTGAATGCCCTAAATGTGAGTATAGTGAGTGGATAAAATGACAATTAATATAGAGAATCATGAATTAAATAATTTGGAATGTAGTATTTGTAAAGTACAACCGGGAAACCCGGATGTTGAGCTTTGTTATATATGTGGTGGAATAATTCATGTAGAATATATTCAGACTTGGCATAGTAAAGATGATAGCGATACTAAAGAAGAGTATGAATATTGTTGTGATCTATGTGGAAGCACTGATAATGATTACATGTTTACAATGTCAGGTAATTCTATATCTGATACTAGAAAGCATTATAGAAGATTTAAAGGCAAAACATGAATTTAATATTTGCTTATAATAATACTCAAAGTAAAAAGTATCTAAAAGACGGTCACAAGTTTTTAGGTGTGGGTGAAGATAACCATCTAAATAAAGTTAATGTCTTTTTAAAGAAGTCTTGTTATGACTCCATAAATATATTGTCTTCACTTGTAGAACAGAGGGATTCAAAATGAAAAAGATATTTTTAGTTATAAGTGAAGGCTTTGCTCATTGTAAAGGTTGTGGCGGATATAAAGATTTAGTATCCGGGTTTTGTTTTGATTGTGCTACTAAGAAGGACGATAAACTTTTACAACGAAATTTCTTTCAACATATTTATTCTGGCTTTAAGCATTTATTAACAATAAACCTTGATCGGGCTAAGATAGACTTTAATTTAGCTAAAGATCGGGTAAAAGGTACAGGTGATTATAGTGAAAAAGAAAAGAGAGAAAGATTTGAGAGACTTAAACTTCATTAAGTTTAAAGATGGTGAGAATTTAGAAATTATTCCTTATAAACAAATAAATCATAAAATACACTTTGTTCCTAATAAGAAGTTAAGAGGTAGAACTGTTAAGGGTTTACATTGTGATTTATTTAGTTTTAAAAGTAGTTGTCCTATATGTGAGTTTCAACACGAACAAATGATGAAAGACATTGAGAGAAAGGTTAATAGGTTAATACGTATTAACCCTTCGTATCTTGTTAAAGTTCCTTCTAAATATTCGAGTGTTAGTTATGGATAGAGAAAATGATTTTGAAGGTAGATGTTTTAAGTGTAAAAAGAATTTAGATTTAAATGTTGCAGTAGTAAATAAACATAAACTTATTCTTGAGGTAGAACCTTGTAAAGAACATCCTGATGATTCTCATATTCTTTGGCCTCAAAGGAGTGATATGGTAAGGAAAAATACAGAATGAAGAAGAAATTGAGAGCTATGGAACCCGCTACTTTATTTATTAAGAATGGTGATCTATGTGTTAAGCTTAATTACGAGAGTTTCCCTTTAGCGGTAGTGGCTATGATTAATCCTGATCATGTTCATGTAAATTTAAATTCCGGTAGTGTTTATTTTAATCTTATACCGGGGATGTTAAACAAGGAATTTGAAATAGTTTATTTAAAACATGTTATTATTGAGACTGATCATAGTGAAAGAAAGGTAAGTAATAGTTCCTTAGTTGTTGGATCTGAAAAAGGCCCTACTGATTCTGTTAAAGTTGTGTCTTTAGATGACTTTTTAAAAGATGATTTTAATAATAAGGGAGGTTTAAAATGTCAGGAATAATAGAATTTTTTAAAAGTTTGTACTATAAGTTATTTGGAGATAAATCTCAAACAGTAAATGAAACTGGTTCTATATCACCAGTACCTCTTGAGGAAGTTAAGTTTTTACGTACTTCTGAAGAATTATTAGATGAGTTTGGTAAACCTCATAACTTAACTGAAGAGGATCGTAATAAAATATTTACCTCTCAGGGTAGTAGAAAAATGGGTGTTTCTAATGATGGTTATGATTATGATGAAGATTTAGAATTATTTGGGGAGCCTCTTAATATTTCTAAAGAGCAGTATCCTCAAATTGTAGAAAATGTACAGGGTAATAATAAATCTATAGTACCTGATTTGGTGCCAATAACTTCCGTTGTTCCTAATCTATGTAGTAATTCTGATATTGATTCTTACAAGGAGAACATTAAATTAAGACAAGGTGTTTGTGACGAGTCTAATAATACTCCTGAAGTTATTGATGTTAACAGTAGTTATTTAAAGGAACCTGATATAGTACCTGATAATAATTTTGAAAATAATGATATGTCAGGGAGTGATGATTGATGGATTTAAGAATATATAGATTTAAAAATTTGTATACTAATGTTGCTGGAGGTTACTACTACATTTGTGCTGAGAGTAAGGCAGAAGCTATAAAGTTAATCGAAGTTTCAGGGGTTAAGCAAAATAGAGAAGTGGTAGGCGATTATAAAGTTGCTTTTGCTTATGCTAATGTACAAGAGTTTAAATTAGAGAAAGGTCTTATACCTCTGGGTCAGGTATTTATAGACCCTACTATATTAGTTAATGATGAATCTAATTCTTCGGAAGATTTAATATTAGATCATAGTGATTTTTCACTTGTTACTAAAACTGATAAAATGTTAGACCCTTTAGCTAAATGTAGTAGCCATTGTGGTAGACGTTTCAAGGATAATATAAATTTTTATGTAACAGTAAGAACACTTAAGTGTGGTAATAATTCGACACGAGGTATTTTTTATTGTGAGGAATGTGTAGTTAGGGATTATGAAAGCCGAGGTGTACAAGTTAAATTTAAAACTAAGGAGAAATAAAATGGTATTAGGTAGTGATAAGATATTTGAATTAATAGAGACTAAAAATTTAATTGAAAACTTACCTGAAGATGGGTTTAATATTGAGGGCTGTACTGTTGATTTTAGATTTGGTGCATTATTCCGACATTACGGTAACGCTTTATTAAAAGAAGATAGTAGGAACACCGGGGATGTTATTGAAGAAGATCATTTAGAAAACAATATGTATATGTTATTACCGAAAACTACATATCTTATCTCTACAGTAGAGAAGGTTAATATACCTAATTTTTTGGTTATGCATATTGATACACGTACTACTATGTTTCGATCAGGTATTCAATTAACAGCAACTTATACTAATCCTGGCTATTCTGGACAACTTACTTTTATGGCTTATAATTTTACTGATAGTATAGTATATATTCAAAAGGGTTTTAGAATAGCTCAAGCTTGCTTTCATCAAATATATGGTAATGTTGATCCTTACATAGGGCAATGGCAGAATGGAAAAGTTCATACTAATAACAAAGAAGTAGGACCGAGGTAAATTTTATATATGTTGGGGGGTAATAATGGGAACTAATTTAGAAATAAGTTATGATGGCGATCATCTTGTTCAATTAAATAGGCTTCATAATTATTTAGTTGATGATTCTAATTTAGAACTTTTGAATTTAAAGGATGAAGTTGTTACAGATACTACTAAGACTATTCAAGACTATTTTATTCAATTAGTAAAATATATTTCTTATTCTCCTAAAACTAAAGAAGAGTTAAATGAGATAATTTGTGACATAGAAGATAATTTTCCTGAGTTTTGTAATGAATTAATAGTTGAAAGTAAGCAAGAACTTTTAATGGAGATGTTGAAGGGTAATTCTAAGTTAAAATTAAAAAGGAGTTAGTTATGTTCAAATCATTTGTTACTTTAGAGGAAGTTATTGATCTATTAAATGAGTTGCTCTTAATAGATAGGGGAGCTATAACTAATTTGATAGATCAAAGAGTAAAATGTAATTCTGAGTTATCCAATCATAGAACTGTTCAGACTACTAATGCACAACGATCGTTTCTAAGTGAACGTGGTGATGACTTTTTTATAGGTGTCTTAGGTTTAATAAATGGTATTTTTGGAATTGATGAAAATGGCATAGGCCCTATAACAGTTATGTATGATGGTCATAAGATATCTGAATTTAAACGTTCTAACCCCGATGATTTTGTAATAAAATCAAAGAATGAGAAGGAGTAAATATGAGTGCACTAGATAAATATCCAGCACAGTTTGAAGGAAATATCTCAATAAATGTTAGTTATGTATTAAAAAGAACAGCTTTATCTATAGTTCGGCTTTATGATTCTGATAAATTGAAAGTAGGAAATAAGACTATGCAGGGATTATTTGAAGGTATTGTAAATGAATTTAAAGCTATTCGAATTATTTATGAAATGAAAATAACTTATGATGAAACGTTATGGTCACCGAGTGAAAAAAACTCTTATGGAAAGATTGTAGGTCTTCATTTACAACCTACTAAGTCTATAGATTTCTATTCTTTTATATTGGACATGAATAGGCTTGAACCTGATTTATGTTTTTGTAAGAATTCTTCTATTAATTCGGAATGGTTCAACCCTTTTAATATCTATATTAACATAGACCGTCATAAGGAGGAGTAGGTATGGCAGAGAAAATGTTTACTAATGAAGAATGTCAAGTAGTGATACATGCTATTAAAGGTATTGCAAAAGCTGTAAAAAATATTGCAGAACATGTTCGTATGAATTTAAGAGAAGATACGTTTAAATTTGTTGATGATAATCTTTCGAGTAGTTCAGATTTTATGGAATCAACAGTATTTCAACTAGAGCAAATAAAAAAGCGATTGCGGGAATAAAGAGGTTAATGTGTATACTTCAAGACCTGTCTTTTATAATGACCGGGGTTATGTAAAAGAGGATGTTAAAAAACTAATCGAATTTTATGAGAGTATTGATGCTGATTGGACATTAGCTGCGGCATACTTATTAGAAATGATAATAACAGGTAGTAGGGAAGAGGATTAGTTATGGAGTTAACTGATGTATTAGTTGAGACTGCTAGTATTATAAAAGAGTTGGTTAACGCTGAAATCAATGATTCTGTGTTGAGGGAAACTATAGTTGGGGTATTATTAACTATCTTTCCTGAATCAGAAATTAAGTGTGATAATATCAATAATAATAATTCAGTAATTGACGATCATAAGTTTGTAGCTGAAGTTAAACATAATAAGTGGACTCATCTATTTACTGTTATGTCTTCCGGTATTCCTTTTGTACCAGAAGTAAATATTAAATCGACAATAACTATAGGCGGTATGGATAAGAAATAGATGTATAGAGTTTGATTGAGTTGGGGGGGGGATACTAATGTCTAAGATAATTAATGTCGTCATTGATTCTAAAGATTGTGAAGCTTCTATTAATCGTATATTTTCTCTTAAAGATAGTTATATGTTAAATGGTTTTACTATTTCTAAGTTAGGTCTACACTATAATTCATTAATGAACTTATTACTAGATGAAAAATTTAAGATGTTTTTTTCACCTGAATATAGGTATGAAAAGAAGAAAAATGGTTTTAAAGGTCATTTTATAGGTATAGATTTTTATTCTATTAATATTAAGGAAGACTATATTCAGGCTACTACTGAGTTGTTTGCTTATGAATTATTAGAACTTGGGTAGGGTAATCATGGAATTATATTATTGTGAAAAGTATTTATCTAATTGTGATTTAAGGAATGTGCATATTGTATTGAATTCTATAAAAGAAGTTAAAGAGAATATAGAAAAATGTTTGTTTAAATTTGTACGGTTTACAGTTAATATTAATGTTCTTGATTGTTTAACTACTTATCCATATTTTGTTATTGAACATAATGTTGATAAAGAGTCGGAAGTTAAGGAATTTTTATCCGGGTATATATTAAATTATCCGGTTTTTTCAATAAATGATGAACGTAATTTAATAAAAGGTGAAGGTATGGGGAGATAATATGACAGATAATTTAAATATAGATATTGAAGAACAAATTAAACAAAATCTACCTGAATAGGTAGGTATATTGTTGAAGAAAGAACTTAGTAGAATTAAAGACCTTGAATCTGAATTAGATAATTATAAGAGTAGATATGTAACGGTTGAAGCTAATTTAAAAAAAGCTACTAAAGAAAATAGTGTTCATAGGGATAGAGATAAACAAACAACTGTAATTCTAAATAGAGAATCTAATTTAATTAAGAAAGAAAATAAGCTTGAAATTGAAATGCTTAAACATCAACTCAAATGTTCTAATACTAGTAATGATAAAATAATCGGTTTTGTCGATGCGCTTATGCGTAATACTTCGTTTAGAGAGAATAAATTTATAACCCATGACCTTAGATATGATTCTGATGGGAATGAAAGATATATTCCTACTAATGAAGGTACGAGTGTAGATACAGAATAAAAGTTAAAACTGTTTATTAAGGAAGTATTATGAATAAACGTTTAATGAAATATTTGAATAAGGTTTTAGATGATGAAGCCAAGTTAAACGTTAAAGTTCAACTTGCTGTTCCAGCTAATAAGATAAGGTATGTAGGAAAACAACTTTATTTTAATACTAAAGATATAACTCTTTTGAAAATTCGTTTATGCAAAGGCACAGATAATTCTAACTATTTATTTTTAGCTTAGTATAATAGGAGGTGTTATGAAAATTATAAAGCGTAGAAGTTATTATTGGATTGGTAAAGAATTAGAATGTCTGTTTTGCGATTTTAAATTTATTCTTGAGAAATCTGATATTAAAGTTGTTAATGAGGCTGTTATTAACAATGGTTTTTACGGTATTAAGTTAAATTGTCCTGATTGTGGTAACACCCTAGAGTTTAAAAAATCAGAGTTCGAAAAGGTAGTAAAGAAAAGTGAAAATTGTTATTGTAGTGCAGATTGTAATAATTGTACTCTGTTAAAAGATAGTAACCGGGAACAGGTTTATAGAATGCTAAAGGAAATTGTTTTTAAGTTTCCTCAAGTTGCAAATATGATTAATAAGTATTGTACGAATATGGGTAATTGTCCTGAATGTGGTGCTTATAATTTTAATCATCGTGATCATTGTTCAATATTTAAGGAGAAATTATGAGTAGCTGGGTAGTAGTAAATGAAAAATGGTGGGAGTTTTTACAGAAAGATATTGTAAAACCTGGAGTACTAATAGAGGTTCAACACAAAGATAAAACTGTAGAACAATTTCTAATAGGTGATATAAATAAATATGGTGGTTTAAGTCTTTGTATGCAAAGTATTGATATTGATGCTATTGTTATGAAATATAAAACTGTTTGGGAGAAAACATGATAACATTAATAATTGGTTCTAAAAGAACAGGTAAGTCTACTTTAGCTAAAGCATTAGCAGAGCATATAATAAAAAATGGAAAAGGGGCAGAAGTCATAGAAGTTGGAGTTGATTACACTCCTTATGGTGAATTAACGATTGAGAAATGTAAAAAGAAGTTACAAAACAAGCTTGATAGTATTCCTATAGGTCATGATATTATTTTAGTAGGTTATCCTGATCAACAGAGTATTAAATTATTTGACCGATTTGATCGTATAATCACACTTAATTTAACGGCAGGGAATTAAAATGAAAGAAATTGTTCAGACTAAAGAAAAAGATAGCTTATGGTATTTTGATCCTATAGAGGCTTGGTTTAAAATAGGTCAGATGGTAAAGATACAGTTAAATAGTCCTTTGTCTAATACTACTATAGGTATCGTTACAGGTATTCATATTACAAATGTTTATTCTCCACCTACAGTAGATGTTGCTTTTCGTATACGGTGGAATTCTGGAGAACTGGGAGGTTATATTGAAATAAAAAATATAATGCTTGGTCGTTATTTATCTGCAAATCAATTTTTTACCGAAGTAGAATTAAACATTGCTAAGAATATCTGTGACAGAGTAGATGAAGACGATTTGTTTTATGTAGATGAAATATCGAATACTGAAAGAAAGCTTGTTTATCCTTTTACTGATGGATCAGTATTGGAGGGTGCTAATGATTAAATCAGTACATATAATGGGAACTACTTTAGAAGATACTTACTTTCAGTTACTTTGGAATTGTTATGAACACGGTAGAGAATATGAAATAACGGAAGGCTCATTTAAAGGAAGCTCTAGGCTTGAGTTTGATTATGTTTCAGGTGTTATTAATCAACCGCATGATACAGAACCTCTTGCTCCTATATTCCCTGAAGGTGTTAGACCCGTTACAACTGACGAAAAGATTAATAAATACTTTGCTAACTACTTAATGGACCCTATACTTGTGGATGGTGAGGAGTATAAGTATGCACAGTGGATTAATGGTATTGTTACTCCGTATCCTCAATTCTGTAAAATGATTAAGTGTGAAAAATCAAGATCGGTTGGTAGAGGAAGGAGCACTCCTTTAAAATTTCCTAAAAAATTATATTATTGTCGAGAGAATACTTTAGAAAATGTAAGTGGTAAAAATTTTAAATGTCCTTTGAATAAACAACTTACTCCTATTGAATGGGTTATTAAGCATTTCCAACAAAAGGGCTATGGTAACGCTCATTGTTATATTAATATTGGTGACCCTTGGTCTAACTTTAACTATGATATACCGTACTCCAATGAGAGTGAGAGACGGACAAGTCCCTGCTTAAGAGGTTTAGATTTTAAGATTAAAGGCGGTGAACTAGTTATACATGTTATTTTCAGGTCTTGGGATTTGTATGCGGGTTGGCCTCAAAATATGGGGGGTTTTATTCTTCTTAATCAATACGTAGCATCACACTTAGAAGGAGTTGATCCTGGTTCTATGCTGTTTAGTAGTGCTGGACTTCATTGTTACAGTTACCAGATTGAGCCTCTTAAAATGATACTGAGAAAAGACTAATAAATATATCGTAGTTGCTAAGTTTAGACGGAGGAAAGGATTGATTATGAGTGGATGTAAACATTTAATTTTTGAAGCTATTGTAGATGTCAATAGACTATATGATGATGAAAGTGAAGTTAATACTGTAGAACCTGATCATTATAATGCTGATGTTAAGATAAAATGCTGTGATTGTGGTATGGATTTTCGTTTCTTAGGTTTACTTCCAGGAGTTAATCTTAATGGTGCTACTGTGTCTGTTGATCAATTGGAAGCTCGTTTAGCAATAAAACCAGTTAAAGAAAAGGAAAAAATATGTTAACAAAGGAAGAAGTAACTAAATATTATGAAGTGTTAGAGGAAGTACATGATATAGCCCTTAACTGTTCAGAGGCTAAATACCCACATAGTAATACTGAGGGAATACGATCTTCGCAAATTGCTAGTATTATTATTTATTTGATTAAGGTTGGTATAATTCCAAAAGCTGATACTACTAGTAAGACTGAGGAAGTTGTGGATATTGATAAACGAAATTTAATAAGTATAGAGAATCATCAATATACTAGTATTGAAATAAATAGTGATTCTATTGATCAATTTGATAAAGAATTTGATTCTCTATTTAATAGAAATTCTTTTAAACAATCTATTATTAAAGGATTTTTAGGAGAAGTGTTTGGTCACAATGTTAATGCTAATGATGATGTTCCTATAGGAAAAATGAGATTGAAAAAGGAGAAATGATGGATAACTTAGTTGTGCATTGTAAGAAAAATCTTTATGACGTTTATATAGGTAGGGGTTCAAAGTGGGGTAATCCTTTTACCATAGGTGAAGATGGAGATAGAACTGAAGTGATAAAGAAGTATAAAAAGTGGTTTAAAAAACAACCTGAATTAATTAGTGCGTTACCTGAACTTACAGGTAAAGTTTTAGGATGTTGGTGTGCTCCTAAAAGTTGTCATGGAGATTTTTTAGTTAAACTATCTAACGGCGGGGATTAATTATGAAAAAGTTATCTACAAAGTAATTAGCTTGATTTATAAGTGGGGGAATTAATATGCTTAAACTTCAAGGGACTTGTACGTTAAAAGTTGAATTAAAACATACTGAGTACTATTGGGGAGAGTTAACCGAGATTCAAGGTAAGACTTTTCCTTATATAGAGTTTGCTGTAGATAAATCTTCGTGTATGATTTTAGTCAAAGGTAAAGGTTTAGTTGATGTTAATATTAATGATGTTGAATCATATGAAGCTTACACTAATTCAAATGCTATATTATTTGATTTATTGAATTCTTTATTTAAGGATTGATTATGGCAATTTGTGACATAAAAAATTTTAACAGTCTTGACGAGGAAGGATTAGAGTCTAATATTAAACAAAGACAATACTTATTACAGAGTATGGTAGGCAACATATACCCACATATTATTCGAGATGAAATTATTTTATTAAACAGGTATTTAGAACTACAAAAAGATATGAAAAGATTAGGAGTAACGGAAGTTACTTGTGATAAGTGTGGTGTTACTTTAGCTATTAAAGAAATACAATTAGATGGAAGTATCAATATTTATTGTGGTAAATGTAGGTTGTTAATAGTTATACGTAGTCTTAAAGACGAATATAAATTAAGAAGGGAGACATTAGTTTGTGCTTTAGGGAAGTATGATAATAGCATGAATACTAAAATAAATGAGTTAAAGGTTAGATTAAAAGGATTGGAGGCTAATGATGTTTAAAGAACTATTACCTAAAATATTATTGACTTTATTCATTCTTTATCATTTTATTATGGATGTTAGAGAGAGTATACAGCAAAAAAATAATCGAGAACTTAAGCTATCAGATAAAAGTATAGTATTTGGAGAAGTTGTAGTACTATGTATTAATAATATTATCATTTTTGTTTTATTAATTTGGGGAGATTTTTATTAAAGTTTATTATAAGAAGGAGTAGACAGTATGGAATTTACAATATTCAATAGTGCAGTTAGAAAACAGTTTGATGAGATGTGTAAGTTAAATCTTTTTAAGACTGATGTAACTAAAGATGAGATGTGGAAAACTTATCTTTATAATTTCCCTGAAGGGACTAACCCTATTCGCATTGAGCGAACTGAACATGACTGTCAATGTTGTAAACAGTTTATTAGGGCCTGTGGAAATGTTGTAGCAATAAAAAATAACAAATTTATTTCAATCTGGGATATTGATATTAAAGGTCCTTACCAAGTTGTAGCTAACGCTATGTCTAAATTTGTAAAGTCTGAACCTGTAAGAGACGTTTTCCTAAGTGAGGAAAGAAACTTAGGACTTGAATATAATGAGGGAAAGATAGATGATGTAGTTATTAGATATGATCATTTCTATTATAGGTTACCTACTAAGTTTACTAAGACAAAAAAATCACTTGGAACAAGTCTATCTGAATGGCGAAGTAATAAAGATGTGTTTAAACGAGGCTTAGAAGAAATTTCTATTGATTCAATAAATACAGTATTAGATTTAATAAAACAGAAATCTCTTTATAAGGGAGATGAAAATAAAAAAATTCTTGACTTGTTTCTTAAGTATAGGGAAAAGTTTGATGAAATTAAAGATAAGAATAGGGATAATTATTGCTGGAATGTTTCGTTAAAAATAGGAGTTTCCTCTACTATAAGAAATATGAGTATAGGTACGTTACTTGTAGATTTATCGGGAGGTATGGATATTAATGAGGCTGTTGGTAGGTTTGAACATAAAGTATCTTCAGGTAATTTTAAACGTACTAGTGCTCCTATAACAAATATGATGAGGAAAAATGCTAAAAAGAGAGCTATAGAACTTGGTATAGAAAATTCTTTTGGTAGACGATATGCTAATATTGACGATATAAGTATTAATGATATTCTGCATGTTTCAAGAAGTACTAAGAATAGAATGGAGGTTGATGTATTTGCTCAACTTGATCGAGAGATAGTGGTTAAATCTAACAGTTTTAAGAAAATTGAAGAAGTTGAAATTAAAACGTTTATTAAAGATATAATGCCTAGGATTAATAAGATTGAAGTTATGGTGGAGACTTCACATATTAAAAATCTTATGAGTATTATTGCTCCTCAAGACTTTGAAGCTAAGAATATATTAAAATGGGATAACCCTTTTTCGTGGTCGTATAATGGTGAGGTAACTGATTCAATTAAACAACGTGTTAAGAATGCTGGAGGCAGTACTAATGTGTTTTTAAGACTATCTTTAGCCTGGTTTAACTATGATGATCTTGACCTTGAGATACGTGAACCTAATGGTAATCTTATTTATTATCCTGTTAAGGGAAGAGTTCAACCTTCTTCTGGAATTCTTGATACTGATATGAATGCGAGTAGGGGTACAACAAGAGAGGCTGTTGAGAATATTGTTTATACTAATAGTAATAAAATGCAAGAAGGTGTTTATCAAGTTAGGGTTAATCAGTTTTGCATGAGGGAAAATAGGGATTACGGTTTTGAACTTGAACTAGATTATGATGGTAAGTCTCAACTCTTCGCTTATAATAGGCAAGTACGGAATAAGGTTGATGTAATTAAATTTGAATATACTAGAGAGAATGGTGTTAAGATTATTGAGTCTTTACCTTCAACTCAAGTATCAAAAGAAGTGTGGGGTATAGTTACACAACAGTTTCATGAAGTATCTATGGTTATGTATAGTCCTAATTATTGGGCTAATAACCGTATTGGTAATAAACATTACTTTTTTATAATTTCGGATTGTGTTAATAAAGAGTCGGCTAGGGGGTTCTATAATGAATTTTTAATAGATGACTTAAGGAAAGATAGAAAAGTATTTGATGTTCTTGGTAGTAAAATGAGAGCGGAACCTGTTGATGATCAATTATCGGGTGTAGGGTTTTCTTCTACACAACGTAACCATATAACTTGTAAGGTTGAAGGTAGCTTTACTAGAACTATTAAACTAATTTTTTAAGGAGAAAGACATGTCTGAATTTGAACAAGGTACTAAAGAAAAAGTAAGATTTGATTCTAGTTTGTTTGGTAATAATAAAGTGGCTAAAGGATCACTTACTATAGAGGATTTGTGGGATTTACCTCTAAAAAATAAGAAAGTCTTATCTCTTAATAAATTAGCTAAGGCTATACATAGAGCTATAAAAGATGAAGGTGAAGAGGATTTTGTTGGTGAGAAAACTGAGCGTAATTCTCTTCTTGAACTTCAATTTGCTATTGTAAAACGAATAATTAAAGTCAAGCTCGAAGACATTAAACAAAAGAATAATGAGAGTGATGTTAAAACTGAGAAACAAAAGTTAGCTAGACTTATTATGGAGAAAGAAGATGAACAACTAAAGGGGGAAAGTCTCGAAGAGTTAAGGAAGAAGTATAATGCTCTATAAAAGGAGTTTAAAATAATGTATATATTTAAGGTAGAGTGCTTAATTTGTGATACTCAATTTAATCTTACTTCAGATGATTTAAAGTTCTTTACTCAATACGCATATTTGAAATGTCCTAGGTGTGGTGCTAGTACCGGCTATGAAATAAATAAAGACCCAATGGCTTATGCTCAAGCTGTAGCTAATGAAAGTAACTATGAACTTAAAAGTAGTATAGCTTGTGAAGCTGATTTAAAACATGTGGATGAAGAAGATATCTTATCTCCTCAATTTATATGCATGACTTGTAAGACTGTTATTGGATCAATTTGGGATGATGACGAAAACCAATGTAAGTGTAAAGATGTTTATTATATTGAAGTATATCGAGTTGCTTCTGTAAACACTGAGGGTGAGTTAATACGGCCTAAAGTTGGATTTGATGAGAAGGAAAGTGATTGGGTTAAAAATAATCTTGATCCATATTTTATTAAGTACTATAGATCAAAGTGTTTGGATAACCCAATAGAAGATAGTAAATGGAAATCACAAATATGTAGTTGGAATGAATTGTGGTTAGCTGCGAGGCGAGAGGGGGATTATAATGGGTAAACAGAATTTAATAGATATGTTTAAGGAATGGCTAATTGAGGTTAGTTTTGAATTATTCCTTTGGAGTATTAATAGAACTAAGGAGGAATATTGGAAAGCAATCATGGAACAAGAACAACGTCACTCTATAGATAGCGTGCTGAGTCAGTGTGATGATTATCCTGATGGGTGTCAGGATGGTGCTTGTTCAAAATATGCATCTATCGCTGTTCCTTATTGTGAAAAATACGGTATGAAAACCGAGATTTAGTACATTAATGTACTAAAATTAAAGGAGAGTTATACATGGGTGAGAAAAAAATAGTAGGTGGTTGGTGGCTGTGGATTTTGTTGTTGTTTGTAGTAACTATTGTTGTAATTTCAGCACTTAATTATGCAGATATTTTAAATAGTACTGTTGTAAAAAGGAAAGTGTTTGAAAACAGTTTTCAATATAGTGAAGCTAGAAGAACTGAGATCGTTACTTTTGAAGCACAACTCGCAGAAATTAATAATCAGTTATTGTCTGATTTTCTTGATCCTGCAACACGTAGTAATTTAGAATCTCAAAGAGTGGCTATCAATGTTATGCTTAGATCAGCTAGAGAAAGGAGACATTGATGAATTATTTGAAAATGTTATTTATTCTTTCTTTACTTTTCATATTTTTAGGTAATGATGCTTGTAGTACTCCAGATACTCAAGAAAGTAAAGATGCTATAGAAGTTAATGCTCAACAAGAACAATATGCTATAGGTCAACCTATTCCAAAATATGACTGGTCACTTGAACGACATTTAATTATTCAACTTTATAATATAAGGAATTTGAAAGTTGCTACTCATGCAGTGTGGAGAGGTGATACTAGTGTTGTTGAAGGCGATTGTCCTTGTATTGGGTATGGGTTACCTTACGATGTGTCATTAACTAATCCTTTAAGAGCTACGTCTCAAGATTCTGGTGTTAATTGGCATGCTCTTACGTCTATAGGACAATCTGAGCCAAACGGTATCTATGCTTCAACTAATACTAACGCTACATGGGTTATGTGTACTGGAAAAGGCGGTACAATAGATCCTGTTTATGTTGAAGCTAAAGTTACAGGTTATCCTTATCCGGTTAAAGTAGATTATACTACTAACAGAGTTACTCGTAATGGTGAGTCTTCAGTTAAACTTAGTCTTGATCATAGTACGGTTGTTAAACCTGATAATTAAAATATTGTGGGGCCTGCTGGTGGTGGTTGCTTATACTGTAAGCGTGGATATAACCAGACAGAAGTTATATAGTCATCCTAGGGGACTGTTAATTTTCTAATATTAAGGATTGGTATTAATCTATATGGCTAATACACGGGGCGTTTCCCGTAATTTTTATTAAGCTTGCTAAGTTAGCTTCTGGCCGAATAGTTAACAAAATACAAGAGGGTTGAATTCCCTCCCCCACATTTTTTAAGGAGTAAGTATGAATTACATGGATTGTGAAGGCACAATAGCAGACATAGTAGAGTCTATGTTACCACGTTTTTCAAATAAGCAATTAGGGTTAAATATGCGACTTGATATAGGCGCTCATGAATATAGTGATAGTGATAGTGCTGAGACTAATAAGAAGTCTAATACGCTGATACAATTTATTTTTATTCGGCCTAATAACTATACTAAAGTGTTTACACATATAGTAGCTGATGATAGACGATGTTTCGATTCACTTAAATTTAAAGCTAACTTAACTTGTGATCATGATTCATGTTGGAGAATTGACGGTTTAAGAGAGTTGTTTATGCTTATTCATAAATGTTGTTCAGCCGTTAATCCAGATAAACCTTTTGCAGAGCTTAACCCTTTTATTCGTTTTAATTTATTTAGTGGTAGACCTACTTATGTTTTACTTAAAGATTACAAAATAGATAGAGATGAGAGAACTTGTGATATAGAAATAATTAAAACTTTAACTGTTAAAGAGGCTAGTACTTATATGAAGGAGTATAAATGAAAAGAGAATTAGAAGTAGTTGGAACTGAATATATAATAAAAGAAAATAACGAATTAAAATTTACTCTTACTAAAGGTCGTTGGGTTGACATAAAAAAAGTAAACGTAGTTGATGATGATAAACAGTCTGAAGAGTTGTATAAATTTTTAAGGGATACTCAAGATTTGTTAATAACTAACCAAAGACTGATTGATTATGTAGAAGATTTAAATGTTGTAATTTTTAATTCTTTAGGTGACGCCGGTTTTGAAAACCGCTTAGTTTTTAATTTTTATTCTAATGGGGATTCATGTTCTATAGATTTCATAGATAGTCCTATCTGGGTTAATAGCGAAGATGGGAGGCTGTGTTTAAAAGATTTGTTTGAAAAAGAAGAATATGAATTTAGCTCTAATGAGGAGATTTCTTACTGTCTTGAGGATATTAAAGAACCGTTGCCTTCTTACGTTAATAGACAATATTTATATATTAAATCGCTTTTACTTAAAATTGATTTAAATGATAAAATTTTGGAGGAATGATTATGCATATAATTAATGCTAAGGTAATAGATTTAATAAATAGAGGATATTTCATTGAATGTGACAAACCGGCATGTTTTTATTTAACTGATATTCTTATTACGAAACAAATAGGGTTTAAAGTTATTTATCAGGCTGATAATTATTCAATTCAATTACTTGATGAAAAGGATAGTATTAAATTTAAAGTTTATCTTATGAAACATTTAGAAGATCAAGTACCACTAAAAAAAGAAACAATTGAACCATCAAAATTGTTCGATACATAATAAAACTTTTAAAAGTAGATAGTAGGAAGGAGGAAATGTATGAAGAAAGCTACTCTTAATATTTCAGAAATCAAATTAGAAGTTAAGAAGTTTAATATATTAATAGATGGAATGGAAAAGCAAATTGATCTTCTTAAAAAAGAGTTTAAGTTTACTAAAGAATTATCGAAAAATCTTATTTCTCAAGTAATGGTTTTAGAAAATGAAAAGTTATCTTTTTTATCTGATAGTAATATGCAAAGTAAGGAAGATGGTAAACATAAGGAAGATGGTAAACATAAGGAAGATGGTAAACATAAGGAAGATGGTAAACATAAGGAAGATGGTAAACATAAGGAAGATGGTAAACATAAGGAAGATAAAAAATTTTTACTTTTATATACCGATAAGAAAAAACATAAGGAAGATGGTAAACGAGTTGTTGATTGGTCTAGAGCTAAAAAACTAGTAGTAAAAAATAAAGATGGTTTATTAATTTCTGTTGTTATTAAATTAAATAAAATATTTACCGCTTTCCAAAGTACACAAGTAAGTCCTCCTATAGGTAAAAAAGATAAAAAAGGTAATTTTATAGAATTTTATCAATTATATAATAGACATTGCTATTTTAAGGTTCACAGATTTAAGGATAATAGGAAAGGTAAGCAACTTGTTTGCCCGCCTACTGCATTTAGGAAATCTAAAAATAGTACTGTAAAAGAACGTGATACTTATGACAAAAATAAAAATTATGTAAATGCTTTTATTAAAGAGCGTGGAGCTTAAAAATGTTAGATTTAACTGATAAGATAGAACGTATTCCATGGGATCAGTATTTTATGATTATGGCTAAGATAGCAGCGTTAAGATCAACCTGTAACTCTAGACCTGGGGGAGCTGTTGTTGTTAAAGATAACCGTATTTTATCTACGGGATATGTTGGATCGGTTAAAAATGCTCCTCAATGTACAGACTTTGGTTCTGAATATTGTTATAGAAGAACGCTTAATGTGCCTGATAGTGATAAGTATAACTACTGTCGGAGTGTTCATGCTGAGGCTAATGCTATTAACTACGCTTCTAAATACGGAATTAGTGTACAGGGTGGGATTATGTACTGTACTCTTCAACCTTGTATCGTATGTGTTAAGAATCTAGCGTCTTCAGGTATTATTGGAGTAACTTACGAACTTCCTTATAGTAGTAATGATGTTAAGCGTGATCAACTATGGAAATCTAAACTACTTGAATATAATATATTGCATAACCAGCTTAAAATCGATAATAAGTGGTTTAAAATCTCTTTAGACTGCCTTAAATATGCAACATCTAAACGCAGATTAAAATCAACTGATTGAGAAACTTCGCAGTTTATTATTAAATCTTTCTATTTTTCCTCAAACTGGCCTGTTTTCTTGTACTTAATTGTGCTAGAAGCAGGCTTTTTTATTTTTTAAGGATAAGTAAATGCGAAAAAAAAGGAAACGAGTTAAAAGCGTTCATAGTATTAAAGGATCGAAGAAAGCAGGTAGCCATGTAATTAGTAGAGCTTGTAATAAATGTAGCTTTAAGGTAGTTTCCGGTGAGTGTGGAGGTAAACTACATACATGTAAAGACTATGTCTTTTTTAAAAATAATTGTTTATTTTGCTGTAATTATAATGATTGTGAATTGTTGGGTAAAAATCCTAATAAAGATTTTGTTTGCTCTAATTTCGAGAAAGATAGTAAAAAAACTATTAAGAAGTTGCAAGCTAAACAAAATAAGAAATCTAAGCCTAAAGTGATAGAAAAGGGCTTAGGTATATTTGATAGAACAGTAAGCTTAGAAGAGTTTGAGAACATGAACTCTGTTGAGATTGAAGATCATTTTGGGGAAGATTTTAACCCTAGTGCTTTAGTTGAAAAGGTAATAGGTTTAAATTATAATCAAGAACTTTTTGAATCTATAAATGAAAGAGATATTCCTTTCGCTCAAAATCCCGTCCATTTCATTCTTGATAAGAACTTTTTAAACTTCAAATTATTTCCCAGACAACTTCAAGTGTGTTTAGAATATTTTTCTAGTTTCTGTCCTGAGTGTTCTGATACTGAGTTCTTAAGAAACGGTATTGAGGTTGACACTAAGTTAGGAAATATTTTAGACAAGGCGCAATTGTATGTTGATGGTAAGTGTTTAAAGTGTGGTAGAACACGCTATGATAACTTTAGAGATCATCATCATCGTTTCTATACTCACATGATAGGATTAGTCGGACAACGTGCTGGTAAATGCTTAGAAAAAAATACTATACTTCCTACAGATAAAGGTTTTTTAAAGATAGGGGAAATTAATCCTAATGCTAATTTTGGATGGAGTAATATTCAAGATAAGAATATTAGCATAACTACTGATACGGATACTATTAAGGTTACTAAACTATACAAAGAAAAGCCTAATAAATTAATAAGAGTTATTTTAAAAAATGGCTATAAAGAAGAGGGAACTTTTAATCATCCTATTTATACTAATAAGGGATTTGTTAAATTAAAAGATTTAACTACGGAATATTACGTTCCTATTTATTATGGTCAAGATATTTGGAGTAAAATAATACCTACATTAGAAACTTATGTAAGTAAAGCAGAAAAGAAATTTAATAGCTATTGTAATTCTTTAAACACTTTAAATAGAAATAACATAATACATTATAAATTTAAATATAAAGGTAAATTGAACAAGTCTATAGCTAGATTCTTGGGTTATTTTGTTTCAGAAGGTTCTTATAGAGGTATATCTAATACTAATCTTGCTGTTTTGAATGACTGTTTTAATACACTATCAAAGTTAATAGGTAGAAGGTATTGTATTCAAAGACCAGGTTGTGTGATGTGGAAAGGTAGTAAGTTTCTTTTTCTACTTGAAGAATTGCTTAACATAAAAAGAATAAAATCTGGTAATCAAGAAATTCCTTATGTTATAAGAAATAGTCCTAAGTCTATAGTCATAGAATTTCTTAGAGCTTTATATGAGGGGGATGGTGGCTTTAATAAACATGTCGTGGAGTACTGTTCTATATCAAAAAAACTTGTTTATCAATTATCTTCTATACTCCATAATATAGGCATTATCCATAAAATAATTATAGGCGATGCTTGGGCAACGAATGGTAGTGTTAAACAGATTTCTAAAAAGAGATATTCTATTTATATAGAAGGTTCTCAATTGGAGGTATTTAAAACTGAGATAGGTTTCATTAGTAAAAGAAAATCAGATAGATTGGATATTGAAATATATAAGTTTAAAAATAGAACTTTAAATATGCCTTTTTGGTTTGAAAAATGTCCTGTTTGGTTAAAAAATGATTTTCTTATTTTTTTAGATAAAATTAAACAGAATCTTAATCTACATAAAAATAGTAATACAGGAAAGAAATATGGATTACAAACTGTTTATAGTTCTAAAGGTATAGACAAATTAAAAAGACTTCGAGCTTCTAATGTGTCTTTATCTAAACCTAAAATATTATTTTTTACTGACTCTCTATTAAAAAAAGATATAATAGAGAAATTAGATAAGGAATTAATAGTAGAACTGTTTGAATACCGAGATTTTGCTTTATCTAAAATGTATTATTCTAAAGTAGATATGTTAAAATTGAGTACAAATGAACACATAACTTATGACATTAATGTTCCTAACCAACATAAGTTCATAGCTAATGGCATACTGAATCACAATTCAGCTCTGTGTGCTATAATGTGTGCTACTATAACTCATTTCTATTTAAAGATACCTAATGCCGGAGATTTCTTCGGGTTATTGCGTAGTGTTAGTACTCTTCATGGAACCTTTGTAGGGTTAAGATATGCTGATGCTTACAATAACTTGTTTGAACCTTACTCTAACATCTTATCTTCAGCTCCATGGTATAAAATGTACCACAAGTTTTTACATGATGAAGGTTTAAAACTTAGTGTGGAGTTACTAAAATTCAAATCAACTTTCATAACTTACAATCATAAGAATATAGCGGTGGCTCCTTCAGGCCCAGATAAGAGGAAATTAAGAGGGTTGTGCTCACTAAAATCAACATTAATCAATAATTCCAATGGGTTAATACGAATTAACAATAAACCGTTAAATATAGGTGCTACTACTTATAAAGGTAAAAACAAAAGAAAAATAACTAATGTTATTAAACAAGAGCATAAGAAAGAGATAATAAAAGCTACTTTAGCTAATGGTATGGAACTGGATGTTACTCCTGATCACAGAGTTTTAACTCTGTGTAAGAACGGTGAGTCTAAATGGGTACATCAAGAAGACTTACTCGGTTGTTATGTCTTTTGTCAGTTGGGCGGTGATTTTCCTAAAGAGTTGTACTTTGACTACAAGATAAAGAAACATACTCCTTATTATGTTAAAATAGCTAAGTACGTAAGTAGTGGTGAAGACTTCACTATAAATGAACTTGCTGAAAAGTATAATTTACATAAGAATAGTGTATTGTCTTACCATTTAGGGCCTATGATAAAAGCTGGTGTTTTTATACGTAAGTCAAGAAGAGATAGTTTAGGACACCCTTTACCATCTATTTATAAGATTAATTCTAAGTTTGACCTTAATGATTGGAATAATCTTAGACCAGGAGACGTAAATAACAATAGGTCTAAACTTAAACTTCCTAAATTAATGACACCTAAATTAGCTAGGTTTATAGGCTATCTTATAGCTGATGGTGATTTAAACCACACTCATAGTATAGAGTTTTGTACTACAAGTAAAGATAAATATAAGGATTTCAATAAACTTTTTAAACATCTTTTTAGTTGTGATATTAACATTATTAAAGATAATAGAGAAATGTATGGTGAGAATAAAGATCAACCTATCTTTAGATCTGCTTTTAGTTATGGTAAAATAAAGGAGTTCTTCAAATATTTAGGTTTATCTAATGTAAACGCTCACGCAAAGACTTTGCCTTGGTGTATTCTTCAAGCTAATAAAGAGTGTGCTATTGAATGCTTATCAACTATGATCAGTTTTGATGGTGGAATTAGGCATAATAGGTTTTATTATTCTAGTGTGAGTAGAAAGCTTGCTATTACTACTCAATTACTTTTAATGAAGCTTGGTTATGTTACTATTCTACGAACAGATAAAAACGGTGCGCACAATTTGTTTTTAACAGTAAAAGATTCTCTAAACTTTTTAAAAGTGTATACGGGTTTACACAAAAGGGATTGGAAAAAGGATGCTATATTTAATTTTTATTATAATGAAGAATCCTGTGATTTGTACAAAGTACCGTTTACTCGATTTTACACACTGAATGAAATTAATCGTAAGTTCGGTGTGGTAGGTAAAGCTACAGTTTCTAAATTTAAGAAGTATATAGATAAAAATATTATTTTTTCTAGGGTTGTTAAATTAGAGAATTTAGGTAAGAAAGAAGTTTACGATCTAAGTGTTGATGCTAAAGATTCAACCTTTCCTGCTAACGGTGTGTTAGTTCACAATACGAGATGCTTCTGTCTTAGCGGGGATACTTTAATAGATACTAGTAATGGTTTAGTAAAATTTAAAAAATTAAAAACTGGTTTAACTACATTCAAGGGAAATCGAGAAAGAAAAATTGTAAATGTTAAACAAGGTGATTTTAGAAAAGATATGGTTACAGTAACTTTAAGCAATGGCTTAACTATAAAAAGTACTAAAGACCATAAATTTATTGTTTTAAAAAAATCATATAAGCATAATTGGAAAGAAGCAAAAGATTTAACAGGGTATTATATTCCTTTGAGTTTTAATACTATTTTTCCAACTAAAAAAGAAATTGTTTACAATAAAAAAATGACTTTTCTTGAAGTGGGATTACGTTATATTTATAAAACAAAAGTTTTTAATTTAGAAACTCTCACAAATAGTGTCTCTGACACATGTAATAAAAAATACAAAGGGGCCACGGCGTTAACTTCTATGTTACGAAAGGATGGGATATTAAGTAGAAAAAAACAAGGTAAATATGGGTGTATGGAGTATACTTTAAATCCTAAGACTACCCCAAGGGAGTTACGGACTTATCTATATGATAGAGTTTCTAATATTAAATATCCAAAATATACAAGTTATAAATTAGGTTGGATATTAGGTTGTTTTGTTACTGATGGGGCTTATCGTTCTGATCATGAGTTCACTTATTCTTCTGGCAATTTTAATAAAATAAAAAGATTTATTAGGTATATTAAAAAGTTATTTAATGTGTCTTTAAATTATGGTTGTTATGATACTATTAAGAAATCAGATTCTCAATATGTAGTTAGAATCGGAGTTAGGGAATTAAAAGATTTTTTTAGACATATCGGTTTAGGTAAAGAGATAGCTACTACAAAAGAAGTACCTTGGATAGTATTAGAGGGTTGTAAAAAAATAGCTAAAGGTTATATAGTATCTTCTATACTACATGATGGTGGAATCTCCCAAAAAGGAATTAGGTATAATTCCCACTCTAAACAGTTATTACAACAGTTTGCTTTATTAAGTTTAAAACTAGGATTTCTATGTACTGTAAGAAAAAACACTTTAATTTATGAAGTTGATGAGTCTTTACTATTACAAAAATGGATAATAAAAACAAAGATAGATAAATATCAACACATTAAAACTTTTGGAAAACCTTTAATACGGAAAAGGAATTTAAACAAGTATTTCGCAACTCCTTACCATAAAGATAACCAGAGTTATCCTGTTATGTATAATAATCGTGAGGGGTTAAAAGCGTCATATAATAGAAATATTTCTTCTAAGGTTTTACATTTTGTGGAAAAGGTTAATCCTAATTGGGTATATATAGAAGTAGTATCAGTAGAAAATTCTGAACCCGAAATTGTCTATGATTTAACTGTAGATAGTAAAGATTGTACGTTTACAGCAAATGGTATGAATGTTCACAACTCTAGCGTCGATGAAATCAGTTGGTTCGTCGGTAAGGACGACGAGATTAGGAACATCGATGAAGTCTACCAGGCTCTTGACAATTCTTTAATGACTCTCATACCTAAAGCTAAAAAGATGGTTAAGAAGCATCCTTGGTTAGTAGCGCCTGCAAGTATAAACATATCCAGTCCTAGAAGTAAGACGGATAAGGGTATGCGGATGTTTAAACTAAGTCAAATGAGTAGAAATGTTTACGGTATAAAAGGACCGACTTGGTGGTTTAATCCAGAGATAAGCAGAAGGGATTTAGCGGATAAATATTTAGACGATCCGGTAAAAGCGGAGCGTGACTTTGGGGCTAACCCACCGTATGGTGAGAATACTTATATCTCCAGCCCTGCTACACTTGTTCCTTTATTCACTAGTAAAAGAAATGTAATCAATACCGTTAAGACACATGTGGTTAAAGGTAGTCTCAATACTAGGCTTTGTTATCAAAAAATAAAGTTTAAAAAGATTCATTCCTATCCTTCTGTTTTAGCTATAGATTGTGGATATAATAACAACTCCTTTTGTTGTGTTTTAATGCATAATTATCTAAATAAGAGTAATGATAATGTTATAGCTTGTTCTGGTATAATTGAACTAGTTCCTGAACCCTATGCTTTATCTTACCCTCATATTTATGAACATGTTATTAGTAAAATAATTAAACAGTTTAATATTAAACTAGTTATTTTTGATAGATGGCAGAGTTTAAACTTAAGTCAATCTATCTTTAAAGATCATAATATTGATGCTCTTCTTTACAGTCCTAAGAAGCTTGATTTTGAGAATCTAAAATCTTGTATTTATGCCGAAGAAATTATATTTCCTAGACTAGAATCACCTCTATCTGATCTACTTGCTCTAAAGGATGAGGTGAGTTACGTTATTCTTAATAAGCCTAGTAATCATTTATTTCTTCAACTTCTTCTTTCCGTTGATAATGGTAGGACGATAACTAAAGGCGAGGAGATGACGGATGATATCTTAAGAGCTTTAATCTTAGGTTACTATGCTCTTACTGATGAAGAGTATAAGGACATGTTTTTAGGTTCAGGTTCAGAAAAGAGTCTTTATTATTCTAATATAGATTCAATAATCAAGACTAGTCAATCTATAAAAACTCAAACTCTACAACAAGGTAATAGTGGAGTTCGTTCAGCTCAAGGAGTAGGAGCGAGCGGGGTTAGGGGAATAGGGTTTAACAATAATAATATTTGAATATTTAATAGATATGGAGGAAGGATGGCTAATATTAATGATCGAATTGAAAAACTGATTAACCGAACAGGGTTACGGGGGATGAATAAGTATTCGATTAAGGCTTTAATGTATTCAGGTCTTAGCATTAAAGAAGCGTTAGAAACTGTTAAAAGCTACGCTAATATTAATACAGGATCAGATAAGAAAAATATTCATGCTACTCTAGCTTGTCCACGTTGTAATAACACTATGAGAGTAGTTACTATAGCTAATGATAGAAAAGTTAAGTATTGTATCTATGATAGAATATCTTTACCTTTACCGATTTCTAAAAAGGAATAGTTATGAAATATGTAAAAATTAAATCAAATAAAGTAGTAACCTTAACCGTTAAAACTGATGACGGTAAAAGTAAAAAGGTAAAAGGTAAAACACCTAACGGTTATATTGGTTACTATCCAACAGGATCAAAGTTATTTAGTGCTCCTAAATGATATGTAGTTCATATAAAAACTGGTTTAGCTTTAGTTGGATTTAAAAATAAAGATACAGGTGAAAAGTTTTCTTCTGAATTGGCTGAGTTTATAGAAGATTTACACGGAGAAGATTTAGCTACTAATAACGTTAAAGAATTAATGAAAGTACTTGATGTGAAAAAGATAAAACCTTACATAAAGAAGCTAAAAAGTTTTGATAGATAAGGAACAAATATATGAAGAAAGTTAAACTTAAAGCTACAACTGAAATAGAAGCTTTACAAGAGTTACAACGGCTCATAGACAACTCTAATTTAAAGGAATATCAACTTAATAGATTATGGGAAAAGGCTTTAGAGAAAACTATTTCTATTCATGAGATAGAACCTAATAATCCTTATTACTATACTTTTGTAATGCAAACATTTAAGAAAGATTTGATAGATAGATTAGGTGAAACTATGGGACCTAGTCTAAAGACATTGTTAGAAGTAGGATATGACTCTTTACCTTATGAATAACCCTAAACAGGAGACAGAATAGTATGTATGTAAAATTAGTAAATGAAATGAGTGAAATAGAATCTCATATTTTTGAGTGTGATCAGGTAAAATTTAAGAAGACTTCAGTAAATATAGAAGATAAAAATAATGAAGAAGATGAAAATAGAAAGTATGGGGTGTTGAATGCTTTGTTTTCTCCCCCTAAAGGTAAATTAAAGTATGAAGCGATATTACTAACATTAAATAATAACGGTGATATTAAACGTCTTATTGCTCCAGAAGCTACTCTTTTTGTTCTTAATAATAGCGGTAAAACAATTGATGTTCAGAGATGTAATAATGATATTAATAAAGGTTCATAGTTATGGAATTTCCATCTTATCCTGATGATTGGTTTGAAATTATCAAAGTGATTAAGCGTAGGGATAATTTTACTTGTAAAAAATGTTTAACTAAATATCCGGCTAATTCTAAATGGTTGAGGGTTCACCACATTATATCTATTAGTAAATGGATTAAGAACGGGTATAAAGGCAACCCACATACTGGCAAGAACCTTATTACTAGATGTTATAAATGTCATGGTGAAGATCATCCTCACTTAAAAGTAGGTTCATGTAGAACTATTAAGAAGAAACGGAGATCAAGTTTCACTTATGATAGTAATAGGAAATCCGGTTTTGGTTATAAGAGAGGGTTTTAAATGTCAAGATATGTTAAACTTAAACTTCCTTTTAAAGAGAAAATAGTATTATTGTTTACTAGTCTTGTGAATGAAGAAGCTATAATTTCAGCGTATAAAGATTTAAATCTTTATGAACCTAATCTAAATAAACGACCTCTTCCTTCCGATCCTTATAATAGTGAAGAGGTTAAACTTGAAGTACCTAGTCTTTTTAATAGACAGAATAAAAAGAAAATAATGAAAACTAATTTGAGGTAAGTTTATGTATGAAGACAGACCTACTATAAATGATTTCACACTTAAAGATACGAAGACAGATAATTATAATATTGTTAAATATAAACCAAAGGGGGTAGTTATGCCAGAGTCGAATACGAATTTAGAAAAGCTTAAAGATAAAAGTATGAGTAAAGCTGAATCTAAACCGGAGAAAGAAAATGATGAAGTAAAATTAGTGGCTACGCCTGTTAAGTATGGAGTAGGACTTGATGTAGGTACAGGTTTTCTTGTCGGGGCTAGTTATGGTAAAGATAGTAAAATAAATTACAGGAGTATTAGAGATGCTTTCTTTTCAATTGATAAAGAAAGGTTTAACCCCGCACTTTTCAATGACGATGTACGTTATATAGAGTTTGATGATTCAATCTTTATAGTAGGAGAGAATGCTATTGAGTTTGCTAGAACTATGAACACTAGTGCTAAACGTCCTCTTGCTAACGGTATCGTTAACCCTGAACAACGCGAACATTCAACTACTATACTTGAGGAGTTATTCAATTTTGTAGTTGCAAAACATATAAAGAAAGATCAAGAGAAATTGTTTTTCTCTATTCCCGGACCACAAATTCCTAATTTAGGATTTGATACAACTTTTCATACTATGTCTATTCAAAGTTTGTGTAACAGTTTTGGTGTAGATTCTGAACCACTTAATGAAGCATACGCAGTAGGCATAAGTGAACTCGGAGCGAGTAAAAATCTTACTTCTCTAAACTTCAGCTTCGGTGCTGGTCTAGTTAACGTCTGCTTGGCTTACAGAGGTTTATCGGTATTTGAATTTTGTGTTGATAAAAGCGGTGACTTTATTGATCAAACCGTAGCAAGAGGTTGTGGTGAGGAAACAGCTTATGTATGTAAGATAAAAGAAACTAAGCTTGATTTAGGTGCTGATGAATATAAGCTTGACGACATTGAAAAACATCTTCTCCTGTCTTACCGGTTTGTAGTTAAGAATACAATTAATGCCGTTGTTAAAGCTTTTAGAATGAGTTCAAATATAAAAATAAGTGAAGACATCCCTGTAGTAGTTGCCGGAGGAACGTCAATGCCTAAAGGATTTATTGATCTATTTGAAGAGAACATACTTCTGGCTAAATTAGGTTTTGAGGTGACTAATGTTATTCACGCTAAATCCCCTTTGACAAGTGTTAGTAAGGGTTGCCTTATGTGGGCTAATTCAATGGAGAAATAATTATGAAATACGTTACTATTAAAAATAAAGACCCTGTGATAGTTGTTTTCTATGATAAGAAGACAAAAAAGAAAATGGGAACTATGGACACTGATAAGTTTAGAAAGTTCATGGAAAATGGATATGCTCCCCGAAATCAGTTTCTTCCAAAATTAGTAGAGCTATTTAATAAAGAACCTGGAACTAATTATGCTGTTGTTGAACTCAATTCAGCTAAGGATTCTGGATTAGAGAATTTCGGAAAACGGTTGGCTAGAGAAGCTAAACAAAGAAAGAAGTGGCATGATAAAAAAGCCGGTGAAAAAGACCCTGAACAGGCTAAATGGGTTAAGGTTAAAAATGTTGAAGTGTTGAGAATCGGTGACTCTAAGTACGTGGCTGTTCCTAATTCGGGTAAAAAGAACAGCGCCCGTTTTGATATTATTGATATAGATAAAGGCGAATTAATTGTTCAGCTTAAAAAGAAAGAAGTTCAGGAGTGGTTATATAAAGCCAATAAAAAATAAGGATCGGTTATGAAAAAAGTTAAAATTAAAGTTACTGCTCTTGATGAGTACGAAGTGAAAGATAAGGAAATGGCAAAACAATTTATTTCTGATTTGGAAAAAATTAAGAAAGCTATTCCTAAAGTTATAAGCGAGCTGAAAAAGGGTGATTACGGTTCATCCTCCTCTACTTCTTCTGGTTTAGTGAGTGAAATGCTTAGAGTAAATCAAACAGACTGGTATGAACATTTCTACGGTTAAAGGAGTAATTAAACCCCATTATTAAATTATAGGAAATAACATGGCTTGTAAATGTCAAGAGTGTGAAGAACTTTATACAGTAGACTTAATTATAGATAATGAATTATGGGAGAAGATAAAACCTTTAGGTAAACCTTCAGGCGCTGGCTTACTTTGCGGTAAATGTATTATGGAAAAGATTGAAATAGTAAGTACCTATGAGGGTTATAAACTTATTAAGATAGAGGGTTGATTATGAAATATGTAACTATCTATGCTAAACCGGATATACTAAAACCTGTGAAGACTATTGATGATTTAAAGCGTATTAGAGATTGGTTATCCGGTTTAAATATTAAAGTGGGTAAGGCTCCTCCCGGCATGAAAAAACTTTTAACTGAACTTAAATTCGTACAAAAACAATTTGATACTATTGATGAATATGCGGATAGTAAGTTTATGACTCCTGAACAGAAAAAGGCTTTTACTGATTCGGCTATTCGAAATATTAATGCCACACTATCTAGGTTAACTGAAGAAGATATTAATAAGATAGACACTAAATTAGGTAAGAAGGAAGCTGAACCCGATACTATAAAACAGGGTTCAACTACTTATATAAATAATTCTAACCTTAATTTTAAAAAGTTTAAGTCTTTGGTTTCAGATATGGAAGGATATTTAAAGAAGCTTAAGTCTTTTCATAAGAAAGTCGTTACTGTTAAACCTCTTACTATACGTTTTGTTAAGAAAGATTTAAGTAAGACTGCTGCTAAATATAAGCAGGATAAAGATGAAGTTTGGATTAGACCTGATAGTAAGAAGATAATTAAAGGTGATGGCTATGCTTCTTTTTATTACGTACTTGTGCATGAGTTAGGTCATAGGTATGACTATTTCATTAAACAGAAAACCGATTTTGATAAACCGAAATGGTATACTACTAAATATTCACGAACAGATAGTATAGCGGGTAGTGAATCTTTTGCTGAGTTGTTTGCTTTAAGTCATTTTGGAGTAAAAAAATATCCAGAATATGAAAAACAAATAAAAGAATTTCTTGATAAGGTTACTAAATAAAGGATAGCTCATGAAATATGTTACTATTAAAGTTGTAGCAATGAGCATTGAAGATGCTAAGAAAATACTCGGGCTCGATAAAAACTCTGATCTTAATGTTAGAGATGCTTGGAAAAAAGCTAGTAAAAAACATCATCCTGATAAGGGTGGCAGTACTGAAATGCAGAAGAAAGTTAATGAAGCTTATGAAACGCTTAAAGACAAACGTACTAAACCTGGACCTGGTTCAGGTAAGTACAATATGCCTACCAAAGAAGAGAGACAGGAAAAAGATAGAAAGACTTTAAAGAAAGCTAAGATAGTTGAAGACCTTATGCGAAAAGCGTTTAATCCCGAAGCTTATAATGAGTACTTTAAGAAATTTGTTGGTAAACCTATTAACTATGAAGAGAATATTAGAAGACCTAAACAAACTGGTTACGGTCTAGATGGTGATCATGTGAGTTTTAACTATGAATTCTCTACTGCTGATAGGGAAACAGTCTTTTATATTAACTTAATTACTTATTTATATAATGCTGATTTTAGTAAGAGTCTTGGTGGTGGGAGTCCTAATGTTAATTTGAAATATTCTACTGACAATTATCTTTACCACAATAAACGTAAGCAGAAGATGAAGCAAAGAACTTGGGATTTGAAAGAATCTACAAGTGATATTATCGATCCTAAAAAGTTATTTCCACCGGCTACTTTAAAAAAGGTATTTGCGGGTAAGAAGCAGAGAAAGTTTATGCCTAGAGATTTTAGATCAGGCTTAATACGAGAACTTAAAGCTAATATGCAGGGTAATGATGCTTATATTCCTTTAAAAGATGAGTTAAAATTAATATTATTTAGAACTACTTTTATGCGAGAAGGTGTTTGGAATGCTAATGGTCTTTATGATAAACATACAAGGCTTGATACTTTAAGTTCTACTTCCATTCCTGAAACTGAAGTAGCTTTAACCTATCTTATTAATTTAGTTAAAGCAATGCGAAAGAAGAAAGACTGGAAAGCTATGAAAGATTTATTTAATAAGAACATAACTTTTGAAAAAACTGAAAATCTCTGGAATAAAAAGGAAAAGTAGGTAAAATATAAGTAATAGTTCATGTCGAGGAGGGAAAGGTTGTACTAAGAAAGGATGTGGTTGGGCATATTAGTAAGGCAGTAAGAACTAAAGCAGTATAAGCTAAGGAGGACATTATGGAAATTATTGGTGGAATAATTTATGTTGCTGGCGTCTATAGTGGGTTGTTTTTTGCTAAACAATACTATCTTAACAGTTTTAAAGCTTATACTGACGAAGTGGTTAAACACTATAGGGAGGCATTATTAAATAGGGACAGTGATAATTGTACTTGTGGTAGGTTATGATTGATTCAACTAAAGAACAATTAACTTTAATTACACATGGACTTAATAATACTATTCAAATAATAAGTAATGCTAATGAACTCCTTTTAACAACTAAGGATGAAAAGAAAAGAATAGAATATCATACATATATTGAGCAGGAGTTAAAGAAGTTAAAAAAAATTAATCTGTTGATAATAAAATTACATAATCTGTGAGGAGGCGTACATGCTAAATATTAGTGAAAGAAGTCCTTGTACAGTTTGTGAAGATTTACCTACTGGTGAACAGTGTCAAAAAATATATAGTTGCCCGATATTAGATAGACATAAAACTAATTATTTCAGATATGTTAATGATACTAACAGAAATACTGATTCGATATCAACACCCCATAATGTATTAAAATAAGGTGAAGACTATTAGAAAATCTAAATATACATATTCAGATCACAGAAGACATATAATAGATCTAATAATTGAAAACAAGTTTACTAGTATTTGTGAAGTTGGAGTAGATCAAGGTCAATTGGCTAAGATTGTTTTACAATACGCCTTAAATAAAGGTTTAGACTTAACTGATTATAGTATGGTCGATCCTTGGAGAAAGTATGGGGGTAAAGGTTCGGGTAGTTTAAAGCTTTGTAAGCAAGTAACTTGGGATACAAAGTATAAACGAATTCACGATATTTATGTTAAAAATAATCCTAGTCAGATTAATTTTCAAGTACATAGGTTAACTAGTAGTGAAGCTGCCCCACTCTTTAAAGACGATAGTTTAGACCTAGTATTTATTGATGCTGATCATACATTTGAGGCTGTTTGCCAAGACATAGATTTATGGTACCCTAAAGTAAGAGACGGTGGTATCTTAAGTGGTGATGATTACGGTTTTTATCGGGGAGTAAAAAAAGCTGTTGACTTTAAATTTAAAGAAGTAAAAGGTGTTAAACTGGAAGTTAAAACTTTTCATAATAAAAGAATTTGGTCAGTGAAAAAATAAGGAGAGGGTATGAAAACAGTAACGATAAAAGCAAGTGATTGTGAGGAAGTGTGTTGTGATTCTACTGAGTCTTCAAGACCTGAGTCTAGAAAAGGTAGTTCAGGATTTCTTCACTATGCAGACTATGGAAATATGATTAGACCCGTGGGACAGTTAAAAGTTATAAAAGAATTATATTCTGGAGTATATGATATAGATTCTGATATGACTGGTGTTTTCTTAGTTCCTACAGAAGTTAAAACTGATGATCTTCTTAAGTTTAATGATAAGAGACAAAAACGTGTACTCTCTGAAATAGATAAGTTTTGGAAACTTAGATCTAATTTTGAGAACATGGGATTCATGCATAAGCGTGGTATGTTACTTTACGGTAGTCCGGGCACTGGTAAAAGCTGTATTTTGAAACTTGTTATGGGTAATGTTATTAAAGCTAATGATATTATTATAAAGGTCAAACATCCTAGACTTCTTACTGGTGCGTTATCTTTTATTCGTGATTTAGAACCGAAGCGCAGGATACTTGCTATTTTGGAAGATGTTGATGAGATGGCGAGATATGATGAAGGAACTCTTTTAGGATTATTTGATGGTGATAGTCAAGAAGATGGTATACTTATGCTAGGTACTACTAATTATCTTGATAGACTTCCTGAACGTATGCTCAGAGCCGGTAGATTTGACAGGAAGATTGAAATCGGTAACCCCGATAGTAAAGGACGATTCGCTTACTTTAATCATAAACTTAAAGGTAAGGAGGAAAGTTCAGTTATAGCTAACTTAGTCAAAGTTACTGACGATTTTAACTTTGGTCAAATGAAAGAAGTTTTAGTTAGTGTTTACTGTTTAGGTTATCCGCTTGATAAAGTACTTACTAGAATCAAGAATAACCTTGAACCTTTCTCATCTAAGAAAGATAAGGTTTTGGAAAGAAAACTTTCAACTCTTACTTCTTCAGTTGTTAAAAAGAGAAATTTAAAGTTTAAAAAGAGGTAATTATGAAATACGTTACTATTAAAGCAAAGTCTTTAGAAGAAAAAATAATTGATTACTTCCTTAACGATGTAGAAGATTGGATGTGGAATGATTATCCCCTAAAAGAATTTGTTAAAGACTTGATAAATAAATTTCATATTACTAAAGATCAGGCTAAGAAGTTAATCGATAAGTACTATGATATTAAAGACTCTGACTACATGATAAAATACCTTAAGCAGGATTTTAATAAGATACTTAATAATAGAGATAAATAAAAACAAAATCTAAAGAAGAAGTAGTTCATAAGAGGAGGCAAAATTATGGAGTATGTTAACCTTATCTCGGTTTCAAAAGAAGACTTACTTAAAGGTTTTACTAACTGGAAAAAAGATTTAAAACGCATGACTAAGATATACAGGAGTATTGAAGACTCTAAGCCTACTGGTCTTGGTACTACTGAATATGAAAGAGGTATTAATAAGAAACACAATTCAGAACAATTAGTTAAGTTTAAGGAGGCTAAAAAACTTTTTATAACTTTTACTAACAATTTTGAGAATTGGGTTTATAAAACTTTACTTCCTAATATCGATAGAGAGGAGCAAGGTTGGTTACATAAATCGGTAAGAAAATTAGCATGGACTGCTTTAAATGATATACATCCCGATACCTTATTTCCTGAAAGTTATAATCCTAATATTGAGAAGCATGTAGACTCACCCGAAAGTGTTTCAAGGAAAAAGAAAGACAATTATGTAAATAAATATAACAAGTCTTTTAAATTAGCTTTAGATGCTATTGAAGAATACATAAATACGGATGAGGAATCTAATGAATTCTTATATGATCAGGATGAACAATTTCAGGTAGGTGGAATAGATGTTATAGTTAAGAGAGATAATAGAACTAAAGGAATGGACAAATATCTTAAGATATTTATCTCTGAATTAAAGAAGGCTATTATTAAGGTAAAGAAAGCGAAATTAGGAAAAGCTCTTAAAGGTTTGTTAGTTAATGTAGTTTTTGACTCTTCAATGCCTCAAGCTGGATCTTTTGACTTCCCTAACATAACTATTAATCTTGGTTCTGTGGGTGCTTATGAGGAAGTAGTTTTTCTACATGAACTAGGTCATAGATTTTATTATGAGTTGTTATCCGGTGCTGCGAGAAAATATTGGGATACTAACATAGTCAACCCTATGACGACTATTGAAGACCGAGACGTAGATACTTTTATGTCTAAGTTTGTAACGGATCTTGATAAACTGCAAGAGATGAAGTTTTCTAAGAGGAAGAAGTACTTAAGAAGTTTGGTTAAGAAGGCAAACTTATCTAAAATTGATAAAGCTAAATTTAGTGAAATAGCTTCTCGCTTACCTACTATAGGTTATGATGACACTATAGAAGACCTCAAGTCTAAACTTAAATCTAGGGTTGTTGGGGAACGAGTTCATTTAGAATATATTTCGGAATATGCTAGAAAGAATAGTAGTGAAGCTTTTTCTGAAGTATTTGCTCTTTATCTTGCTAACAGTAAAGGTAAGTTAGGTGAATGGACTCAAGACTTATTTAAGAGAACTATGAAACTTGGTGACAGTAAATTCAAGGCTAATGTTGAGTATGTTAGGATTAAGGAGAACTAATGAATAGAACGCCTAGAAATAACTCAGTTGTTGTTGTTGGTTGTGGGAGAAGTGGAACACTTTATACTACGAGATACTTTGCAAAAATGGGTTTATTAGTAGGACATGAAAAATGGTATTCTAACGGTATAACGTCTTGGTATTTATGTTTAGATAGTCAATATAATAAGTTTAAACAACTTAAACATAAAACTTCTTTTAAAATCTTTCATCAAATTAGACATCCTTTAAAAGTTATTTCTAGCTTTATTCCTAGAAAACGTTTTACTGAAGAAATATTTCATAAAATTAAGTCTAATGAGGAAGAGTCTAGACTGTTACAATGTATGAAGTATTGGTATTATTGGAACAAATTAACAGAGTCTTTATTTAAACCTGATCTTAGATATAAAGTAGAGAACATGAATAAAGACTTTGTTATCAAAGCTATAACGGGTGTTATTGGAATTAAGCTTACTGAAATACAGATAACCAATATTCAAAAAATACCTACTGATATTCATACCGCTAACATTGCTAACGATGTAATACATTTTGATGCAATGCATAAAAAATATAGTAAAGTTTATACTTGGAATGAGTTGGAGAATGAAGACGTAGATATATTTAACAAGATACAAACACTTGCAAAGGAATATGGGTATAACTAAGAAGTGTAGTATATGACGTTTATATAGATAGTAGACAGACATATAATAATCAATAAGAGGTGATATATGATAGACATTAAAATATTGAGAAAGACACCGAAGAAATATAGTAAAACGTTGACAAAGAATCAACTTATCAAAGTAATTAGAAAAGCAAGAACTATGTATTTTGACTATCATGAAGATTGGATAAGTGATATAGTTTATGATGTGTGTTGCGATAGGTTACAAGATGTCGATCCTGAAAACTCATTATTATGCTCTGGAAAAGTAACTAAGATAGATAAGATAGAGAAGTCTAAACTTATATATCCAATGCCTAGTTTAAATAAAGTTAAACCTGATGGAGGTTGTAGTAAGTGGCTTAAGAACAATAAAGGACCTTATGTTGTAACTGATAAATTAGATGGTATTTCATTACAAATAATAGGAGAAGATAACAAACTTTTTACAAAAGGTAGTACAGGCGGCGGTCTTTATGGTAAAGATATTTCTCATTTATTTAAAGGCCTTATACTTCCTCAAAGTGAGTTAGATATTAGATCAGAGGTTATAATTTCTACTAGTACTTTTGAGAAATATTATAGTTCTAAGTTTTCTAATGCAAGAAATTTTGTAGGTAGAATAACTACCAAAATAAATATATCTGAAAGGGATTTAAGTAGTTTAACAGTTATTTGTTATGAACTTTTAAATAGTGATCTTAGACCTTCTAACCAACTCGAACTCTTAAAAAAGGAAGGTTTTACAATACCTAAGTATAGAGTTTTTCATGAACTTGACGAAGAAAAACTTTCTAAATATTTAGAACAGAGAAAGAAAAAATCATATTATGAAATTGATGGTTTAGTGGTAAGTGTTAATAAGCCTTATAAAAGAACAATAAAAAATCCTAAATACAGTATGGCCTTTAAATTTCAGGACTTAGATAAAGCTGTTGATATTAAAGTTAATGAAATTGAGTGGGGTCTGTCTAAACAAAACAATTTTAAACCTGTAGCTTGTTTTGATCCGGTTGAGATAGGTGGTGTAATTGTTAGGCGTGTTACACTTAACAACGGGTTTTACGTTAAACATGGTTACGGGTACAAGGACAGGAAGAAAAAATCTGAACTCAGACCTATAGGTAAAGGCTCTGTACTTCGTGTTATTAGATCAGGTGAGGTGATACCATATGTCGTTAAGGTAGTTAAAGCTAGTATTAAAGACCAATGGCCTAAAGCTACGTTCTATTGGACTGAAAACGGAGTTGAAATATATAGTAAGGATAAGAGCGCTGTGGTCGATGTTAAGCTTATTACAAGCTTTTTTAAAATAATCGGAGTTGAAGATTTTAGCGAAGGATTAATCGCAGTTTTATATAAAGAAGGTTATAATTCTATAGATAAGATTGTTAAGCTTGAAGCTAAAGATATTCTTCATATCAAAGGCATTAAAGAACGCAATGCTGATAAGATAGTTTCCGGTATTAAACTCGCTCTTAATCCTATATCTATCCACAAACTAATGTCAGGTAGTGAGTGTTTTAAAGGTATGAAGGAAGAAAGGTTAAAACTCATTACAGATGCCTATCCTAAAATTTATAGAAATGAAGATGTCGTTACTAAAGTAGAAGATATAAAAGGTTTTAGTAAGATTTTAGCTAAAAGGTTTAGTAACGGCTTGCCTTCTTTTAGAAAGTTTTTAAAATCAATATCAGGTTATTATAACATAGCTAAACCGAAGACCATTAAATCAAACCCCAAACTTGTAAACCAAATTATATGTTTTACCGGATTTAGGGAACCTTCATTAAAACTTAAAGTCGAAACGGGGGGAGGTAAGGTAACTAATTCGATAAGCAGTAAAACTGATCTACTTATCATTAAAAACGAATCTCAAACTTCAACAAAGATAGATAAAGCTCGAAACTTAGGAGTTAAAGTAATAACTAAAACCGAGTTTAAAGATAATTATTTTGGTTAAGGAGGTAACATGAATAAAGTTACTGGTTCCGTAGACTTTACTTATCGAGTTGATATCGTAACCTATTCTAAACCTGGATACGAAGACGAAGCACTTCATAAAAGAGCGATGTTTTATAGAAGTACTCAAAAAGAAATAGGAAAAAGGATATCTATTATGGAAATAGAAGAAAATGTTGATAGACCTGAGCCTAAACAGGTCTTTGTCTTTATGACTCCTATTGAATACTATTTACAGAGTTTATCTCTGGCTTTAAAGATGTGTAGAAAGTATGTAAGATAGACAAGTTTAATCAGTTTTTATTAAGCAATTATTATTTAAAAAGGAGACAAATTATGTCTAATGGTAAACTCGTACTTGTAGAAAAATCAATTTTCGTAGCAATTAGAAATGCAGCCGGAGCCGAAGTAGGATTTGCAACAATTTCAGAATTTGATGATTATTGTTCAGATCTAGGTGTTAGTCTTACTGGGAAAACTTATCTTGATTATGAACCGGATCGTTCACTTTTAATTGATGAGAATTTATATAGTGATGAATTGAATCATTATACTGCTCCTGTAACTGACTATGAAACACTTATCTCTAATGTAGCAGTTATTCAGGCTAGAGTAGCTGACGCTTTTTATGGAATGAACCTTACCGAGGCTAGAGCGCTTAGAGTCACTCAACTTAAAGCAGAAGCACAGCAGGTTATTTATGGTACGTGGCCTGCATTTAAGCAAGATAATTATGCTCTTGGTGTAACAGGTTATACTGATAGTGGTGAAATTACACAGCTTAAAGCTGATATAGCTTCTGTTATTAGTGCTTGCGATACTGCGGAAACTAGTGTTGCTGGTGCTGCTGATGTAGATGCTGTTAAGGCTGTTTCTGCTTCTTTCCCGACCTTATAGGAATTAAGCATTAATAGTTATACATACTAAAAAGGTTAGAGTCCTATGATTCTATCCTTTTTTGTTTAGGGGGAAATAATGGAATACACAACAGAGGCTGTATTACTAAGAAAAACTGCTTTACAATTAACACTTGGTACTATTCAAAGTTTAATAACTGGTAATGGTGGAGTAATAACTATTGCTACTTCTCTTTATCCTGATTTAAATGACCTCAACTCTTCTTATTGGGTAGACCACTCACCTTTCGGTGTACCTGGTGATGTGATTTGGTTACAAGAGATCTTTTCTATTAGTAAAATGTGTCAAAGTAATTCGGGTTATGTGGTTACAGTTCTTTATGAGGATGCTGTGGAAATTGATTATAATAGAAGTACGGCTTCAGCTATTACTCCAGACACTCAAACAATTAGTGCTAATTCTATGGAGTTTTGGCAGAGTCGGTGTGTTTTGGAAATCACGAATACCGCTATTAACGCTTCAGATTGGGAAATTACAACAATTAAACTGCCTTAGTATATATGAGGGAAAGCACCGACGAGTGTTGGTAGATTGCTTACTCAATCTACCTACCTCTCCATTTAAACTTAGTAAGGAGTTAAAATGAAAAAGAAGTGTAAAGTAAAAAAGTGTCCTAAAAATTCAAGAAAGAATGGATATTGTGATAGACATAATGCTCAAATGAAAACTCACGGTAAAATTATAGGAAACCTTGCTAGAAGTAGAAAAGACTTTGATGATAAAAATGGATTAGGTAGAGCTACGGAATACGGAGTAATGTAATTATGAAAATGGTTAAGATTCTTTCTTTTAAAAAGATAAAAATATTTTTAGACATGGATGGTGTTATATCAGACTTCGAGTCAGGATTTAATCTTATCTCTCCGAATAATAAGACAGTATACAATATAGATAAAGACGAAATGTGGAAAATCATTAATAACGCAGGTTTAAAGTTTTTTACTTCAATGCCGGTTATGGATAAAGCTAAAGAGTTGTTAACTCTGTTAAAAGACTATGACTATACTATATTATCAGCTTTACCCATAAATCCTAAAATAAAAAAGCTTAGTAATCAACCTTCAATTAAAGGTAAACGAATTTGGTTGAAGAGGAATTTAGGTTTAGATCAATCAAAAAGAGCTATACTAGTAGATAATAAAAAGAAGAAGAAAGACTATGTAGATAATGATTACAAGTCAGTTCTTATTGATGATAATGAAAACAATATTCGAGATTGGAACGACAATGGAGGTTACGGATTTTTATATAAGGCAAAAGATAAAAACATTTTATCTGAATTAAAAACTTTTTTATCTAAGTTAGAAAAGGAAAATAATGACTAATTTAAAAACAATAGTCGATGTTTATAGGGATCATCCTTCACAGAAATCATTTTCTATGATAGGTAGATATAGAAACAGGCAACCTCAAATTCCACAAGGTTTAATTATTCCTTTTAACGATACTTCAATACCTGATGGTTGGGAGAGGTTTACTTCAGCCGATAATTTAATGTTAGTAGGTGCGGGTAATAGTTATAGTATCGGTGGGAACGTTAATGGCCTGAGTGTTGGTGCTTCGGTGGGGATACGTTTGAACGGAGTGGAAACTCTGGTCATTTCCGGCTCGCAGCCATTTACATTCACGACACCGGTTGTTCATGGAAATACATATGGTGTTCAGATCATTGGTCAGCCTGCCAACTTTACCTGTGGCGTGGTGAATGGAAACATGCGTCGACGCAGCGCATGTGGTCCTGGAGCGCCGCGAGGCGGTGGGCGTCGTGCCTGAGGAGGAACCAGTGCTTGAGCCTGCGACCGAAG
>PJEL010000269.1_pt1 | contig 62916 bp, 51 predicted proteins | sample 1853271 | NCBI WGS metagenome assembly PJEL01 (sample SAMN08108733, study PRJNA415343) | Invertebrate metagenome, whole genome shotgun sequencing project. | host: Globobulimina | place: Sweden: Gullmar Fjord | collected 2015-08
CTCAATATTAAATAACTTATACTGACATCTCAAAAGTTTTCCTGACACCAAAAAATTAGAGTCCTCGTTAAAACTGTATCTGGTGTCAGTCTAACTTCCTATAGGTAAAGAGTTCTGAAATTAGAAAAATGAAATTATTCAAAGAAAGCAATTTATCAAAACTATAACTACTCAAGAAAAGTTGAGTCACTCAGAAACTAAGGAACTCAAACGTCTATTATCGGACTCTGCTTTGAGGATAGATAAAAAAAGACCTGATGGTTAAAACAACCGAATATTATTAATGTTACTCAGTATTTTCATAAAGGCACTTTACAAAATTGCACTTTTACCAAACCTCGGCATTATGCTCAATATATAATCCTCGCAATATTGGCTATATGCCTGCAACAAAATATTGAGAATGGTTTGATATTAAACAAAAAAACTGATTTTTCAAGATACCCATAAGACTGTTCTTACAAATGGAAAACCATCTTAAACCATTGAATATCAACAAGGTGCAAATCCTGGAGTCCTTGGAAAAGGAATAACATCCCTAATATTGGCCATTCCTGTAACAAACTGAACCAGCCTTTCAAAACCCAGCCCAAACCCGGAATGTGGAACAGAGCCATATCGTCGTAGATCAAGATACCATTCATAACCGCTATGATCCAAACCTGCTGCAGCCATATTGTTCCTCAGAAACTCCAGCCGCTCCTCCCTTTGACTGCCACCTATCAATTCACCAATACCAGGCACCAAAATATCCATAGCAGCTACAGTTTTTCCATCATCATTTTGACGCATGTAAAAAGGTTTAATGCTTTTGGGGTAATTGGTTACGATAACCGGTTTCCCTGCAACTTTCTCACAGATATAACGCTCATGCTCTGCCTGCAAATCAATCCCCCAGGAAACCTGATATTCAAACTCCTGACCCGACTCCAACAACTCATCAATGACTTCGGAATAACTCATTCTATCGAAAGGGCTCGCGCACACAGACTCCAGCCGACTACGCAAACCTTTACACACAAAGCGTTCAAATAGATCAATCTCAGCTGCATTTTCAGACAGCACCAAAGTTACAAGTTCCTGCACCAACTCCTCTGCAACATTCATATTACATTGCAAGTCACAAAAAGCCATTTCCGGCTCCAGCATCCAAAATTCTGCGAGATGACGACTCGTATTGGAATTCTCAGCACGAAATGTGGGTCCAAAAGTATATACCTTGCCCAGCGATAATGCATAAACTTCAGCCTGTAACTGACCACTGACAGTCAAACCGGCTTTGGTCCCAAAGAAATCCCGGGAAAAAGGATCAGTGCCTGACAATTCAGCATGGTCAAGAGAAGTAACGGTAAACATCTCACCTGCACCTTCACAATCACTGGTAGTGATTATTGGCGTATGCACCTGGAAAAACCCACGCTGTCGAAAAAAATCATGCGCTCCATAATTCAAGGTGCTCCGAATTCTTGCAACTGCAGCCAACGCATTGGTCCTGGGACGCAGGTGACTGATAGTTCGTAAAAACTCAAAACTGTGACGTTTTTTCTGCAATGGATACTGTTCAGGATCAGCCCAACCAAGAACTTGTATAGCTGACGCTACCAATTCAACATCCTGTCCCTTGGCTGGTGATTCAACAATTTCCCCTGTAACACAAACAGCACAGCCAGTACTCAATTTCTTTACTTGATCGATATAATTTTCCAGCTTTTGATCAGCGATAACCTGAAGGTTTGCTAATGAAGAACCATCACTAATCTCAAGGAAAGAAAGAGAACCTGAGTCCCGCCGGGTTCTGACCCAGCCATTAACTTCAACAACTGTACCCACAGCTTTATTTTTAAGAATAGTTACTACCTGCTCTGTTCCCATCTGCTCTACTCCCACCCTCGAAACCGAATACGCTTTATCATTTAACCCCTGAATTAGACCGCCCTGCCTGCATCATGATCAATTCACCTTCACCTTTAATAGCACCATGATCCAACCCTCTTTTCTCAACTATATGCCTGGCAACTACAGAACATTTCACCGTAAGCAGAAAAAAAATTGGTGCCTCCACCTCAGACAAGGTCTCAAAATTCCCTTGCCCCTTACTCAATACAATGTCTGCTGCTGAAAAAATCTCTTTGAATTCACTGGTGCAATCACTCAACGGTGTCCCTGGACATGCTGTTCCATTGACTATCACCCGACAGAGTGAATCCATTCCTACATAATTGGCATCAACCATAGTCGCATCATTAATCACTGGACTATCACGAACTGCCAATGTCACCTTGCATCCAGACTGCAACAACTGCTCGACAAGTATTTTATCAAAGACTATCTCACCACAATTATCAGCAAGATACAAGACATGTGGCTTCAAAGAACTATTCACTTTTTTTTGAAATGCAGAAAAATCATCCACATGAAAAATCCGGGTAAGGAAAGCTAGCAACTTCTGTTCTATATCAAAGTTTTCCTGAGACCCATAATCAATAATATTGCCCGCTGCAGCAAACCGAAAAGCAGCGTGCAGGGGATCGTTTGCTCGCTGGACTTTCAACAAAATATCATCATATAACGTCAGGGCAAAATCATTACTTTGTTTTTTAAGCGCATAAAAAGGATCCCGTTCACCTGTTATTTGGGCAACAAGACCATAAAGAGCAACTGCATTTTCAGGTGGGGAAAGCGAAAGGTCAAAAGATGACAAAAGGCGGGCAGTGGAAAACATAACTTTTTCATGAAGTTCCCGGTCAGCAGTACTGAGTCGAACTGCAGTTAATGCCTGACGCATATAACACACCAAACAATCAAGACTGGTGTTCAAAATTTATCCTTTTTCAAAAGATAGTCTGGCCTTGCATTAGCCATAGCAGAAAAAATTTTAGCTTTGGAACCGGGCATTTTCCGATACATTTCCTCTAAAAAATCACGCATTTCCGTCCTCTGTGTTTTTTCAGAGAGCGGACATAAGGAACGGACTGGACTCACATCAAGGCTTTTTGTAATAGACTCAATTTCTATTTTATCCAGATAGGCCAAAGGCCGGATAATAGCCAATCGACCATCAAAAAGGTCCTGCCGGGGCAACATCGTGCTTATATTTCCAGCATAACAAATGTTAAGAAAAAACGTTTCAATGATATCACCACGATGGTGTCCCAGTGCAACCTTGGTATAATTCTCCTGTCTAGCAAATTCAAATATCTGGTTTCGCCTACTTCGTGAACATGAAAAACAAATACTTTTGCGGGATTTTCCGTCTTCCAAGGAAGAATCTGGAGGTTGCCAAGCTGCGGGAATCTTGTCAAAAGACAGGTCAAATCCGTGGATTTGTTTCTCTACCGCCAGAGCGGCATCACTGCAAACTCCTTGGACATGCCCCATATCAATATGCACACAATGTAGGTCATAAGATATAGGAGCTTTTTGTCGCCAGAAATCTAGCACCCAAGCCAACACCAGAGAATCAACGCCTCCGGAAACAGCAACAAGAACTCTGTCCCCATCCTGAAGCATGTTATAAGTATGCATTGCCCGGCCAATGCGACGATTTACTCCTGCAGGCAGTACTTTCCCTGACGCCTTACTCAAAGAAATTCACCATTAAATTATTCCGAACTGAGGTAAGAGCATCCACTAAACCTCTCTTTCAAACCTTCACCCAATAACTCTTCAGCGCTAATCCAGGTAAATCCTCTTGAACTAGCTTTATTCCAAGCATAAAGATTTTCCATCACAGAACGTTGAGTTTCATCAAACTTCCCCCTACAGAGGACCTCTCCGGAGGTAACAGCTATCAATCGATATTCAAAAGTCACACTAGCTGGTGTATCTGCACTATACTCCCCGCCATTACGGTCTTCATATCGATGTAAAGTTGTTTCAAGAACAGCATTACAAGAAAGATACTTACCTGCAAGTTGCACACGTGCCAAAGGTTTTTCAGCTACAAAGTCATCTAACCCTGCTAGCTGGTCAGTCGTCACAAAACGAACATCTTTTTGGCCGCCTAATTGTTGCAGAAGAATTCGATCCATGACTGCAACTCCACGAGATAATGATTTGGCATCATCATAAGAAAAGTTGTTGTCGTAATCGATAGTTGTGCCACTAGGCAAGACTCCAATACAGGTCGTACTAAACTGTGATCTCATCTGAGTCGACTCTTTTGCAGTTCCTTTTGAACCGCACCCAGACAGCATAATTTGCAAACTGCCAAGTACCAGAATAGCTGCACGAAAAAATCCAGTCACGCCTCTACCTCCTTATAAATTATAAAAATCTTCAAACACATCAGTTATCAAACAATACAAGATCTCTGAAAACAGATAACCTAAACCGAGCCACCTATTCCCAATCTTTTCGCCGTTATTTTCTAAGGAATAAAGTGTCAAGCATTACAACGTACCTTTGGATGAAAGCTGTGTAGTGACCGAAGAATGCACAGTCATAGCCTGAGAAATAGTCCTGGCAAATGCTTTAAACACTGCTTCAAAAATATGATGAGAGTTTTCACCATGCAGCAAATCAATATGAAGAGTCAACCCTGCATGGAGCACCAAGGCACGAAAAAATTCCTTTACCAGTGAACTGTCAAAGGTCCCCACCTTTTGATCAGGCACATCGACATGAAAATGTAAAAATGGTCTATTGGATATATCCACACACACACGGGCCAGAGTCTCATCCATGGGAACATAGCTATGACCATACCTACAGATTCCTGCCAGGTCACCTAACGATTTTTTCATAGCTATACCGAGACAAATACCAATGTCTTCAACCGTATGATGATCATCAACCTCAACATCACCATTGGCCTGTACAGAAAGATCAAATAATCCATGTACAGTAAAGAGGGTTAGCATATGATCAAGAAATCCAACCCCTGTGTTGATATCAGCTTTTCCGGAACCGTCAAGAGAAAGATTAAGCTTGATTTGCGTTTCTTTTGTCTGTCGCTCAACCTCTGCTTTTCGAGTGGCAGTCATATTCATGATTTACTCCATTATATTTGCAATAAAACTCAATTTAAATTTTTCATCGGCTAACTGTAAACCAGAGATCAAAGCTACTCGTACGTTAAAAAGAAAAAAAATTTTACAGTAAACAAATGTTATATTTTTTCACATGATGAATTCTATTCTGCTTGACAAAAATAGGCAATAGTTCTCAGCCCGAGCTATAACATTAACTTCAAAATTTGATTTATTTGCATATTTGTCATATCATATATGCAAAAACACATCTTGCTCGGATAAATAAAATAAAATTGGTTGCTTGTAGTGATACACTCTGAATTAACTACCAGGGTGTATCTAATAAAAAAACAACAAAACATAAAAAAAACATTGACCAATTTGAAAAAACATATAAATTAGCGCATCCTTTTAAAAAGGAACCATGACGGCTCATCTATTTTTATAGTTTTTTTAATTGACACATACTTAAAAAACTTGTTATCTTGTGCAGCTGTTTATGGAAACTAACAAGCGGGAATAACTCAGTGGTAGAGTGTAACCTTGCCAAGGTTGAAGTCGCGAGTTCGAATCTCGTTTCCCGCTCCACAGGCTTTTCAAGGTCCGACTCGCTCGAATCTTTTTTTGTCAACATATAGAGGCACACCCAATGAAAACCTATTACACACCGGTAAACGAAATTGATCGTAAATGGTATGTTGTAGATGCTGACGGCAAAGTACTTGGCCGAATAGCAACTGAAATTGCCAGTCGTTTACGCGGCAAGCACAAAGCAACTTTCTGCAACTTCCAAGACAATGGTGATTTCATCGTTGTAATTAATGCCGATAAAATCCACCTCACCGGTAAGAAATGGAGCGATAAAAAATACTATCGTCACACTGGTTACATGGGTGGCATCAAAGAGCAAACAGCCAAAGAAGTTCTTGAAAAAAAACCAGAAGAACTTATTCGCCTGGCAGTAAAAGGCATGTTGCCAAAAAATAAAATTGGCAGCCAACAGCTTAAAAAATTGAAGATTTACGCGGGCGATAAGCATCCACATCAAGCTCAACTTCCTGAAAATCTGGACATCTGATAACGGAGTACATTTCTCATGGCGCAGGATAACTATTACGCTACAGGCAAACGAAAAACTGCTATTGCCAGAGTTTGGATTAAACCTGGCAGTGGCCAGACAGTCGTCAATAAACAGTCCATGGAAGACTATTTTGGTGGCATATATTTTGAATCTAAAGTCGTCAAACCATTTTCCATTACCGATAACGTTGCAAAATTTGATATTTCTGCAACCGTAAAAGGTGGTGGTAAATCAGCACAGGTTGATGCACTTGTACATGGAATTTCCAAAGCTTTGCAGGAGATGGACCCTGAAATGCGCCTATCCCTGAAAAAAGCTGGCCTCCTGACCCGTGATTCCCGTGTCAAGGAAAGAAAAAAATATGGACAGCGTGGTGCTCGTGCTCGCTTCCAGTTCTCCAAGCGTTAAAATCGGTGAGAATACAGTAACTGTCACACCGCTTTACTTTCTCGACTTTAAGGGAATAACGATAAAATTCGTTATTCCCTTTTTTCGTTGCAACAATTTAGAGAGGCACTAACATGATAAAAGTTGGTATTATTGGAGCATCAGGATACACTGGTGTAGAACTAGCTCGAATCCTTTCCAATCATCCGCATGTTGAAATATCTGTTGCTACTTCAAGACAGTACGCAGGGAAACCACTTTCTAATGTCTTCCCCAGTTTACGTAAAAGAGTTGATATTACCTGCCAAAATCTCAAGCCAGAAGAGCTAGTAGATAAAGCAGACTTCTTTTTCACCGCCGTTCCACACAAGACAGCCATGGCCATAGTCCCAGTGTTACTGAAGGCAGGCAAAAAGGTCGTCGATCTTAGTGCAGACTATAGAATTCATGACGCACTGGTATATGAGCAGTGGTACCAAAAACACACCAGTAAAGACCTGTTACCCTCAGCCGTATATGGTATCCCAGAGCTCTACAGAGGCCAAATCAAAGACACCTCACTGGTAGCAAATCCTGGATGCTACCCAACTTCTGTCATCCTTGGACTCGCTCCTCTTTTAAAAAATAAAATCATTGACCCGGCAAGCCTGATCATTGACTCTAAGTCAGGAACATCTGGAGCAGGAAGAGCCCAGAGTGTTGCCACTTTGTACTGTGAGGTTGCTGATGGATTCAAGCCATACAAAGTAGGCGGAAGCCATCGACACATTCCTGAAATAGAACAGGAGTTAAGCCTGCTTGCAGGCATTCAAACCACCATATCATTTACACCGCATCTACTTCCGATATCGCGTGGAATATTAAGTACGATGTACGCAACCCTCAATAAAAAAATTAGCGAAAAAGAAATCCAGGATCTATATAATTATAAATATAAAGATGAGCCTTTTGTACGAATCTGCGACCCCGGCTCTTTACCAGCAACCCAGCATGTACGTGGTAGTAACTGTTGCGACATTGGATTTTCCATTGACCGACGAACTGGTAGAATAATTATTGCCTCAGCAATTGATAATATAATGAAAGGCGCATCAGGTCAGGCAGTGCAAAATATGAACTTGATGTGTGGCCTTGAAGAAACCAGCTCTCTCATGGGAGCACCTTTTTTTCCCTGATGTCAAGAAACATTCGGCTCCTCATAACCTATGACGGCAGCAACTACTGTGGCTGGCAGAGGCAAAATAATGCCTCAACTATACAGGGCACAATAGAGAAATGCCTCACCACTTTAACTACGGAACATATCACTTTGCATGGTGCCGGACGAACTGACGCTGGTGTCCATGCACTTGGCATGACTGCTCATTTTCATACCAAATCCAAAATAATCAGCGACAATTTCACAAGAGCCCTTAATTCGATGCTTCCTGTTGACATCCGTATTATCAACTGTCACGAAGTAAGCAACAATTTTCATAGTCGTTTTAATGCCATTGCCAAAAGCTATCGATACAATTTTTTTACTGGATCCATCCAATCCCCTGTAAATCGCCTCTATGTAACTCATTACCCCTTTTCTCTTAATGTCGACAATATAACAACCTGTCTTGCCATCCTGATTGGTACACATAATTTCGCAAGCTTTGAAGCCAGCGGATCACGAGACGTCACTTTAAACGGTCGCGGCGCCATAAGAACTCTCTATCAGGCCAAATACTATGCTGTTGATAATTCCCCTGACACCTACTCTTTTTTCTTCAATGGGAACGGATTTCTTAGACATATGGTCCGCAATATTGTCGGGACCCTGATCGAGGTAGGAAAAAACAAAATATCTCCTCAACAGTTTTCAGAGATATTCAAAAGTAATGATAGAAATAATGCAGGACCAACAGCACCGGCAAAAGGCCTTTCCCTTGTCAAAGTTCATTATGACCATGACCAAACCTCTTAACAATCGCTTAAAAAGATCAAAAAACATTCTCCTCAACGACTCCGCTGTTTTGTATATCCAGTCCATATTTTCAATCATTCTCTATCAAACTGGCCTGAAAACTATAATAAATTTTCTTTTTCATAACAAAACAAACAAAAACATGAAAATAATCATCTTTTTACTTTTACCTACAGAATAATTTCCATACAATTGTTATAGGGAAACAATAATAAAGGATCCAACTCATTGAGAGAAAAATTTTTCAGAGTGAAAGCCTTTTTAACAACAAGCATAAACTAAACTTGAAGGTAGCTGTCTTTTTGATCTCTAGACACTGCTTTTCAACTACCTCTGTCGCTAATAATACTGGTGCTTTTTTATGTCAAACATTGAGCAAGCAATCCAAGAAAAAGAAGATGCCATTTTTTTACTTGTCCGTGAAGGTAAAAGCGAAATTGCAAAAAAGCAACTGGTTCAACTTGTTGTTCATTGTGCACAAAATGGTGATTTCATAAATGCAGAACGATTACGTGACAGGTTATATGAAATCGACCCCATGGCCCTGAGAGAAATAATTCATACCGGTGAAGTCATAGAAGAACATAAGAGCAGTTCAATCAAAGAAGACGACCAACAAATCTGGGCGCATCTCATCGACCTTCTTACCCCTGAAGAATTTTCTACTATCTATCACGCAATGGAGGAACGTTCATTTCATACAGAGGAAGTGATAGTGAACCAGGGAGCACAAAATGACGAACTTTTTTTTATAAATAGAGGAAGTGTTAAACTCTGGTATGTAAAAGATGCCCGTGAAATTCTAATCAAAGAACTTCACAGAGGAGAAATTGCTGGAGAAAATTTTTTCAATCCATCTTTCTGGACATTGTCCATCTCCGCCAGCTCTGCTTGTACATTGTCTGTTCTTAAACTCTCAGATTTTGAATTATGGAAAGAAAAACTCCCTGGACTCGAATCAAAGCTCAGGGACTTTTACAATAAATTCAATGATATATCGGCAGTGCTTAAGCAAAAAAAACAAGACCGCAGAAAATACAACCGGTTCACCCTTAATCCCAGAGTACTAATTCAAATTATCAACAAATCAGGTCAACCCATTGGCAAAGGATTCCGTGGCGAAATGGCTGATATATCCCATGGTGGGCTTTCATTTATCTCCAGAATTACAAAAAAAGAAAACTGCCGCCTTCTACTGGGTAGATACCTCAAGATTATCATACCACTGGGAGAGGCAAATCACAGTTTAGACATATCCGGCCAAGTCATAGCCGTGCAGCCTTACAGTTTACTTGAACATGACTATTCAATTCACTTGAAATTTGATAAATTACTCGAACACACCTTCCTTAAATCAATCACTGAATAGTCTCTTGCGGCTGATTAAAATACAAATTCAGCCGCAAGCTCTCCAAAAACACTGATTCAATTCTTACAAGTTATTCATAATTTCCTTTTCACTCCTGAACATGAAGAATCAAGGAAGTGCAAATTCCATTAGATTTTAATGAAATAAACGGTTATTTTCAAAATCAGCTGCATGGTGGGACCAATTTTAACATCAACCATGCAGTTCATTTTGAAATTACAGGGTCTCAACAATCAAAGGGTCTTTTTTCTACCCAAAACCAAACTATTAAAGAAAATTCCATGAATCATATTGACAGTATCACACAATTTTACCTGGACCACATCTCTGAAGCTGAACTGAAAAATAATATTTTACAGGCTCCCTGCCCTTTCTGTAAAGGCACATCGAATAAAGCAAAGGGAAAAATAATAGTCTACTTAAATCCAGATGGCTTTTTTTTCGGATACTTCAGATGTTTAGAACGCTGCATACACGGGGGATTTCCTTTACACTTTGCCCGCATGTTTAAAATTGACCCCCGCCTTGTTCCAGGATTTGACCCTGATCGTGAACCAAATGTCTCTCAAGTTATATTTCCAGTAAAAAACAACAACAATGATGTAAAAAAGTTCATGTCCAGAATGACCGATGAAATGTATGAACGTTTTGACAAAATGGAAATTTCCAGTGAAACTCTTGAAGAATTACAAATTGGCTATAATGGACGTTATCTTGTCTACCCGTATATCCAAACTGATGGAAACTGTTATTCAGCCAGGTGTGTCCACCCGGAAAGACCAGAAGATTCATTCTGGTTTGGCAACAATGATTTTGCAACAGAACGCTTTCGTACCTTCAACACGCAGGAAATTGATCGCTGTGAAGATGGTACACTCATTATTGTAGAGGGGGAGGACAATCTCCTGACCCTTAAACAGCTTGGCTTACCAGGCATAGCCGTTAGCCAGGCATCAGATCTCGAGACCCTAGACATTGACAGACTTAGCTGGCTCCATACTATTTTTCTTTGCATCAACAATAGCCCTGAATCTGACAGCTCAGCAAGAGTACTTGCCACAAAATTAGGTTTCAGAGCTCGAATCATACGCTGGCAAGAACCAGTAGAAAAGAATTTCTGTTTGACTAAACTTGCAGAGAATGAAGGTGAAAATTTCAGAAAACAGGTCCTAAACCGTATCAAGGAGTCAAAATCTTTTTCCCCCTTTTCCTCTCCTGAGCGCGAACACTTAAAATTCCTGGAAGGCTTAGATCTCCAAACAAGTGATGCCTTTAATAAAATGTCTTGTGGATTCTCAGCCCTTGATACTGCATTAGGGGGGATACATGGTATTAATATCATAGGCGGGAGCCCCAAAACCGGCAAATCCTGTTTCATGATTCAGGTGGCCTCAGAGATGGCACGCCAGAAAATTCCTGTCATTTATTATGATTTTGAAAATGGACGGCAAAAAATTTACCAAAGAACCCTATGTCGTCTCAGCCGTCTATCGCTGGAACAGATTAAAGACGGAAATCTTTCAACAATCAATCAACAAAAACTCTATGATTCCCAGGAACTGCTCAAACAGATGCTCCCATGGTTCAGAGTTGTCACAGACAGAAAACTGACTCCGGAAATCATGCGCCGTCATATTGATTTCCTCAGACATGAAACTAATAATAAATTTACTGTCGTAGTTATTGACAGCCTGCATAAGCTACCATTCAAAGATTTTTCTGAACGCAGAACCGGAATAGACGCCTGGCTACGACAAATGGAAGCAATCCGTGACGAACTCAACGTTACTTTTCTTGTTATTTCAGAACTATCCAGAGGTCAAAGTGGAAAATATGATCAACAGCCGCATCTCGGATCATTTAAGGGTTCCGGAGACATCGGCTATTCTGCAGACAATGCCATGGTTATCATGCCCGAATGGGACCTATTTGACACCAAAACACCACAAAATGAGCGCATCAACTCCTTATGGCTAGTTGCCAGCAGAGAACAAAGTCCAGGACGAATAGCTTCTTACTGGCTTGATTATCCTTATTGGGGATTTATCGAAAAAAATGACTAAGTCTTAGAAAAAAATAGGTAATAGACGAGACAATATAAAAGTGGAACAATACCTTCCCAGTGGAGAACTGGGCCAGGAAATTCCTGATAATAATAAAAAGCTAGATATAAACTAGCGCAGACAAATAAAATTGAGTTAATGTTATTTATCAACCTAGCCTTGTCATATTCGCTCATTGCCATATTACACCCCCTGAACAAAAACTTGCCAACACCATCAAAAGGATCTTTCTTTTTAAAACATTAACACATCGCAACCTAATGCTCGCTGCGATTCTGCTCATCAAGCAACTTTCTGATCGATCTGGTTAAATTTCCAGCATGAACAGGCTTGAGAAAAAATTCTCGGATACCAATTTTCAAAGCTCTTTCTTCAGTAATTTTGTTACTAAATCCAGTACAGAGGATGATTGGCATACTTGGCCTGATCTTTAAGATCTCCTCACTAAATAGATCCCCAGCCATTCCTGGCATGGTTAAATCTGTAACAACAAGGTCAAAGGAATCAGGTATCCTTTTGAACTCATACAACGCATCAACTCCATTGGTAAAGGCATGCACCTCATAACCCAGCTTTTCCAGCATCATTTGGATCATTTCCACCAGATTACCTTCATCATCAACCAGTAGAATTTTTTCGTCGCCGCCGGGCAAATCATTTGCATCCTGATCAAAACGAAGACTGATTGGCACACTGTGAACAGGTAGATAAGTCTGAAAAGTAGTTCCCTGCCCCAAAACACTATTAACGGTGATCTCCCCTTTCAAGGTCTTGACAATACCATGCACAACAGACAAACCAAGCCCTGTACCCTCTTCTTTAGATTTTGTAGTAAAATAAGGTTCAAATATTCGATCAAGATTCTCTTGATCAATTCCTACTCCATCATCACTTACTTCAAGTAGTATATATTTACCGGGAGGTAAATAGTCATGATGACCAACCTTTTCATCCGGTCCAATATTTTTGGGTATAAGCGACACTTTAATACTGCAGCCATCACCATCTAAAGACTGGTAGGCATTGGTGCACAAGTTCATCATTATCTGATGAATCTGAGTTGGACTTGCCAATACAGTCATATTTTCCTGAGAGATATTATAGGAGACATCAATAGTACTTGGAATCGCAGCCCTTAACATTTTCAAGGTCTCTTTAACAACAATATCCACATGCAGAGGAATCAATTCCTCTTCAACCTGACGACTGAAGATAAGTATCTGTTTTACCAGATCAACAGCCCGGTCTCCCGCATTGATAATCTGATCTAATTTCAGTGCGGCCTGAGTTTCTTTCTTGATGTCATTTTGCAACATTTCTGCATATCCCATGATTATAGATAGAATATTGTTAAAATCATGAGCAATACCACCAGCAAGAGTTCCGATAGCCTCCATTTTCTGAGATTGCTGCAATTGCTTTTCGAGATCGACCTTTTCAACTTTGAGTTGTTGTCTCTCATCAGCCTCGACTAAAAGTTGTCTGTTCAAATTTGCCAATTTATCATTTTGTCTGATAAAAAAAATCACCATAACAACAATCAGCAAGGATACAAAAAATCCATTTACTGCAGCAATTAATAATATATCAAGGGAAATTTTCCCCCAAAATACCAGACATATACCACCACTCACAATCAGGGTGAGAATCTCTGTCATAAGCACTGAAATCCAGACAAAATGCCATGGATTTCTATCTTTTAAGATGTGTGATATTTTCTCAAACATAACTGTAATAATAAAATAAAATGTCGCTAGAATGAATTTAAAACCTACTCAAACAGATATATCGTATACCTTTATATATTTCTATTAAATATATCATATATTTTAACAAGCAAGTAATTAATTATTCCATGGGATACAAAGGAAAAACAACTACAAAAATCAGGATGTTTCTTTGGGATAATAGTAAAAATTCTCTATCAGTAATAAGTTCAACAAAGCAGACAAAAGCTTCCCTGCTATTCTTACTTTCATAAAAAACAAATTCTTCTCGCCTTATCAAGGAAATCAAGAAAAGATAAGAATGGATTTCCAAAATCAAGCAAATCTTTACTAAAACCATTCCTATACAATTATTGAGTAATAGACTATATTTTCACATTTGTTTTTTTTGTAGTAATTACTATTAATTCTTAAACATACATTATCCCAAATGCTAATCATACTCAGACGCCTCACACCTTTTTTTCTTTTGTTTTTCACCTTTGCTTTTATTGAAGCCGGAATTACTACCGACTATTCTGATGCAAGATCACGCTTTGGTGGTAGATCTTTTAAACGTCCTGTCTCACGACAAAAAGCCCCAAGCAAAGCTCCAGCATCAACAAGTAAAACACAAACATCAAAAAAATCCGGTTTTGGCAAAGGTCTTGCCGGCGGTCTCCTGGGAGGCGCCATTGGTGGACTCTTACTTGGCAGCCTATTTGGTATGGGTGGAGATGGCATGGGAATCCTACCTCTTCTACTTCTTGGCGGAGCTGGTTATTTTCTTTTTCGACGTTTTACCAAAGCACGACAAGGAGCGACCTTCCCTGGCAACTCTTTTTCTCGAAACAGTTCAAATGAAATGTCCCAAAAGGGCCAGATCAACGATAACGTCCATACTCAACCTCCGATTCCAGACCAGTGTCAATCATTACAAGATGGCATTCACCAAATCCAAAGCACAGACCCTGGATTTGATATCAACTATTTCACTGAAATTGCCTCTGATGTCTTTTTCCAAGTTCAGGCAGGCTGGATGCACAAAGATTTGACTTCGTATCAACACCTTCTTGGTGAGCAACTTGCCTCTGAATATAAACAACATTTCAAGATAATGCGTGAACAAGGACACATCAATAAACTTGAAAGCATTGCCATCAGAAAAGTTGAGCCTGTAGATGCTGGAAATAATGGACCAGAGGACTTCATCACCGTACTGTTTAAAGCAAATCTTCTGGATTATACCGTTGACGAAAATAGTGGTGACCTTATAGAAGGCGACATGACCACCCCAATCAAATTTGCTGAAAAATGGACATGGGCAAGGTCTGTAAATACAGAAGATTGGAAACTTGAACAAATTGAAGTAGTCAAAGATTAAAAACACACTGCCGGGCATCTTGAAAATAGGATTTTTGGTTCATAATCAAAGCATGCTCAAAATTTTCCGTTGGCATATAGGCTATATAAGCTAATACTGCGAAGATAAGATTTTGAGCATAATGCCGAGATTAGGCGAAAATAATTTTTTCAAGGTAGCTAGCCAGCAATCAAGTGATACTGGCAGTAGTATCACTTGATTATTTGAGATCTATTTTTTCCTTTCACCCCACCTGACTCAAAATAATTTCCCCCTTGTTTCATACCTTTCTTCTTTGCTCCTCACCCAAAATTACAGCTTCAATTTTGATTATTTTTCCTCAGTTATGGTATAATTATTCATACCTGATAAAGTCAATTGATCAAATATCCAATAAATTCCTATGAGTGAGACATGGTTTGAATTATTTACAAAACCAATTGACCCATTCCTCTCACGACCTGCGGCTGCAGGTGAAGTTATCCAGGAAACAAACAACCAAAAAAGTTCTGCCAGCAAACTGCTTTAGCTCATTTTTACAAAACCATCCATGTGTGTAAGTATCCTCAAGCTAATCAGAACCATTGGAGTTTTTGTTAACCCATGTTTAACATGATGGTTTGATCAGAGGTTATCCCTTTAGATTTGAGTACAGAACGTCGTTCAATGACTTTGTCATTTATATTCTTTTTGAGCCGAGTAACCAGATAATTCTTCCTCTTATTCAAACTGAAGAACCAGGAAAAATCGATATACGCTCGGTCAACAGCGACGATAGAGCCTGGTGGAAGAGTTAATGTTCTGGCATACGCAAGGTCAGATGTTTTGGCATCGGTTATACTCGCAAATCTTAGAAAAATTTAGCAATTGACTAAGCACTGTGTCACTATGACTCATGGCCTGAATCTCCTTTCATGTTAGATTGTTAGCGGTAACACTCTCTACACAAAAGTAGCTCTTCAGGCCGTATCTATATCTTAACCGGACAGCAGTGATTTTAGATATGATTAACCCTGATATTCACAATTGTTATGGACTATCCAACAGTCTGTTTTTCTCATATATCTTCGGATATCTTTGCTTCAAACAATCAGGACATATTCCATGACTGAAAGCAGCTTCAGAATGATTATGCACATATACTTCAACCTGCTCCCAAAAGCCTTTATCATTCCTAATTTGTTTGCAAATCAGACATATGGGAAGAATTCCTCGCAACGTTTTGCTTTCACGAATGGCCTTTTCCAATTGGCGATTTATTTTCTGGAGCTCAAGTATCAACTCATTTTTCTCTTTTTCAGCCTGTTTCCTGGTGCTAACATCTCTCTCTGTGGTAGCAACTGCCGTGGGCTTACCAGCTTCATCCCTTATAGCTGTTGCTGTTATCCAGACATCCAGAATTCGACCGTCTGCAGTTAGACGTCTGGTCTCAAACGATTCTAATTCTTTGTCTTGAGATATATCTCTGATAAAGCTAACAGCCTCTTCCTGTTTATACGGAGGCACAATTTGATTAATTTTCATCATCAATGCCTGAGCCTGGCTCCAGCCATATATTCTTTCTGCTCCCTTATTCCACATTTTGATATTTCCTGCAAAATCCTGAACGGTAATAGCATCCGATGAATCATGTAATGCCACCGCCAAATAGTGATACTCAACCAATTGCCCTTCAAGCTTACTGATACTTTGCTTTTGCTTATCAAGTCTTTGTTCCAGTTCCAGATATGATAATTCAGGTAGCATATTCTAGTCTCTCAAGCATAATGTCTCATACATCAGAAAAGATGGATAACATAACACTTTCATTCGCGAATGTGACACTGAGGTATCTGCTTTTTTAATCCTACATTTTAGCCAAACGAAGTAGAAAATTACTTTGATTCCAAAAAATCAAGCTGGATAAAATGCTTTTTTAAAAGCTTTTACAACCTCTATATCAAATTGTTTCCCCGCATGCTTCTCAATCTCCAGAATAGCCTCCAACTTGGACATACCTAAGCGATAGGTTCTATCAGTTGTCATGGCATCAAAAGAATCAGCTACAGCAATAATTGAGGCCATCAATGGAAGACTGTCTCCTTTAACACCTTTAGGATATCCAGTTCCATCAGGACGTTCATGGTGATAACTAATGGCAGGTAATGCTGACAAAAGAAAATCAGCTTCATTGATTATATCTTCACCTTTTCTGACATGCTCCTCCATCTGCTTTTTTTCTTCACCAACAAGAGCCTCAGGTTTTAAAAGTATTTCATCTGCAACACCTATCTTACCGATATCATGTAAAATAGCCCCCAACTCAATTTCCCTAACCATTTTATCAGACAAATTCATCTCCTTGGCTATGGATATTGAATAGCGGGCAACTCTTGCTGTATGACCTTTCGTATAAGGATCTTTAGCCTCCACTGTTGCAATTAAAGCCTTTATTGCACCTTCATAACCAGTATTCAATCGGTCTGTCATATTATTAAAAGCATTTGCTAAATCTTCAAATTCATCATTTGTTGTCAAACTAGCTCTTACAAAATTATCTCCCTTGACAAGTAAACCAGCCACCTGATGAAGATGATCAACTGGTCTTAACACCATAACTTTTATTAAATAATACAACATTAGAGAGGTAAAGCATATTAAGCCAAAAAAGGAGAGCCATAATTTATTTCTTAGGTCCCGTAAGGTTGCCAATGCTGACGTCATTGGGATAATGACACTTAATCCTCCCCGCACATCGCCTTCCAGATATCCCTGATCTGCGTGACATTCGAGGCAGGATTTTTCAATCACAAGAGGAATGACTCTACTATAAACCTTCTCTCCATTTTCTATGGCTTCATAGCTTGTTCCATTTTTGCTCCTTTCATAACCATTATCGTAGAATTTCAAGAGAGCATTTCTCTCAAACAAGGTGGGTTTATTAGCTGGATTTTTTAATTTCAGGCTAGTCAGTCGAAATTTATAGAGCCCGGCCCTGTTTGCATATTCTGATATTTCTCTAGTTACCATGGCTGGATTTCGATAAAGATAAACATTACCTTTATTATCGACAATTTCACTTTTGGGTAAAAAAGGATTGGCCTTCACTCCCGATTTTTGAGAGACAAACAACCCACCATGATCAGCCACCCATGCCCTCGTCAATACAACCTGCTGTAATAAAAATTTGGACTGGGCATCCAATTGCGCAATGACCCCTCTTTCTGCCTGCTGGTACAACCAAAAAAAAACAAGTGCTGTAAAAAGAGTCACACCAGTTCCCAGATACAGCAGGAATTTAAATCTAATAGTGCCTGAAATTATAGATGATGTTATCTTAACCATGACTAATGAAAATACAATAATGACAGAGTAAAATAGAATTTCATCCCTGCTTTCATTTTACCACAATGAAAACAAAAAACAGACGCGAGAAATTCACATTAAATAACTACCCGAGGGGAATCTTCTTACTACCCTTACCTCATAAACTTTCTCGAACTGTTAAACCAGCATAAAAAATAAATTTCGCTCTGTTTACGAGCGATACCTTGTCAGCTAAAAATCATATCCAACTACTTTTAAGAATAAAGACGTTATACAGGTTAGTAGAGAAAGGAGGCTCGGCTATTTGTGATAAAATACGCGGAATGGTTCATTTAAAACAATAACTTAAAATAATTAAATTACATGGAAATCAAAGACTTTTACCAAGAAACGAATATACAGACAACGAACTCTTGTTACGGCATCATTGTTATCAGCTATCTCTTAAAAGCAGGGAGACTATTCCGAAACTAATAAGTCGAGCCACTCCCTTCACAAACAATTTCTTAAAAAAAAACGACATGTTCTGCTCCACCCTTTTAACCGTCGAGCATACAAAATATCAATTTTTATAATTCTCACTCATCACTATTACTACTCATTTATTGTCCTGTATGACCAATGAAATTATCCTGAACAGATATTATGATGTGAGTTGATTCAGTGGTAAAGCAACAAGGAATTTTGTTCCTTCCCCTGGTGCACTTTCAAAAGTGATCTCACCGCCATGATGCTGAACGATCTTCTTGCAGATGCCCAAACCCACACCAGCTCCCTCATATTGCCTTTTGTCATGAAGACGGTAAAAGATATCAAATATCTTCTCACCATCTATTTTTGTGAAACCAATTCCATTATCTTGCACAACAAGACGGCAAAAATTATTATTCTCACTGCCCTTTTTATATGTCTGACTATATACAGACACAATAGGTGGCACGCGCGGACAGTGATACTTCAAGGCATTACCAATAAGATTTTGTAACAGTTGTCTCATCTGTAACCTATCAGCCTCAATTTCACATAGCTCTCCGAGCTCAACAATCCCAGCAGTCTCTTCTATACGAATAGATAAATCGGCAAGAACTTCCTGGGCCAATTCCGACAAATTTACCGATTGAAAATGTGATTTTTGTTTTGCAATAGAAGCAAACTCCAAAAGACCAGTCACAAGAGACTGCATTCGTCCTGCTGTTTTCTCAATATGTTCCAAATAAGTACGTCCATGTTCAGATAAAGTTTCTCCATGTCTGATTCTAAGACGGTTTCCTAAAGCCAGGATAACATTTAAAGGTTCCTGTAAATCATGGGAAACTACATGAGCAAAATCTTGAAGCTCATGGTTACTTTCTTTAAGTTGAAAAGCAACCTGATTAAGTTGTTTTTCAACTCTTTCCTGTTCAATAATTGCATTTCTCATTTGATTTATAAGAAAAATTATTGCCAGCAGTCCCAATAACCAAACGACTCCATAAGTAAGAATCAAAGTCTTGAATGCCTTGCCCTGCAACTTCAAATATGGCCCCATAGGTAAAGAAACACTTACACTTCCTAAAGGATCTCCAATTTTATATTTTCCCCGGTCATGACATTTCAAACACTTATTTTCAGCATACAAACCTCGCATCAATCTAAAATACGGAAGTCCCTGGATATCAGTAAACTCAGACAGCTCTCTTTCACCCTGTATAAACTTTTCCAACTGCTTACGTTCCCATTGATCCGGTTGATTAGCATCATTTAATGAGTCCAAACTGGTGAGACGACTTTTAACCCCATTTTGCCTGTTGGGCTCTCCTATTATTTGATTAACAATGGAATCAGGACTGAGTATGGCAAGTAATTTTCCGCCAGAGTCGCTGGTGACACCGGCATTTTTGTTAGCTACATGCTCGAGAAAGAAACTCGGCAAATTCTGATCGGTCAAATGAATATAAGTCCCACCTTGGGACATTGCCCATAAAAGTATAGCCTGGTCTTTATTCAGGATAGCGACTGCTTCTTTTTCTGCCAGTTCCTGATTTTTTTTTATTTCACTGAAAATATTCCAAGTAAGAGATAATGCAGATATAACTGTCCAACCCAGTATCAAACTCATTGACACTAACAACAGGTTTTCTCTAAGGCATAATTCCTTTCTGGGCATATCATTTCACAGTAATGTGTTAACAAGTCTTCCCTGCTACATAATGCAATTCTGTATATTGTAGCATATATAATTTAGATGTAAAATTTATAAAAGGGCGCCAACACTACGACATATTTTAGCCTTTTTCCAACAGACACATAAACACTTATACAAATGTATGCCAAAACTTGACAATTGATTCGATTTAATGATTCAATTCTACAGCCTTGAAAAATATATCTAATATTTCGCAGATAGAATAATTATTTATTAACTGAAGTCATCATTAGTTTGGCTAATCCAAAAAACAACAAGAGGTAAAGGATGAAATGCTTAATCGTGGAAGATGATTTTTTTAGTCGAAATTTATTGCAAAAAATCTTCAGCAAATACGGCGCAAGTGATGTTGCCACAAATGGCAAAGAAGCAATAAGTGCCTTTTTGGACGCACATATAGACAAAAGCCCCTATGACATGATCTGTATGGACATTGGAATGCCTGAAATGGATGGGCAGGAAGCCCTCCTCATGATAAGAAAAATCGAAAAAACAAAAGGTTTACCCAGCATAAATGAAGTAAAAGTACTGATGGTCACCTCATCTGAAGACCCTCATGACGTGGTTGATGCGTACCGCTACGGGGGATGTACTGATTACCTCTCAAAACCCATTACTGAAGAAAAAATTGTTGAAAAATTATTGAAAAACAACTTGATGGGAAATGACTAAAAAACCAATACCTCTATTCCAAGCAGTCATGTCCACAGACCTCAAAAAACACAATAATCTGCTGTTTGCATCATTGCAAACAGCAGATTCAGCTATAAACACATACAAAAATCAGGGAAAAACAACTCTGTTATCAACTACTTTGCCATTAAAGTTGCCAGCTATATCTCTTAAAATTTCCATCTCCACAGCTTTATTTTTCCTTCCAGGTTTACCAATTTCTGCGACAGTTTTACCCAGAAAAACCCCTTCCTTGTCGATTATGACAGTGTAAAGTGTTTCATAGACAAATATCTTGTCACCTAACTTTTTGGTTGGTTGAAAAAATTGACCATTTGCATCAGGAGTTCCAGGAAAAGCAATAAGATACCTGTTATGACCATGTCCCTCGTGACCTTCTTCATCTTCACCAATCTTTAAAGTGGCGGCAACAATTTTTATGTCTGTTGTAAAATCAGGCAAAATCGCTAGTTTATGATGACGCAAAACATCTTTCACCATCTCAGCAGGTGTCATCTGTGCTGTTTCCTGAAGCACATTGTCTTTACCTTCACAACCTGTCAAAAACATAACAATAACAAATAAAACCAGACAAAAACATTTCTTCATGACCTTTCCTCCTGCAATTTTATACCTGATCATCCATTTTAATATTCAACTGTAAATCATCTTAAATATACCATATTACCACTCTACGCTACTATTAATAATAATTATCACAGTTCTGGCCAGTTTTAATGTAAACTATAACGTCTTCTGCCACTCAGCAAATTTTTGTAATGCCATTTCTGCCCGAAACTGCCCACGTTGCTTCTTCGGCATTTTTTTCTCAAGAGGAGGAAAGAGACCGAAATTAACATTAGATGGCTGAAAATGTTTCGGATCACTACAAGTGAGATGATTTATAAGTGCACCATGAGCTGTTTCAAGAGGAGGCACAATCATTTCCTGTTTTAGTGCAAGATGAGCTGCATTTATACCAGCCAGTAATCCCATGGCACCAGATTCGACATATCCTTCCACCCCTGAAAGTTGTCCTGCCAGGAAAAGATCAGGCCGCTTTTTCATCTGCAGGGTCGATAATAGCAATTCTGGTGCACAGATAAAGGTATTGCGATGAATAGATCCAAGGCGCAAAAACTCTGCATGTTCCAAACCGGGTATAGACCGAAAAACCCTTTTCTGTGCGCCATAAGTTAGTTTGGTTTGAAATCCAACTAAATTGTAAGCAGTACCAGCTATATTTTCAGCCCGTAACTGAACGACTGCATGGTATTTACGTCCTGTTACAGGGTGTGCCAGCCCCACAGGCTTCATGGGGCCAAACCGCAAGGTTTGCGCACCACGCTCCAACATCACTTCAATTGGAAGACATCCTTCAAAATATTTCTCATTTTCAAATTCTTTTAAGGCAACTGTTTCAGACTGGCTTAGCAGATTAATAAAATGACCATACTGCTCCTCATCCATTGGACAATTTAGATAATCACCTGGCCCGTCATCATCCCATCGCGATTTACGGTAAACAATATCCATATCCAATGAATTAGCTGAAATTATGGGTGCAATGGCATCATAGAAAGCCAAATTTTTTTCGCCGGTAAGTTCAGCAAGACTACTAACCAGCAGATCAGACGTCAGTGGCCCGGTGGCAAGAACTACAGGATTTTGACCAACCGAAGGGATTTCTAACACTTCCTCCCTGTAAAGAGTAATCAACTCATTTTGCTCAATACACTTTGTAATTTGTTCTGCAAACTTTGCCCTATCAACAGCAAGAGCTTTACCAGCAGGAACTGCAGTTTCTCCAGCTACCTGCATCAATAAAGAACCAAGCCTGCGCATTTCTTCTTTCAGTAAACCCACCCCAGAACCAAGCATATCAGATCGAAAAGAATTCGAACAGACAAGCTCTGCCAGTGATTCTGATTCATGAGCCGGACTGAAACGATTTGGTTTCATATCAAAAAGATCAACCTTTACCCCTCGCTTCGCCGCTTGCCATGCAGCCTCACATCCGGCAAGCCCGCCACCTATAACCGTTATTTTTGCATCATTCATCGTTCAATTTCTACCTGCATAGTTTTTCGCCCCCAATTTAAGGCCTCCTGATGAGAATCAAAGTATAAATCGATTCGCTTAGGTCCTTTTATGGCGGAGCCTCTATCTTCCACTCTTCCCCATCCATAATCCTTTACAAACATCCGAGTTCCAAACGGATAATATTTGGTATCAGCAGCAATCGTACCATCTCGATGAAACCAAAGCCATGGCAAGACAAGTCGTACCGGGATCATCCACGGATTAACCAGACTATCTTTGGAAAACAATCCAGGAAAAGGCTCTGTTGGTTTACTGCCACTGGCCGTCAAACCAGAATATTCAGAACCTGAACGAGGCCCCTTACTTACATAACGATTCCAGAAATCCAATTTCAATAATTTCCAACTGCCCCGCTCCCAACCACAACACTTCCCACAACCACAGTATGCTGTTGTCTCTATAACTCTGGTTTCCATTCTGGCACAACCAGCCGATAAGAGCAGAACAAAGACAAGGACCAAATAACTTATTCGAAGAATTTTACTTTTAATTCCCATACCTTTCCCACACCAGTAGCATTCAACCAGATCAACCACTTAAGGAGCCAGTTTTTCCCATACAAATAACAATTTCAAAGCTCAGCAAAAAAAAATTTCACTCAATCCAGACTTCAGTGAAAAAAAAAGCAGGACGTAATATTTAGCGTCCTGCTTTTACTCAATTACGAGTCAAATAAAAATTTCAATATGCTTTTGCTAATATTTTAAGATATCAACAAAAAACTATTCAGACTTTTTAACTGTTTAATACCTGTAATATTCTGGTTTATAAGGTCCTTCAACATCAATACCTATATAACTTGCCTGCTCAGGAGTAAGCTTGGTTAGACTAACACCAATTTTTTTCAGATGTAAATGCGCTACTTTCTCATCCAGTATTTTTGGAAGGAAGTATACGTTATTACTATATTTTTTGGAATTTTCCCATAATTCAATCTGAGCCAATACCTGATTTGTAAAGGAATTACTCATCACGAAACTCGGATGACCTGTGGCACAGCCAAGATTAACAAGCCTTCCCTCAGCAAGTACGATAATACGTTTTCCATCAGGGAAAACAACATGATCAACCTGCGGTTTAATATTATCCCAAGTGAGCTCACGAATTGAAGCAATATCAATTTCAGAGTCAAAATGACCAATGTTACAGATGATAGCTTGGTCCTTCATAACATCCATATGGACCCTTTTTATGACCCCAACATTTCCGGTGGCTGTAACAAATATTTCTCCAACAGGAGCAGCCTCTTCCATAGTAACCACCTGATAACCTTCCATGGCAGCCTGTAACGCACAAATGGGATCTATCTCTGTAATCAATACTGTAGCACCCATTCCCCGAAGGGCCTGAGCACATCCTTTACCCACATCACCATAACCGCAAACAACTGCTTTCTTGCCGGCAATCATGACATCAGTTGCTCTTTTGATTCCATCAAGCAAGGACTCACGACAACCGTAAAGATTATCAAATTTTGATTTGGTCACAGAATCATTTACATTAATGGCAGGACACATAAGCTTGTCATCACTGGCCATTTCATTGAGCCGAAGAACACCTGTGGTGGTCTCTTCACTTATACCACGAACATCCGCCATTAATTCCGGATATTTTTCATGCATAATCTGAGTTAGGTCACCACCATCATCAAGAATCATATTTGGTTTCCAATCATCAGGTCCAAAAATAGTTTTTTCAATACACCACCAGAATTCTTCTTCACTTTCACCTTTCCAGGCAAAAACAGGTATACCAACCGCCGCCATAGCAGCTGCAGCATGATCCTGAGTGGAAAAAATATTACAGGATGACCAACGCACCTCTGCACCAAGATCGACAAGAGTTTCCATCAATACAGCAGTCTGAATTGTCATGTGGAGACAACCACCAATTCGTGCTCCTGCTAAAGGTTTCTTGCCTGCATATTCTTCACGAAGAGCCATAAGGCCCGGCATTTCGGTTTCAGCTATGGCTACTTCCTTTCGGCCCCAATCAACCAAACCCATATCAGCCACTTTATAATCAGCACTCATTATTTTTTTTATAACCTCTATTAAAATTAACAGGACAATCGACAATGATTAAAAACCCTGTATCGAAATATTTTTATTTAAATTCCAGCAGCATCTTTTAATTCAGCTGCCTTATCTGTATTTTCCCATGTGAACTCAGGACGTTCCCTGCCAAAATGGCCATAAGCAGCAGTTTTACGATAAATCGGCCGCAAAAGATCCAACTGTTGAATAATTGCTTTAGGGCGCAAATCAAAAATATTATTGATCAAATTAATAATTTTATCATCATCGATTTTGCCGGTACCAAAAGTGTTTACATTTACAGATACCGGTTGGGAAATACCAATAGCATAAGCAATTTGTACTTCAACTTCAGTTGCGATACCCGAAGCAACTATATTCTTGGCCACATATCTTCCCATATAAGAAGAAGATCGGTCAACCTTGGATGGATCTTTCCCTGAAAAAGCTCCTCCACCATGTGACCCCATACCACCATAGGTATCAACAATGATTTTCCGACCGGTCACACCACAATCACCTACCGGACCGCCAATAACAAAACGACCAGTTGGATTAATAAAATATTTGGTATTAGCATCAACCATATTTTCAGGCAGAATGGGTTTGATAATTTCCTCCATGACTCCTTCTTTCAAATCCTCATAGTCAACTTCAGGACTATGCTGGGTAGAAAGAACAACAGCATCAACTCGTGTCGGCTTATTATCAGTATATTCAACTGTCACCTGACTTTTGGCATCTGGACGCAACCAAGGCAATCTCCCTGCTTTACGCACCTCAGCCTGCCTTTTCACAAGCCTGTGAGCATATGTAATAGGCATAGGCATAAGCACTTTAGTCTCATCACAGGCATAGCCAAACATCAACCCCTGATCACCTGCACCCTGATCAAGGTCAACACCTGTACCTTCATCTACACCCTGAGCAATATCTGATGACTGCTTATCGATTGAAGTCAGTACAGCACAGGACCGCCAGTCAAATCCCATATCAGACGAATTATAACCAATTTCGCGAATAGTATTACGGACGATATCGGGCATATCTACATATGCATTGGTGGTAATTTCTCCAGCAATAAGAACCATACCAGTGGTTACCATACTTTCGCAGGCAACTCTGGATGTCCGGTCCTCAGTCAAAATTGCATCCAAAACGGCATCAGAAATCTGATCAGCAACCTTATCCGGATGTCCTTCAGAAACAGATTCAGACGTAAACAAATGAGTTGTCATGTGATTCTCCTTACGAATCTACTAAAATAATAGATAACTATTTTACAATTGAGGTGATATTAATGAACTTCTATAACCTCTTCAAAAAAATTCTAACTTTTAACTACAAAATTTATCAGCACGACCGCTTCCTTTCCAGGAGGCATCACGAGCCTGTTTAACAAAATCAAGAGAAATATCCCACTTATTCAGGGGACTGATCAAGTACAAACCGTCCACAAAAGACCCAATATCAGCCACCAACTGATGGATATAATCTAATGCGACCTTCCGCTGATCCGCAACCTTTTCATACCTTGCCAATTTTTTACGAAACGACTCCGGAACAGAAATACCAGGAACCTCATTATGCAAAAACTCAGCGTTTCTAGCTGAAATTATTGGGAATATTCCTGGAAACATCAAAATGTCTACTGACGAGGTCTTTTCCATCATCTGCTCAACAACCTCTTTGGAAAATAGCGGCTGAGTCATGGCAAATCGTGCTCCAAGCTCTACCTTTTTCTCCAATCTTTTAATCTGCAAATCAGGATTACTCGGCCTGAAGCTGAATGCTGCACCAATAGAAAAATTAGTCTGCTTTTTAATAGAACGTCCGGCCATATTCTCACCATTATTTAAACGCCCAAGCATTTTTATCAGACCATAAGAACGCAAATCGAACACTCCGCTAACTCCAGGTTGATCGGTGGCACTGGCAGAATCACCACTCACAGCCAAAACTGCTTCAATACCTAGCAGATGGGCTTCCATCATCCTGGATTGCAAACCAAGGGCATTCAGATCTCTCCCTGTTTGATGAATTATCGTTTGAATACCTGTACGTTTGCGGATACGAGAAGCCATCCCTAAATTTCCAGCCCGCAAAATGGCCAGAGGATTCTCCCCCAGCGAGATAGCATCAACTCCAGCTTCTGTTAATTTTTCTGCACCTTCTAAGACCGGATCCACATCCAAATGTGTAGGAGGATCCAACTCAACGATAATTGGCAGACGACCTGGCTGTAGAGAACTCAACAGACCGCCTTTTTTTGCTTCTGATATTTTTTCCTCAACTTCTTCGGATACAACAGTTACCCTTTCACCACGAATCCGAACCGGTCTGATCTTTAACTTAGAACGAAATTCATGAATATGAGCAGGTGTTGTGCCACAGCAGCCTCCAATCAAATGCACTCCACATTTAATCATTTCCGCCGCACGCATTGCCATATATGCTGGCTGTGCTGGATAAATCATCCTGTGCCCCACCATTTCCGGCATACCTGCATTAGGAAAAGCTGACAAGGGCACACCTTCAGTTGCCATTGGACTCATCTTTTTAACAGCGGTAACCATAGGGTCAATCCCTCTACCACAGTTAGTTCCTACCATTACAGCACCGGCATCAGCCATTTTCCTGCAACAGTGCAATGCATCCATACCCTGAACAGTGGTCCCTCTTGCAGGAAATATCATCTGAGCAATCACAGGCAAGTCTGGCACTGTAGATCGAGCCACCTCGAGTGCCAACAAAATCTCTTCCAGACTGCTGAAAGTCTCCAGAATAAGACAATCCACTCCACCTTCTGCAAGTCCTGTCATCTGGGCAACAAAGGCATCCCAAATATCCTGACGGGATATTTCCTCTTCATCTAAAGGAAAATCAACACCAGTTGGCCCAATGGAACCAGCAACATACACTTGATGACCGGCAGCCTTTACCGCAATTACAGCACCAGCCCGATTAATTTCTTTTACCTGTGAATCAGTACCAGTATCAAGCAGCTTAAACCTGTTGGCACCAAAAGTATTTGTTTCAATGAGCTGACTACCGGCCCGAATATACTCTTCATGGGCACTAAACACAATATCTGTTGAATGCAGGTTTAAGAGATCTAGATTCCCACCCATCTCCACACCTTTTTCATACAAATAAGAACCAAGAGCACCATCAGCAAGCACCACATGGTTATGAATATATTCAACAAAATCTGGTTTCATAAATAATTAAACCTCAAAGAAAAAAACATGTGTTCCTCAAAAGACAACGTTAATCCGCTAAAGAAATTTCAACAGTCGGTCTCAAGGTTGACACAGTGGCCAGCACATCCTGAATCAAATGGTATTCAAATGATTCCAAAAGGCTGGTGTACACAGACTTGTCAGAATCATAATCAACAAAAGCCTGCTGAGTAATATTATATATCAAATCGGGGAGCCCATTTTCTTGATCCCAGCATTCACGAGCTAACAAAGCAGATGAAGCTGATAAACTTCCACTTCGCAAACCGACCTTAGCAACAATGTCAGTATATTCAAAAGAATCTCACAAATTCTGCGATTGAGCAGGTGCCTGAGATTCCCAGCCAACAACTCCTAACTGCCAAATACCAGCACAAAAGCCTCCAATAAAAAGAGAAACTTATTCCGACCACCTCGGACTATTGTCTCTTGTGTATCAGCAAGTTAACAAGCTCAATATCAAAAACATTTGAGGTGAAAATTGGTTCTATCAGGGAAGATCATCTCCAATACGACAATCCTGTAAAAGAAAAAAATCTATCACAAATATAAATAAACATTAACTAGTACAAAATCACCCGCACAAATTCAATAAAAATAGAACCTGTATCACCTAAGATGACAAACAACAGTAAATATCTTCCTGTCTGGACTGATCTTGTTGTATACTTTAAAAAACAGAATACAAGCACTTTCCATTTCCCTTTTACTATATACAAAAATAACCCAAAGTGAAAATCCAAATTATTGACATTACATAAACATAATAATTTCACTGCCGATAAGCATGTTTATCCCTCTTACATCACACACTGAACCCCTTGCAACATCTCGATATCATGCGTAGATACAAGATAGTAATTATCCTTTTATGGGTTATCTTAACCACTGTTCTCATCAGCCGAGATCTGTTTATTCCCGAACTGTCTCATAACCAATCACCCCTACTAAAAAATGGCATTGAAGAACATTATTTTGGCATCTGGTTTCAGGAAAAACGAATCGGCTTTGTCAGTGAAAAGGTAGTTACAGACGGCAACAACAAAATCATACTCCACCAGAAAGCATTTATGAACCTCGCTGTACTGCAAACCAAACAGACCATCAACATGGAATTACATGCCACCCTGAACAACAAATTACAACTCAATGATTTTCAGTTCAAATTCCAATCCCCTTTTTATCAGATGAAAGCAAATGGCACGGTAAATGACAAAACTGTCAATTTTTCACTGGATACCGGAAGAACAACAATCAAGGATCAACTTGAGCTTTCAAGACCACCGATTCTGGAGATGAACGATCGCGGCTACCTGCTCAAAGAATTAACAGAGATAGGAGATAAAGCTAAAATTTCATCGTTTGACCCCGTTTCTCTTACAGGTAGAGATATAACTGTAGAATACCTGGGGAAGGAGAAAATTCTTATCCAGGGAAGAATTCACAACCTCTATGGTTTTGCTAAGAGCTTTTCAGGAATACGCATTAAATTCTGGATCAATGATCAAGGTAAAGTCATCAAAGAACAATCAGCAGCTGGCTTCACATTCCTGGCTGAGCCTAAATTCAAAGCAATGAATATAGATGACACAGGAAGTGACCTGCTAAGCTCCGTTGCTGTAAAATACACTGGGGAACTTCCTGGACAGAGGCAACAGACTGTCAACTACAGGCTTACTTATCCCAGTGATGTTCAACTTGATCTTGATGGTGGCAGACAAACAAATAAAAACAATATTGTTACAGTCAGCCAGGAAATTATCCCCTCTTCAACAGATATCCAACCCTCATCTTTCTGCGATAACAAAAAAAGCCTTCAAGCAAGCATCTATGTTCAATCAGACCATCCAGACATAAAAAGCATGGCAGCCAAGATCATCGGTGACGAACAAAACAAAATAAAACAAATCCAACTGCTTTCCTCGTGGATCTTTACAAACCTTGAAAAAAGACCTGTTATAGGACTCCCTGACGCACTTACAACCATGATGAACAAAAAAGGTGACTGTAATGAACACGCTGCCCTGTTTGCTGCACTTGCCAGGAGTATTGGTGTGCCAACAAGAATTGCCACCGGAGTAACCCTGTTTCGGGGAGCCTTTTATTATCATGCTTGGAACGAAATATGTATTAACGCACAATGGTTAAGCCTGGATACCACAACCAACCAGATCCCTGCAGATCTCACCCATATCCGCTTTGCCATAGGAGACATGGCACAACAGATAAAAATCGGCGCCTTACTAGGAAAACTTTCAATCGAAATCATCAATCCATCCAATTCAAAAAGCACGGAACAATGACACTTCTTCAAGTTAACAACCTTAGCAAAACCTTTGGCAGCTATAAGGCCGTAGACAATATCAGCATATCCGTTGAACCCGGTGAAATCTTTGGGTTCCTGGGACCAAACGGTGCAGGAAAGACCACAACCATTAAAATACTTGCCGGACTCTTAAAACCCGACCAGGGAAATATCCTGATAAATGGCAATGATCTGGCGATCAACCCCTCTCTTTGCAAACAGGAGACAGGCTACATCCCCGACCGTCCCTGGCTATTTGAAAAGCTCACAGGCATGGAATATTTACAGTTTGTCGCCAGTCTATACAATGTCACTAAGGATAACTTCTACGATGCTGCGATCCGTTACCTTGAATATTTTGACCTTATCGACTGGCAACACCATTTGATTGAATCCTATTCCCATGGTATGCGCCAAAAACTGATAATGACCTCTGTAATGATGCTCGATCAGCCACTACTCGTAATTGACGAACCAATGGTTGGCCTTGACCCTAAATCAGCAAAGATTGTCAAAGAACTTTTCAAGCAGAAGGCCGATGAAGGAAAAGCAATTTTTCTTTCTACCCATTCCATGGAAATTGCAGAAGAATTGTGCCACCGGATAGCAATTATCACAGACGGTCAGCTAAAAATCACCGGAGACATAGAATCGCTACGTCAGGAGGCTGGGCAGGATCAATCCGGACAGCTGGAGGATATCTTCCTCGAACTTACAGGTGCCTGGGAATTACAACAGATAATTAATGCACTGAAGACCGAACGATGACACCATTATTTCTCCCCTTTCAACACACTCTGCGAAATCGCTTCATGCCAAATAATTATCCATCTCTGCGAACTGCTGCAGTGATGATATTTGGAGCATGCCTTTTTGCAGCTCTTTTCGTGGCAAGTCTCAAGGTAGTGGGCTATTTTCACAACCAGAGCGATTTGGGTATCATCCTGAGTCTGAAAATTTTCCAGATGGCATGGATGATAATATTTTTCATGCTTATTTTCTCCAGCATGGTGTCAGGTGTTTCAGCATTGTTTCTTTCCCACGACAATGAAATATTTTTCACATCACCAGTAGCACCTCAACAGCTTTTTCTCATGCGCTACCTGACAACCACTCTCTACACATCCTGGATGCTGGTTATCTTTTCCCTTCCAGTATTTGGGGCTTATGGTGTCATATTCGAGGCTGGTTTTCTTTACTGGCCGCTGCTCGCCCTCATAATTCTCGCCACTACCATGACAGCTTCAGGCATTGGACTGTCAAGCACCATAGTACTGGTAAACCTTTTCCCGGCTAAACGAACCAAAGATATAATATTTTATCTATCCTTACTTTTTGGCATCCTCTTATACTTGGTCATCCGTCTGATGCGACCGGAAGATCTTGCCGACCCTGAACGCTTTTCTGATTTTATTGAATATCTTTCATCAATATCTACTCCAGCGACACCAATCCTTCCACCTGCCTGGGCCGCAAATGTCCTAACCACTTACCTTCAGGACAGACAAGTTGACTGGCTACTGGTTAGCGTACTGCTTCTCACACCCTTTATCTGTTTTTATCTAGGAGAATGGGTAATGGGAAAGTGGTTCTTTTCAGGGTTCTCCAAAGCCCAGGAATCCTTTGGCGGCTCACTGACTTTCAAACAAAACAACTACCGTCCATCAAATATCCTCTGGTTTTTCAGAAAGGAATTCAAGTCATTTCTCCGTGACTCTGCAGAATGGTCACAGTTGTTTCTGGTGGGGGCCCTTATGGTCGTTTACCTGTACAACTTTAAAGTACTCCCACTAGACAGATCTCCTATGCCCACAGAGTTCATTGCAAATCTCATTGCCTATGCAAACATCGGACTCACAGGCTTTATGATTGCATCACTGTCTGCCCGCTTTGTCTTTCCATCAATTGGCACAGAAGGTTACGGTTTCAGGCTTATACAGACATCGCCCCTTTCTGTTAGTAAATACATGCTGTATAAATATTTGTTTTATGTAATTCCTTTTACGATTCTTGCCCTTATTCTCCTGCTAGCAACTAACCACATGCTCCACATCTCTGGCCCCATGCAATGGATTTCACTGGCAACAGGAATGATCATAACCTGGAGCATTGTGGCAATGGCATTAGGATTTGGAGCAATATATGCTGATTTCAAAGCAGAAAACCGCGCTGCAATGCTTGGCAGCTTCGGGGCTATTTTTTTCCTTTTCTCCGCCCTGTCTTTTGAACTGTTATTGATCACCCTTGGCAGTATGCCAGCATACCGACTGATGCATACATGGTTGCGAACTTCCAGCATCATGCCAAGCGATTTAATTTATACAGGATTTTCAATGAGCATCATGCTCTTGGTAGCCATAGCTGTTTCAGCTTGGTGCCTTCGCAGGGGAATAAAAAATTTGGAACAGGATAATTAACAACTGACAGCAAACAACTGATGGATTAATAGATATAAATGTTACTGATTCGCAGAGGATTCTACCTGATAATGGGTTTTACATTTCCAGGATTCTGGACATTTCACGCAAGCGGCTCATGGAGCAACCTTTACAAACCCATCCAGAACTTGATGGGAAGCAGGGCCATTGGCTGGCCCTCCTTTCTCACAGCTATTCTCATATATTTAAGTATTATTGCTGTCTTTGAAATATTCTCCCGCCTGATCTACAAATACAGACCATGACAATAAAACAACAGCCTTATACAACAAAAGCAAACACCTGAAACAGATCAGCCCTGAATTGCATATCCACCATCCACCACAACCACCTGGCCATGAATCATTTTTGCCAGATCACTACAGAGAAACAATGCCAGATCAGCAACATCATCAGGGGTAGTGAGACGCCCAAGAGGTGTACGCTCCAGGGATGCACCAATTATTTCATCTCGGTTGGGAAATTTTTTCAAGGCATCGGTATCCACGACGCCAGCACTAATAGTATTAACAGTAATACCACGTGGTCCTAACTCCACAGCCATATGCCTTACCAATGATTCCATAGCAGCTTTAGACGCACCAACTACAGTATAATTTGGTACAGCCCTAACAGCTCCCAGACTGGAAACAGCCATAATCCTGCCGCCATCTCCCATCATCTCAACACCATACTGAGTCAGATTCATTAAGGCCCTGGCATTTATATCCATAGCCCAATTCCAATGACGGTTGGTTAATTGCATAAAAGGCTTCAAGACACCTGATGCGGCATTGCTCACTAAAATATCAAGATTTTCATATTTTTCTCGAATCACATTGAACATTCTGGCATTATCTTCATCTTTGGCAACATTTGCTTTAATGGCAAGACAGCCACTTCCCAGTGCTTCAATGGCAGCTACTGTATCTTCCGCATCACGTCTATGTCGCACATAGTTCACTATAACATCAGCACCATTTTCAGCAAGCCGCAAGGCAATAGCTCTGCCTATTCCACGTGAGCCTCCTGTTACAAGTGCAACCTTACCGTGTAAATCAAACATATTTTTCTCCTGATCCGACTATGCCGGGAATTTTTTATTCAAAAACAGATAAAATTATGCTGCAATTTAGTCTATTTTCAATATTTGTAAGTGATTGAAACCAAGCCATATTAATTTATAAAATGAAAAACAAAGCCTAATATATTAAAAGAACACTGATGTCCTCATCTTTTTGCAACAAAAATCCATCCTATTTACTAAAGATCGGACAAACAGTAATGACAAAACTTGGTGAATGCAACCAGGAAAACAGCATCTAACTTACAGGTGTTATGTTACCGGGCAAGGCGACAGGATCCGCTATTTAGCGGTTACATGGAACCATGTATCACACGATTAGCAAAAAATATTTTTGCAGACCAATGCATTAACGACCGGGCAGCTCAACATCAGCCAAAATACAAAAAAAGTCTCCGAAAAAAATTCTTACTAAAATGCTGTATTTGAAAACGAATTGGAGTTAATGCTTCTGGCACCCGAAAACTGGTCACTTTCAATTGTTCCGGACTCTCAAGCGGAAACACCAGTTCATCCAATAAACAACCACAAAGCTCAGCCTTAACACAAGCTTGCATCAAAGGACTCTTTCCAGGATCTATACCCAAAACGTACAACAAAGCTCTATCTACAGCGACTGGATTTAATGACCCTGCCATCAATCCCAAAGTAACAACTTCACCTTTGATAGGTCCAGTCCTGTTCATTGCAGTTATACCATCAACCAAAGTCAGGCTTGGAGGAAGTACTGCCAAAAGTTCAACAAGCAGGGAAGAAAATCTCCCACAAACTCCTCCATGAAGCATATGCCATAACGGCTTACGCATTCCCACAACACAGCCAAAAAAATTCTTAACCCCCATCGTTACCAGTAACTGCCCATGAGCCTTAATACGTGGCAGGTTAACCAACAAATCACAATCCAAGGCATCTCTAGCCAAACCTGTTTGAGTACCGGAAGAAAGAGAAACAGAGAATACCTTGTCAAAATTGCGAATCAGCACTCCCATCCTTTCAAGTTCTTTATCTAGAGAAAGAGCACGCAAAACCGAATAAGAATTACCAAAAGCGGGTGAATCACCCACTGAAACAGTTGCTCCTTTCTCTAAAAACCACTTAGCTACAGCCAATATAAACCGACCTTCAGTGCAGGCAAGAGGACCTTGTTTTGCTGAAATCAAGTTAGGCTTCAGCAAAATTTTAGCGGATCGCAACTCCATAGATAAAGGCAAAGATGAAACAATTCTATCGACCGATTCACTCAGCAGATCAGCTTCATACCCGGTACAACCAGTCAAAGAAACAACATTTGATGTCAAATCCATTATAAATCTACTTCTTCCATATCTAAAAAGGATAACATAACACGAAAAATAGGCCAGATGTCCCCTTTCAACCCTTTCCCTTAATCGCCAACAATCCTATAATAATCACATAAAATACCTTTTGTATCACTAAAATTATTCAACCTTCAGCAAAAGCAAACAACTGAATTCGCAACCAGCAAACATTCATATATCTGTGTTTTTCGATGAAAGTTAAACTGTGCATTTCACGTGACATGGCAATTGAACCATTCATGCATTAAGCTACAGGCATGGAACTCTCTAGTCCAGAACTACATTATGGCAAACTCTTTATTTCCAAACAAAAAGATTAAACCATTGAAAAAACCAAAAAAAAACCGGCTCAATCATAGAGATTGAGCCGGAAAAAAGGAGATAGGAGAGAAGGTACTTTAATTAAAGCAGTATCCATGCCATGTCTAAACAAAAAAACATCTGACTAAATCATCCGTATTTTCAACAACATAAACACATCAACACAAACAGCCATTTCTCCTGAACTACTTCCTGAATTACACACTTTCAACACAAACAAGCTACGAAACACAGGTAAGCAGCCTAAACAAAACAATATTTTTTCAATTACGCTTAATTACCATTTTGTAATACGATCATGTAACCAACCTGTATCACTGCTGCTATTTTATCCAAGCTACTAATAATAATAATTAGAATGAATAATCATTCTTTTTAAAAATAGCACATACAGGGCTTAATGAAAAATCAATACGACGAACAAGAAGATAAGATATTTTTATGAACAACAAGATAAAATTATGACTTGAATTCAGGAAATTAAAAAAAAAACCGGCTCAATCAAAAGAATTGAGCCGGTAAAAAAGGAGATAGGAGAGAAGGTACTTTAAATATAGCAGTATTCATGCCATGTCTAAACAAAAAAAACATTGACCTAAATCACCTGTATTTTCAGCAACATAACCACATCAACACAAACTGCCATTTCTCCTAAACTACTTCCTGAATTACACACTTTCAACACAAATAAGCAACGAAACACAGATAACCAGCCAAAATGAAACAACATTTTTTACAATTACAATGAATTTCCATATTGTAATACAAGCTCGTAATCAACTGTGCCTCTGCAGTTTTTTGTCTATGTTATAATTAGAAAACTAGAAAGAATGATCACTCTTTTTGCAAATAGCAAATAGCCGCTACAGGGCTTAATGAAAAATCAATACGCCCAAAAATTGGATATATTATATCCATGAACAAAAGAGCAAAATTATAACTTGAATTCAGGAAATTAAAAAAAAAACCGGCTCAATCAAAAGAATTGAGCCGGAAAAAAAGGAGACAGGAGAGAAGGTACTTTAAATAGAGCAGTATTCATGCCACATCTAAACAAAAAAATAACTGACTAAATCATCTGCATTTTCAGCAACATAAACACATCAATACAAACAACCATTTTTTCTGAACTACTTCCTGAATTACACACTTTCAACACAAACAAGCTACCAGGCGCAGATAACCAGCCTAAACAATTCAACATTTCTTGCAATTACAATGAATCTCCATACTGTAATACAAGCTCGTAATCAACTGCACCTCTGCTGCTTTTTATCTATGTTACAAGTAGAAAACTAGAAAGAATGATCACTCTTTTTGCAAATAACCGCTACAGGGCTTAATGAAAAATCAATACGCCCAAAAATTGGATATATTATATCCATAAACAAAAAAGCAAAATTATGATTTGAATTCAGGAAATTAAAAAAAAACCGGCTCAATCAAAAGAATTGAGCCGGAAAAAAAGGAGATAGGAGAGAAGGTACTTTAAATAGAGCAGTATTCATGCCACATCTAAACAAAAAAACATTGGCCTAAATCACCTGTTATTTTAGCAACATAAGCACAGTGGAGCAAACAACCCATTTCTAAATTACGTTCTGAGTTACACACTCACAATACAAAAAGATGAAACACATCTAGGTAACTTACCTAAACAAAACAACATTTTTTGCAATTACATCAAATCCATCTTGTAATACAATCATGTAAGCAACCAGCACCCTTAGTGTCCTTTTGTCCTAACAAACGACGACTCTGAAAATAATTGGTCATTATTTCCATAATCCAGGTGTAGTAAAAATGATTATCAAGGCGATAAAGATCAGGATTAATTATTCTCTGTAATGGTTAAAAACTGGAGGGCTCAATGAATCTGGTTTTCATTAAACAAAAAAAAACCGACTCAACCATAATAGCTGAGCCGGAAAAAAAGAAGAGAAATGTCATAGAACATACAAATAACGTACCAGAAATAAAAGACATCAGTCAAAAACGACAAACACAATAAAATTAGCCACATAGAACCGAAACAAAAAACAACCACCCAAAAATATCATTCACAAATAGTACAATTAATTTAACCAATCCAACAAAACATCACCTTCACCAACCTAACATTTTAATGCAATTACAAAAAGTTAACATGATGTATCATTTTTAGACTTAAGAGTATCAGTTATTGTCCAAATTTTGCAACAAAACTGAATCTTTAATATCTTATTATCCTACTTCTTATCACCCCATCGCACTGCTCTATTTCTTCCAAAATAGTATCTGGAACCACATCCTCACAATCGATTATATTGTACCCGATGGTCCCGTTACTCTCATTGGCATATTTGCTAATATTAATTTTATATTTCCCTAAAATATTGGTCACAAGACCAATCATGCCTGGCTGGTCATCATTAATCATTATCAGGCGCGTGCGTATCTTGACCGTTGGAATGGTTTCAATATTTGGAAAATTAACAGAATGAGAGATATTACCATAAAGAAGATATGCCCTAAGCTCTCTCACTGCCATACAGGCGCAATTTTCTTCAGACTCAGCTGTGGACGCACCCAAATGTGGCGACACAAGAACTTTATCATGATTAACAATATCCACTGAAGGAAAATCCGTTATATAGCCCTGAAGTTTTCCATTATCCAGTGCCTGGATTACTGCTTTTTCATCCACTACAGGTCCTCGAGCATAATTAAGCAAAAGGGCCCCATCCTTCATATTATCAAGAAGATCGGTGGAAACCAGAGAGATCGTATTTTTATTCAAAGGCAGATGCAAACTTAAATAATCAACCTCACTTAACATTTCCCTCCTGGAACGAGCCAACTCAACCTGTGGAGAAAGATCATGAATATTATCCAGCACTGGAAATGGATCAAATCCAATCACCCGCATATGGTGATGAATTCCAGCATTGGCAACTCCTACACCAATTTTTCCAAGCCCCAATACTCCCAGGGTTTTCCCCACCATCTCCTCACCTTTGTACTCTTTCTTCTTCTCCTCCACCTGCCGGTTTAACTCAACCCCTTCCAACCCCTTTAAACTGCGACAAAATGATATACCCCCATAAACATTACGCAACCAGATCCCAAGCATGGTAAAGAGCAATTCAACCACTGCATTAGCATTTGCACCAGGAGTGTTAAAAACGCAAATTCCCTTTTCGGAAGCTAAATCAACTGGAATATTGTTAACACCAGCACCTGCCCGTGCCACAGCGAGCAAGCTTGGATAATCATCTAATTTCAAGGGTGAACTTCTCAATAAAATACCATGAGGATCCTCCACTTGTTCTCCCACCTGATATCCATCCCCAAGAAGAGCCAATCCCTCTGAAGCAATATTATTAACTAACTTAATTCTAAAATCATCATCCATATCTCACCTCATTTTGGGCAGCATCTGCTTTACAAATCATAATCTACAACCTGCTGCAAGTTGACCAGTCCTTTAACAACTTCTCTTCTTCTACAAAAAACAACGGTCTTTAAAATACTCCACCCGAATACAAATTACCCCATCTATCCTTGATGTTAAACAGTATATATCCCCTGCAAAATCTGATATAACAAATAGCATACCAGAATTCAGATTTTTCATAGCCCAGGTGAAACTGTTGCCACACCAAAACCATAAACTCTTAAACGAGAAAAAAAAACAGGGCATCCGGGAAATAATGAGCCCCATCATACCTGTTTTTCTTAAACACAAAGGTCGCCTAGCGATAGGTTTCGTATCTCTTCTCTGTGTTGACTTTCTCCAGCTTGCCATTCCCAGAATACTAAAACATGGCATTGACAGCCTTGAACAAGGAAGCGCCACAGTTAAAACTCTACTGCTTTTGTCTGGATCTGTTCTTCTAATTGGAATTGGTGCTGCTTTTTTCCGCTTTTGTTGGCGTTATTTCATTATTGGTTTTTCCAGAATTCTTGAACATAATGTACGCCAACAGCTTTACCGACATATCCTGTCCCTGGACCGCTCGTTTTTTGACAAAAAGACAACAGGTGACATCATGGCCCATGCAAGCAACGATTTAAATGCTATCCAAATGGCCTGTGGCATGGGTCTTGTTGCTGCAGTAGATGCCTTGGTTGTATCTCTGGCAGCTATAGGATTTATGGCTCATATCAATTTAAAACTGACCCTAATTGCCCTACTCCCTATGCCTTTTCTTATTTTAACCACCAGGATAATGGCCAAACACCTGCACCATAGGTTTGACAAAGTACAACATCAGTTTTCTCTACTTACGGAATTTGCAAGGAGCGCCATTGTTTCCATTCGATTAATCAAGGCTTACTCACTGGAAAAACAGCAAACCAGCCAATTCACAAAACTAGGTGACCAATACAGACAGACTAACCTGCAAGTCGCAATCATCCAGGGAATATTAGTCCCTGCCGCAATGCTTGTCGGCAATGCCGGCATGCTGACAATTCTCTTTTTCGGTGGTTATCTTACAATTAAACAATCTATCTCAATTGGAGATTTTGTTGCATTTGTCACTTATCTGCAAATGCTCATCTGGCCGATGATGGCAATCGGGTGGGTTACAAACATTACCCAACGTGGACTCACATCAATGCGTCGAATCAACATTTTGCTCAATGCTGTTTCAACTCTTTCTTTACCACAAATTCAGCACAATGAGACAAAGACCACATCCACAAAAAACCCTGACAGCAAAGCTATCTTCACCTTTAATCAACTCAACTTTTCCTATCCTGACAAAACCAACCCTACCCTTAAAAATATCACCTTTGCAACTGACAAAAAAATAATTGCCATCTCCGGCCGCACAGGAAGTGGTAAATCGACATTATGCAAACTACTCATGAGGGTCTATGCAGTTGATAACCAAAAACTGTTTCTAAACGGCAATGATGTGAACAATCTGAAACCAGATTTCGTCCGCTCCCACATAGCATATGTAAGCCAGGAACCTATTCTATTTTCTGAAACACTTGCAGCCAATATCCAAACAGGAAACCAGCACGCCACAGACCAGGAAATTATTGATGCGGCAAAAGCAGCCTCTCTCCACGAAGACATTCTTCAATTCCCCCTACAATATCAGGCATTAATAGGAGAAAAGGGAGTATCACTTTCAGGAGGACAAAGACAGCGCCTCGCAATAGCCCGGGCCTTGATATCCAAACGTCCATTACTGTTACTTGACGACGTTTTTTCAACAGTAGATGTGGAAACTGAGCAAAACATTATTTCCGGCATTCTCAACTATTTCAAAGGAATCACAATTATTTTTGTTTCAAACCGACAAAAACTACTGACCATCGCCGATGAGATCCTGTTTTTGGAAAACGGCTCAATAAAATCCAGAGGATCACATAATGAGCTGATCAAAAATTGCGAACCATACAAATCAATGGTTCGCAGGCAAGTTTACCTTCACAGTACAGAAACAAAGAATCTTTCCACTCCGACCTACAATATCAAATAGGGATCAAATGCATAATTTTGGATATTTCGAGAGTGACCAGGTAGGTTCGCTCAATGACATACGACTTTGGAAACGAATACTGAAATTTTCATCTCCTTTTTCACTCTGGCTGGTAAGTGCAGTGATACTTTCCCTGATAATAACAGGCTCCACATTATCTCTGCCCAAATTAATGCAACTTGGTATTGATAAATTCATTATCACCAATACTCTGCCTGTCAGTGATAGAATAACTGGCCTAAAGGACATAGCTCTTATTTACGGCGGGGCCACCCTATTACTGTTCTTCACTGGATTTCTGCAGGTCATGGTCCTGGAATGGACTGGTCAGTCAGTGATGCAAAAAATACGCGTTGATCTCTTTTCCAACATACTGCAGCTAGACCTGCATTTTTTCAACAGACAACCTGCAGGAAGATTAGTCACAAGACTGACCAATGACATCACAAACATGCATGAAATGTTTACCTCAGTTATGGTCACACTCTTCAATGACGTATTAAAAATTGCTGGAATATTGATCATTTTATTTGTCATCCAGCCGCGTCTTGCATTAACAATGTCAGTATTCCTACCTGCCTCCATATGGATCATCATCATTTTTTCAAAACTAGCCCGTGAAATATTCAGGGATATACGGACCCAGCTTGCCAAATTAAATTCGTTTCTTCAGGAATCAATATCCGGCGTTGATATTGTTCAACTTTTCAACCGGGAACAAGACTACCTAAACAGCTTTACCAAGCTCAGCGCAGAGTACATGACACATACATTCCGTCAGATCAAACTATTTGGAACATTTATGCCACTGGTCGAATTCCTGAGCGTTGCCGCTATCTCTATAATACTACTGTATGGAGGTATCCTTGTAATGGACAACAACCTGACTATGGGAGAACTGGTCGCCTTCCTTGCATACATGAGACTCTTTTTTAAACCAGTTCGTGAACTCTCACAGAAATACTCTATTGTGCAATCTGCCCTGGCCTCAGCAGAAAGGATATTCCTGCTGCTAGACACCAAAAGCAGCATCCGCACCCACAAAAAAATTTATCAGCCCAAAAAGGTGGCTGGTAATATTCAATTCAAGAACATTATATTTGCCTACGAAAAAAACAAAAGCGCTCTAAATGATCTCTCATTACATATCCAGCAGGGAGAAACCATTGCGGTTGTCGGACCAACCGGATCAGGAAAAAGTACTCTAATCAACTTATTATTGCGCTTCTACGAACCAGACCATGGGCAAATCCTGCTCGATGGAATAAATATTGACCAGTATTCCCCTCAAACGCTTCTCGATGCAAGCAGCATAATAATGCAAGATACCATTATTATCCCTGGAACTATCCTTGAAAACATTACCCTACAGAGCGGAAAAAACAGACAACAAGTTCAGCAAATTCTAGACAAGACAGGTATTTCCTCATTCATAGAACGACTGCCTCAAGGACTCGACACGAGGATCGTTGACGGATCAACCAGTATTTCTGCTGGGGAAAAGCAGCTTCTTTCTGTAGCCAGGGCACTTTGCCGTAATACACCAATCATTATCCTAGATGAGGCAACGGCCTTTGTTGACACTGAAACTGAAGCTTTACTTGACAATGCCCTCAACGAAGCATTTCAAGGTAATACATCATTGATAATAGCCCACCGGCTCTCAACAGTACAAAAAGCAGACAGAATTATTGTTTTGGAAAATGGTCAAATAATTGAACAAGGTTCACACGGGGAATTGATGAAGAAAGGTGAAAGATACTACACTCTGGTCTCTATAGACCAGCATTTTACATTTAAAAACGAACTTTTATAATCTCGCCATCCTCTTTTACATAAAAAATTTAAACCCAAATCACTACCTGAGTCAAACCACAAACAAATCATTAAACATCTGATCTACCTTGATTAGGTGTGAGAATACCTGCCCTTTGAGTGCAATTGCTTATGAAACCATTCTAAAATAGTCTCATCATCAACGTTCTTCAGTTTTTCAATACAATCTGTCAGGGCTCCCTGTTCAGTATCACTAAAGCTGATCTGTTCAACAGGGGCGCAACCATGAGGTCCGGTTGGCACAGCCTGATACTTTTCCATGTATCCCCATTCCCCAGCTATTAGCTCATGAACAAGAATTTTGACCCAGATTCTCTTTTTTCGAAATAGATTGTATTCGGTAACTTTTGTTAGCAACTCATCCTGCTGGATCTGATACATTGCCTCCTCCACAAAAGTGCTGTAAACACTTAAAATAAACAAATCAATTATAATATATCATCTTTGCTTACCTTCCCGCTTTATAATTTATCAGCGTATTGTAAAATATGCTCTGGAATTTGTATATCAGCCTTTCCTGCAGTCTCAAGATTAACACCAAGGTAAAAATCACACTGCTCTACCGGTAAACTTGCAGGAGATGTCGATTGAAGAATCCTGTCGGCCAAACGACTAATTTGCTGACCTGCACGATAATGATTGTGCGCATAGGTAACCTGCGCCCCCTTGACATATTGCTCAGTTCCAGCTCCAACTGGCAGATGATACTTTATTGCCGCTTCCATTATAACATCCATATTGGAAACAAGAAGAATTGAAGTGAGAACAAAGACTGCATCAACTTTTCTCAACTGAGTATCAAGAACAAATGACAGTTCCTGGACGGTTTTCACCTCCTTGACCACAAGTTCGACTTTAAATTTTTCCGCACCTTTTTGTAACTCTGCTAAATTTTGCATTGCTGCCGGGGTGTCATAAACTATGGGAACAAATATTCTTTTGGCATCAGGAGCAATTGCCAGAAGATACTCTAAAGATTTCAAGGTGCTGCCTTTAATTTGAATTCCAGTTAAATTACTTTCATGCCTTATAAAATCCATTACAACTCCTGACTCAACAGCAGCATATACATCAAATACAACAGGAACATTTGTTGTTGCTGTCATTTTTTTTACTGCAAGGGTAGCTGGAGTTGTAATGGAAAAAATAAGATCTACATTTTTCGCAAGCAATTCCTCTGCATAAGAAGATACTTGAGAGACAGAAATCGGTTTCTTGTAAATGTAGGTTATATTTTTTCCCTCATGGTAACCAAAAGATTCCATCCCATTCATGAAGCCATTAACTACACCTTCCAATCTCGGGTTAGGATTAACAACACCAACAGTATAATTCAAATCCTTATAACTATCACAACCTACTGTTATCAAAGATAATATCATCGAGAACATCACGAAAAAAAACTTCAACAAAAAACTGGCAGCATTCTTCATTTTATTCAAAATTCCAACATTAACCTTATTAAATCCGGACTTATTATCTGACTTCCAGCAAAAATCTGGAAAGGAAATAGCTAAGAGCGGGAGGAATAATCCAGAGTGAAAACACAGCATCTTTCTACCCATTGGATTTTGTATCAAAATCAAGACAAGTACCAGAGAGGGCAATCAGAAAAATGCTTCCAAAGAATAAAGGTTAACAGAGACACACACAACAGCGCACCTAAAAAGTGACTGCAGGACAAGCATTTTCAAGCAAAAAGAAGGTATAATAGAATTTGATTCAGGTGTATTCTGGCCACCATTAAAAAATTGCTGATGGATGAAGCCATCAATTCATATAAATTTTTCTCTATACATTTCACATTATCCTAAATTTCCAAATCTTATTATTGTATTACGCAAAATACTTGAAGGAATGTCAAAGGAGGCATTGCAGTGACAAAAAAATTATTTGCTTTTGTTCAACGAAACTCTGAACTGGTGAATTCTCTTTTTAAAAGATACCAATCTCTGAATATGGAATTGATGCTGAGCACCACACTCCAAGATGAATTCAGAGCTTTCTGTGTGGAACAAAATCAACACCAACTTCTCCATTCACCTCTGGCTTCAGCTTTGTCAAAATCTCAAGAAGCCGCTGTCAATGATCAATGGCTCTATATAAATATTCGTCCCAGAGTTGCCCATTGGAAATGTATTCGTTATAATTTTTCATCCAGAAACCTTGATATCGTAAACCCTATTAAGTTCTTGAAATTTAAAGAGATCATAACCAAGAAAAAGCTCAGCCACATACCGGAAATCGATTTTAGCCCCTATGAACGACATTTCCCCATGATGCATCAGGAAGCCTCTATCGGTCATGGTGTCGACTTCTTAAACCGCCACATTTCCAGTCGCCTTTCCCAGGATCAAAACAAAGGAAGCGAAATTTTACTGTCTTTTCTAAAAAAGCATAGTCATGACAACTTATCGTTGATGATCAACGATAAAATCAGCACTCTTACTGACCTGCAAAAAGCACTTCAACTTGGAATTCATCAACTTGGCGACTACCCACTTGAAACAGAATGGAAAAGAATTGAAGGCCACCTCGCTACTCTGGGGTTTCAACCTGGCTGGGGCCGCACCGTCAAAGATATCCAGAATAACCTGAATTTACTTGCCAATATCCTGGAAGCACCTGACCACAAATCCATTGAACATTTCTTAAGCCGTATTCCAATGATTTTTAATATTACGGTTATTTCTCCTCATGGTTTCTTTGACCAAAAATATGTGTCAGGTCTGCCTGATACTGGAAGTCAGGTTGTTTACATTCTCGACCAAGTTAAAGCCTTGGAAAAAGAAATGCAGCAACGCCTTTATAACCAGGGACTGGATATCAATCCGCAGATTCTCATCATCACCCACCTCATACCTGAGGCGGGAACCACGACCTGTAACCAGAAAGAAGAACAAGTAGTTGACACCAAACATGTCAAAATCATTCGCATTCCCTTTCGCCATAAAGATGGCTCAATTGTACCTCACTGTATTTCCAGATTTAAAATCTGGCCATTTCTTGAACGATTTGCCCAGGAAGTCCAAGATGAAATACATTGTCAACTCAAATGTCCACCAGACCTGGTCATTGGCAATTACTCTGATGGGAATCTGGTAGCCTACCTGCTGGCACAAAAACTTAACATCACCCAATGCCATATTGCTCATACCCTTGAGAAAACAAAGCATATTTATTCTGATCTTTACTGGCAGGAGATGGAACAACAATATCATTTTTCCTGTCAATTCACTGCAGATCTTATCTCAATGAATGCCGCAGATTTTATTATTACCAGCACCTACCAGGAAATTGCAGGCAGCAGCAATGTGGTTGGACAATATGAAAGTTATACTACTTTCACCATGCCTGAACTTCAGCGAGTACTTCATGGAATAAATGTGTTTGATCCAAAATTCAACATTGTCTCCCCCGGAGTTGACCCAAGGATTTACTTCCCCTTTCACCATAAAAAACAGCGCTTTCATAAACTCCATGACGAATTAGACCAACTGATATTTGGCAAAGCAGATGAGTGTACACTTGGTAGCTTCAGCAATCCTGAAAAACCAATTCTTTTTTCCATGGCCCGCTTCAACAAGGTTAAAAATATCACAGGACTCATTCAATGGTACGGAGAAAGTGCTGAATTACGCGATTGCAGCAATCTTCTTATTGTTGGCGGCAATATCAACCCTGATCTCTGTGATAACCGTGAACAAAAAGAACAGGTTGAAGCAGTACATCGCTTAATTGACAAGCATCAACTTAACGAAAACATTCGCTGGCTGGGTCTGCGCCTTGAAAGAAACCTGAAAGCTGAGCTCTATCGCTTTCTTGCCGATCGCCAAAGTGCATTTATTTTACCGGCCTTTTTTGAATCATTTGGAGTAACAATTATTGAGGCCATGGCATCTGGCCTACCACCAATTGCCACCTGCTTTGGCGGCCCCTTAGAAATAATTGAAAATAATCTATCAGGCCTTCACATTGATCCCAACCATGGTGATCAGGCAGCAAAAATAATTACTGATTTTTTCCTTCGCTGCCGACAAGATTCAGACTACTGGCACACTTTTTCCCAAAATGCCATTGAGCGGATAGAGAATCATTACACCTGGAAAAAACATAGCAAGCGCTTGCTCACCCTGGCCTGCATCTATGAGTCCGTTGATTTAGTGTGAATCGTAAAAAAGCATAGCGAAATTTTCAGCCTGACAACCGCACCTGTCAGCTGAAAAATCGATCAAACTGACAAGGAACAACTATTTTTTCACTTCTCCATTGCCAATATAGCCCTTTTAAGCTTGAAGCTGTCGTCCCCCCCTGTAACTTATCCTGCAATTACAAGCACTTGCGATTTACAGTGTGCGCGCCTCTGCATATAACGCATGTAACGTTTTACATTGCACCCTATCGACGAAAATATTAATTGTGATTTCGACCTCAATTCTGTTTTATGGTTCGACTTTCTTGCGCCGTGACCGTTTGCAACTTCATTGACCAAACTTTCTGCTCCGGCCCTAATCCCGCATTCTTTCCGATATTCCTCGTCACCCATGTAAAGATGGTGTCTTTCTGCCCCTGCATATTGCTGTTCGCTTACATCAAGTGTCGCAACTCGAATTCCAACTTTTATTGGACAACGAAATTGTTCAAGGCATTCCGCGCAAGTATCTCTGTTAAAATGAACCAGTATTCTACCGGTCTTGTCACTTCGTTTTTGATCCAATGGTTCATTTTTTTTCGGACAGGTAAGCACTTTTAATTCTTTTGGAGTTCCATTAAATTCAACATCAAAATCAGCAATATCATAGGGCCGACTTTCTTTCCTGAATTCTTCAAAATCTTGAGCTCGACCGGAACTTGGCCCAGCAAGATTTATATCTCTTTGTTCGGCCTCTATTATAGTTTCTCCATTCACAAAGCCAGCATCTCCATAAAAATCTTCTGGTTTCATATTGTTGGCTTCCAAGCGATTTAATATTTCAGGCAACTCTTTTGAGTCTGAATGCGTTGCTCCTTCCAAATGAGCGTCAGTTATAAATTGTACTTCATTCTCAGGGTCGCAGGTTTCAGTGACAAAACCTTTGTGCCCTACAACTTTTTTATCCCTTTTCCTGGTGTAGACAGCATCTGTGTTATGAGGACTTGATATTATTTTATCACCAATCGGTTTTTCTCTAATTTCAAATTCTGGCTTGGTCTCTACATCGCTGTGGCCTTTTTGATCGTCAGTGGTTTTAAAAGTGTTTGATTCCGTTTTTTGGTCATTGCTGCAAGACTCTTTGATTAATTCCTGTTGTTCTTGTACTTTTTCGTCGGTGTCCTTCTCAGTGCATTGTTGCTCAAACACTGTCTTCAATATCTTGAACGTCTTAAATGTCTTTATCTTGTCATGATTTTCAAAGGCGCATTTTATAAGGTGTAGATCCTGCGCCATTTCTGAAATTCTTTTTTGAGCTTTATCTTTATCTTTCTCCGTTAAATCAAATTCATCTTTAAGGTAATTTTTAGACAACTCAGGACGAATTTGTTCATATAGTTCAGGTTGGTGTTTCCGCAATGATTGAAGGAAAACTCGTATGGTCTCTTTGAATAATCCGTATCGAGATAAAATCGCCAACCAGCCAAGCATAAAAAATGAGTCAACTCGCTGCTTGCCTGTCGATACATTACATTCCTGAATAAACGTATTGGTTAATTCTGCAAATAATTTATAAGCGGTATCGTCTTTTTCTAATTTTTGAAAAAATTTAAATAAAGTTGTGTGATCAAGAAATGCTTTACCGAAATCAGTACAGGTGGCATTCATCCAATCAATTCGTCGCATGAACATGAATTCGACTTCACGCCATGTTAATTTCTCCAAGGCCATAAAAATGAGAAGGGAAACTTGAGTTCTTATGGATTTGTTAGGAGCACCGCCTTGCTCTTGAAAAAAATGTTTGAACTTAGATTCATCAATTCGAGGAAGAATCTTATCTTTAAAGACGAATGACCAATCATCGTCGGGTAACAATCCCGGCATAAGGGTGACTGGCTCCAAAAGAGTTAACTGGCTACTTGTTTTTCGATACATAGTGGTCTTGTGCATTTAGATATTATTTATAATTTCAATATCTTATACGTACCATACTTGTGCCAATCAATCAATAGCTATTTTGCCTATTTCTCTATTATTTCAGAACGTTACGCTAATTATATGGAAGCTAAAATTACTAAATCAACAGACTCATCTATAGGTTCTGGAAATTTTCAACAAATATCGATCGCCTCGAAACAGACCGTTATCTTGAACTGTTATATCATCTGCAACTGCGAAAAATGGCGGAGAGAGTGCCGACGAACTGATCACAAACACCATATAACCACTTAACTTGATCTTTTCTTTTCCAAAAAAACGATTATCATAATCATGAATAATCGATGGTTATCAATTAGTTTTCAGCAAAAAAACATGACGTGTATCATTATGAGAATACAAATATTATCCTTTTCTTCAAAACCGTTTATGTTGCTTTCCCAGTTACTCTTTCTTTCACTTATCCTCCTGAATACCAGTATCTCCGGAGCAACAGAAAACAATTATCCCCAATATCATATCAATATCAGTTTCAACATGGAGCAATCAACACTCCATGCAACTTCAAGCATCACCCTACCACCTGGAAAAGCAATTACCCTGAAAACAGGATCACTTCACATTACCGGCATGCTTCTGGTAATTAATAATTCCAATCCACTTACCTTAACAGTCCCCTCAAATAACATAATCACTCTTCCCGCGATACCGACTTCACAAACTCTATTGATCTCTTGGTCACTTCCAGTAACCCCGGAAAACAGCGACAACTTAATCAGTAAACAGGGAATCACTCTAGCCGGCTTCTGGCATCCCATACCTGATCAGGACATGCTTTATTCTCTCCAGGCTGAGTTACCGGTAGGTTTCAGCGGCGTGACAGAAGCCGACACTTTAAGCCTGCAAAACACCGGCAGCAGGCAACTCATGCATTCCAATTTCAAATATTCTTTGCGCACCATAAATTTTATCGCAGGGCCATATCATATCCACTCAAAAAAAATCGACCAACATACCACCATCTACACCTACTTTTTTGCAGAAGACTCCGAACTGGCACAAAGCTACCTGAATAAAGGTGCTGACTACCTGAAAAGATATTCAGAGATGATCGGTCAATATCCGTACAAACGCTTCAGTATAGTTGAAAACCGTTTGCCAACCGGTTATGCCATGCCCACCTTTACCCTGCTTGGCCAAGCTATCGTCCGACTACCTTTTATTCTAGATACTTCTTTGGGCCATGAAATTCTCCACAGCTGGTTTGGTAATTCAATATTTCCCGAAGACGGGGAAAACTGGCTGGAAGGACTCACCACTTATCTGGCAGATCAATTAAATGCAGCAGACAAAGGAGCAGGAACTCAATACCGCAAAGGTCAATTACAACGCTACCAAAGCTATGTCCCTCTTGATAACGACATGACACTGGCATCATTTAACAACCCTGATAACTCCCAGCCTATGTCGAGAAAAATTCGAACCATTGGTTACGACAAAGGCAGCATGCTGTTTCACATGCTCAATAAAGAATTGGGGGAAGATCATTTTCTGGCTGGACTTCGTCTATTTTTTCAGAAAATGAAATTTAAACGTGCTAGCTGGGATGATATTGAAAAAATTTTTTCAACCATCTCACAAAAAGATCTCCAACCATTTTTCAGCCAGTGGCTGCAACGTAGTGATCTGCCAATCCTTGAAATTACAAAAGCCAAAAATGAACAGATAAACGGCATTACTCAATTGAGCTTTCATTTATTACAAAAAAGCCAGGAAGCGTATCAGCTTATAATTCCAATAACAATAAATACTATCTCCGGTTCTTTTGCCAAGACGATCAAAACCTATACACACGACGACCTGTTTGAAATCCAAGTAGATGAACTTGTCACCGACATTAGCATTGATCAAGATTATGACCTTATGCGCAGCCTCAATCCTGCTGAAATCATTCCCAGCTGGTCACTCTTTGACGGTGCAACAGATAAAGTTATTGTTCTACCTGAAAATGACTCTGATGCATCGTACCAGCCCTTTATTGATTATTTTGAAAACCTCAACACCAAAATCATTACAACAGACAAGCTCCGCAACAGTGAGCTGATGACAAACAACTACCTTTTCCTCGGACCTTCTCATCACAGCAAAAGCCTTTTTGCAACCCAAAATACACCAGAAAACAGTTGCACTGTTGATGTGAGAATTAATCCACTGAATCCGGAAAAAGTAATAGTTTTACTTTCCAGTAACTCTATTAAAGCTTCCACAACGACAATCAGCAAACTTCGCCACTATGGAAAATACTCCTATCTGAAGGTGACCAATGGCAGAGTCCTTGAAAAGAAAACCTCCCCAACAATCAATGGTATCCGTATAAAAACAATGGGGAAGCCCCGCGGATTACCCACCAAAAACATCCTCAGTTTTACTGATGTAATCGATGATCTTGCCCAAAGCAAAGTCATTTATGTTGGAGAAAACCACACTGATTATGGAAGTCATCTTTTGCAGCTGCAAATCATCCAGGCTCTGTACCAACGACATCCGGAACTGGCAATCGGCATGGAAATGTTTCCTCGAAGTTCTCAACCAGCTCTGGATGATTACATTAATAACCAGTCAACCAGTGAACGAGAGTTTATCAAGAAATCAAAATATTTCAGTGTATGGGGCTATGATTATCGCTTTTACAAGGCCATCATTGACTTTGCCCGAAAAAACAAAATCCCTATTATCGGACTGAATCTGGAAAAAAAGATTGTTCGTAATGTTTTCAGATCTGGAAACACCGATGAACTTGACGAACTGTCAAATGATGCTATTGCCATGGAAAGAGAACTGGATCTACCCGGTTATCGCAATCGTCTAAAAAAGATACATCTGCTCCATGAAAATCCTCATCAAACAAAAGACAGTTTTTCCGGATTTCTTCAGTCACAGGCATTATGGGATGAGACCATGGCAGAAACAATAAGTAAATATCTCAAAGATCAACCCGAAAAGAAAATGATAGTCCTTGCCGGAGCCGGGCATGTCCACAAGGACAACGCAATCCCACCACGAGTGAAAAGACGACTGAACATTGATCAGAGTGTTGTCCTGGGTATCCATGCATACGACAACTCCGACGACAACAGCTCCCAGTTTGATTACCTTATGGATATACCTTTTATTGAAGGAAAAACTGCGGGGAAATTGGGATTGGTTTTAAAAAATGAACCAAATAAAAATGACGCAATTAGCACTCAAGTCCGAATTGTACAGGTAAGTCATCACGGTAAGGCAGGCCAAGCAGGTGTTCAGAAAAACGATATAATCCTAAGCATAGAAGACCAGCCAGTAAAAGACATAGAAGATCTGAAAATTACGCTTATGTATAATAATCCTGGAGACAGCGTCAAAGTAAAAATTTTACGTGAAAATCAGATTATGCCTGATGAAATCCTCGAACTCAATGTTGTTTTATCCGATTTTAGCACCAGCATAACGATGCCTCCTGCACATCCAAAATAAATATTGGATTAACAGACCTCAGTCATCAAATAACCCAAATAACTCTGAGGGGCTTGCCACCACACGGGAAGCTCCACTTTGCCACAATTCTTCTGCACCACGAAATCCCCATAAAACTCCCACCGGCAGCATGCCAGCAGCCACAGCAGTTTGCATGTCAACAGCGGTATCACCAAGATAAATACACTGTTCAGGCAAAACATCAAGATGTCTAACAATTTCCAGGGCTCCTTCAGGACTTGGCTTGCGAGCAATAACCTTCTGCTGTCCCAAAACCAAGGCAAATTGCCAGTCAGATAAAAACTTCTCAACACACTGCAAAGTATAAGGATGAGGTTTGTTCGACAACACAGTCAAACGCAAATCAGAGGCTACAGCTGTGGTCAGCATTGATGCAATTCCAGGGTAAACCCTGGTCTTCAGATTCCAATTACGGCCATAATCAGATTTAAAATAAAGAAGACACTTCTCAATAATCTCTGTTGTTTTCTTATTCTCAGGAAGTATTCGCTCAACCAATTTTCGAGCACCGTCTCCCACAAAATAACGATAAGATTCTACGGTATGCTCAGGATATCCAAAATGAGCTAAACTTCTATTTGCCGCATGAGCCAAATCATGAAGAGTATCGAGCAGTGTCCCGTCAAGATCGCAAACAAGGGCCTGGTATTTCTTCTTACCAAACCGTTTAATTTCACTCATTTTAGATAGCTACCCTTAACGCTGTTATTAGTACAGTTCAAAAGTTGATGCCAATCCATTTCCAAAAATCCGCCTTTTAAAAAATGATCTTCACCTTTCAGGAGTGTTACATGCGGATCAGTGAAGGTACGGTGCGCCAGAGGCAGTACAATTTCTGCTGGTGTAACAACATCCTGGTCTCCAATAACAATTTGAACCGGCACATTGCTCTTCTCAACGGGTGGTTTAAAATCTCCAAAATTAAGAGCTGGAGCCAGCAAAATAAGCCCTTTCACCATCTCAGGATTCTGCAGAGCAAAACAGGTAGCCATTAATCCACCAAAACTCGAGCCAACAATAATAATCTGCTGACAGTTGCAACATATTTCCACCAGCTTTGTCATTCTTTCAGACAGATCACCATGGAAATCAGGAACCATCATCTCTTTAAAATGATGCGAAAAGAAACTTCCTTTGGTTCCTCTTGCCGACGATTCCAGCCCGTGAATAAATAATTTAGCACAACGCATCAAATCAATATTTATGGTAGAGGTTCACAGAAGAGCGCAACTGCAACGATGTAAAATGGACCCTTACATTTTTTCCAGCACAAAACTATAACGCCAATCTGAATTCTTATTGCATAAAGAACTGATTCACTTTGACAGCCTGCTATCCCACTTCAGGGTTAGTTGCTGCTCACTGACCTCATAGCCAGACAAAAGAGAGAAAAAACTCATTCCCAGCAAGGAAACATCCATTGGTGCTTCATTCACAGAGGCTGCAATATCTTGGAACTGAAATTTTCCGATGCTGAATTTTGATAACCGGATTGAACTTCCACGAACTGTTCCATTAGCAGTTTTATACAACCTGTTGAACTCAAGATCGGCAATCGAATAACCCAATTTCTCTGCCACGCTGGGAGCGATAACAATGTGTGAGGCTCCTGTGTCTACCAGGAACCTTACCGGTACCCCATTTACGATAGACCTTATATAAAAATGTCCATCTCTCGCCAGTGAATAACTCATGGAATCAAAACCACTGTCCATTCCATATCCTGGAACAAGAGTGGCAACAACCCTGTCTTTGACACTCTCTAACTCAAAGCGATATGAGTAAGCAGTAATCAGAACCATAAAAATACAAAGCCAGATAAACATTTGCTTTACCTGATCTTTCAAACGACCACCAAAAGACAGCCAACTACTGATAATAACCAGCCATACTAGTTCATAGAGAAACTCAAGCTTATTTTCTGAAATATCAAAAGGAACAAACTGGGTATGCAAAAACAATAATAATCCAGACAAGGCCAAAAACAATACCCAGAATTTAATCCAGACTGTTGGGGAATAATTACCTTGCTGTTCAACCATTAGACAATATTATCATTTTCCATAAAGATGATTACGAGATAAAATAAACATGAAAAAAATCAATTACTTTCTACTGGCTCTCATCTACAGCATTTTCCACAACTCTATTATTTAAACTTATATAGCTGATTTTCCCTGTTTCTTTCAAAACCACACATGTCCCAATATTTTTTATCTCTTTATCATGCTCATTTTTAAAAATGATGGGTACGGAACTATTCCAGACAAAGGTGTACTGTGCTTCATCTTCAGTTCTTTTTCTGCAATTCGGGATAACACTTCCATACTCCGCCATTGACCGATACTTTTCCCTACAAATCTCCACAGCCTTGAACCATGGGAGGCCGCCACTGTCCACATATCTCATATTATATTTTTCCAAATCATCCCTAAAATAACTGGAAAAAACCCAAATGATCGACAAAAAAAAGATAATTGTCAAACACCCCAGACTTGCTTTTCTTTTTTTACCCACTCTTGGACTTGCCATTGAAAAATATATATAAATTTCAGAAATTTAATCTAAAAACCCACCGACCTTATTTTTCTTCAAGCTTTTTCAACAGGCTTAAAGAAACCTCAAAATTATTATAATTTTCTTCCTGAACTTTCTTGTAAAAGTCACAATCTTTACAAGTCGCATATTTTCTGGCAAATAACCCTTGTACATCTCCTTTGCAAAAAGTCCCGGCAACAACCCAGCAAGATCTTCCAGCATTAGTACCATCATGGACACCATCAAATCTCTTTTCTACTGCTGCCGGACAAATTCCAAACTCTTCTGTCTTATCACCATCCGGTTGCCGTCCACACTTTTTATATTCCCAGCAATTCTGCTTTTCACTCATATAAAACCCCTGATAATATTATTGGCACCTACGACATATAACGAATATTTTATGCGCTTCCCTCTCCTTCGATATCTTTTAATCCCTGAAACTTCTTGAAAAGATCCTCATGAATCAAAACATCTTTATCGATGATTGCTTTTTGTCTTTGCATTTTTCGTAAAGGATAAAGAGTAATACAAAAAATAAAACCACAGGTAATAATAACCATATTGGGCAATGATATGGGAGACTCCGTAAGATGACCAATGTAATTGATAAGTGTATAAGTCAAAAGAACAACCACGGATATTTTTAAAACACCTTTCAGTAATAATATCTTTTTTTGTTGCTGATCTGCCTGTTCATGCAGCCTTTTACGAGCCTGCTCTAAAAGCTTTATATTGGCCTCAACATCTTTAAAATTATCAGAATCAGTCCTTTGCAAACGTGCAATAAACTCTTGAGGATCTACATCATAACCTCTATCAGAATGTTGATCTAATTGACTCACAGCATCTCCATTAAAGAATAAACTTGGCTGACCCTTTACCTAACACCAGCCAATCACAAAATATGGCTTAACCTGTCTTTTTCACAGTAAAAATATTTGCCCACGCAAACATCATCTTCCATAAAAAATTATCTTGTTAAACACAGCCTAATCCAATCCCCGAAACAATAATCTAAATGGTGATAGTCTCCCTGTCCATCATCTCAGCTGCAATGGTAGGCAGGTGAACTATCTTCACTCCATCCACCAGATCTTCTTCGGCAATATCGTATGTTTTTGCACAGGCACCACAAAGATACATTGGTACTTTCTCCTCAAGCAAAGTGGGAAAAAGATCTCGTACCGGTGCAAAATTTTGCCCCTCAACTGTCTCAGCAACGCCTTTTTTGGCAAAATGTGCCCCTTCAAAAATAAATAAGATTGCGATATCAGCTCCCTCTGAGAGAAGAGAAACAGCCAGAGCCACGGCAGCATTGCCCTTATCCTGATTGTCTATGGAATGTGTAATAGTCAAAACAAATTTCTTACTCATATAAATCTCCTTGATAAAAAATTCCATTTAAAAAAACTTGATCACTTTTCGAAATTTCCATGTAATGAAAATTTACAAACAACTATTTCACGTCAGTAGTGTCCAGACAAGGACTTGCATAAGCTTTTTCGTTGTATAACCACAATCTCACGAATCGTCATCCGGCTAAAAACATGCCGGAATGAACGAGTAACGGAATAACGGAAGCGGAACAATAATTAATGCTAAGCAGTGACTATTTGATATAAAATAGCCACTGCAATTCTTTACCGGACACTGCTGATTAAATATTCAATTTCGAAATGATACTTACATTATTATCTGTCCCAACCAATCCGGTCAACAGGAATCATCCAGCACTTTTCGAATTAGTTGAGCAATAGTCTCTTTCATAATCGGTTTGAGCATAAACTCCTTAATACCGTATGATTTAGCCTTCTCCTCTGACATTATAGTACTATATCCGGTACATAATATTATGGGAATATCAGGGCGTATCTGCAGCATCCTTCTGGATAAATCTGCTCCAGTCATTCCAGGCATTGTCTGATCAGTAATAACCAAATCAAAATGATCAGGTTGGTCCTGAAATATTGCCAATGCCTCCAGACTGTTTTGATTTATGGTAACAGTATAGCCCAACCGCTCAAGCATATCTTTTCCCATATCCACTAGCAGTTTTTCATCATCGACAAATAATATTCTTTCCTTACCTTCTGGAATTTCACCAACCACCTGACTCTCGATATCATTTGTTTCCTCTGCGGCAGGAATAAGTACCTGAAATTCAGTCCCTATTCCTGGAGTAGTGTCAACAGTGATAGTTCCTCCACTTTTTTTAATAAGTCCATGAATAATCGACAGCCCCATCCCGGTTCCCTTACCTGGCTCCTTGGTAGTAAAATATGGCTCAAATATTCTCTCAGCAACATCTGAACTTATTCCAGGCCCGGAATCACAAACCTTTAATTCAACATATCTATCACCTGTAAGTCCATGTGTGTTAACAAAATCACCAGAGACATCATCCCTGTTATGCAAATAAATTGACATCTTTCCACCTTTTTCTTCCATTGCATGAAAGGCATTGGTGCAAAGATTCATTAAAATCTGATGCAACTGGGTCGGATCAGCACTAATGACACGGGTTAAGGGATCAATATGTTCTTCTATTTCTATAGTTGCCGGCATGGTGGCTCGGATCAACTTCAGAGCATCCCCAATGACATTAGCAGGCTGAAAAACTATATATTCCGCTTCTTCCTGACGGCTAAAAGCGAGAATTTGCCGAACAAGGTCCCTGGCTCGATGACCTGATTTTATGACATTATCAAGATCCTTTGCCACAGTTGAACCTGAAATGGAATCTTCCCGGGCCATACCGGCATAGCCAAGAATCGATCCTAGAATATTATTGAAATCATGTGCAATGCCACCAGCTAAGGTTCCAATTGCTTCCATTTTCTGCGCCTGTTGTAATTGCAGGTTCATCATAGTTCTCTCTACTGTAGTCTGATTTCGCTCAGTCAGGTCACGTAAAAAAACAAAAAAGACACCACCACCTTCAGGAGAGAAATTCACACTTATTTCAACATCAAGTAAAGAGCCATCTTTTCGCCTATGGACTGTTTCAAAACGATCATGGCCAGTTGTTATGATGTTTCCCATATGCTTTTCTGTTTCTTTAAGGTTTTCCTTAACCTCAAGATCAGTAATTGACATCTGCAATAATTCCTTACGATTGTAACCTGTCAAATAACAATAAGTGGTGTTTACATCCAACAATTTTCCTTTAACATCCACAACCCAAAAGCCATCTGTACTACTTTCAATCATAGTTTTATATCTAGCTTCATTGACCTTCAAAAGGGATATATCCTCAAGAAAGCCTGACATTCTAACAGGTTTACCGCTTTCATCTCTGCTTGACTGACCTTTAGCCCTGAACCATTTATATTCACCAGACTTAGTTCGGAGCCGACATTGTTGATCAAAAGGTATTTGTTGGTCAAAATGAGCTTTTATACCCTCTTTCACCTTTACATAATCCTCAGGATGGAGCAATAACCTGGCACTGGCATAACTGGCCTCCAACTCGCCGGGATGATAACCTAAAAGCCTGTACCATTGCTCTGACCACCAAATCTTTTCTTCATTAACGTTTGGCCAATCCCAAAGACCATTTGCAGATCCTTTTTCAGCCATCTCAAAATGTTCTTCAGAAGCACGTAATGATTCTTCTACTTTTTCTTTCAATTTCAATTGCTTGTCAAAAAAAACAGCGCCAACATTTAAAAGCAGCAAACCAAACAACCAAATCAGTGAGTAGACAAAAACTGTAGTTCGTATATGAACAGATGAAATTTTAAAATAAGATGTTAATGGCACAGAAGCACTTATGCCACCACGGACATCACCTTCCTTGTACCCCTGCGCCGCATGACATTTAAGACATTTTTTTTCAGTTACCAACCGTTTCATGAAACGTAAATACAACTGACCATTCATCTCTTCTATGGAGGTCAATTGCTCGATTCCCAATTCAAATTTTTTCAAGGCCTTTTCTTCCCAGATATCGGCTTTGTTTTCAGGCCGTATTGGGTTAAGACTAGTAAGGTGACCCAGAATACCAGCATGATTACGGGCAAGCTCATGAACCTGACGGGTCATGTAGGCAGGGTTCATCAAGGTAAGTTTTTTACCTGAAGGTGTTATAATATCTCGCTCTTCAATGTTCTTCAAATAAGGATTTGGCTGAGTTTCATCAGTAACAGGGACGTAAACACCACCATGTGAAGCATTCCAGCGGCGAAATAAAATATCTTTATTAAAACTTGCCATTGCCTCTTTAGCTGCAAGTTCTATCACTTCATTTTTTTCAACATTTACACTCCAGACACAGAGTCCTGTCAGGAGCAATAGCCAGCAAACATTAAAAAAAATCGTGATTGATCTCAGATGGCTTCTTGGTGATTTTGTATGTATCATTTCACAGCCAAGTATAGATGTATGGATGGATTCAATGATAATAATAGCCGAAAAATTCAAGCTTTCACGACAACAAAACGATGAAGAAAAAAGCACTTCTCTATTCATGCTCTCATGGAAGAGATACGAAAGTCAAGTGATGTAAAAAAAATCCTTATAAATCAGATTATAAGCAGAAAATAACAGCTGAAAAATTAGTTTTGCTTGCTCTAGATCAGGGCCTGCTTAAACCGCAGGCATATAGCTAATATTTTGAGAATAATATTTTTGAACCTAACTTCGAGGTGAAGCGAAAAGACAAATTTTCAAAATTCTCTAAGCCACATAAACATTTTTCTGCATATTAGAGAAAGAATGTTAATTGAATGAGAATAACCCGTTTCGCAGCATAAAAGAAACTAACAGAAATTAGCAATGGAGGGTAAATTGAGCCTGAATTAAGATACTCTTGTAAAAATTTGAATATGGATAAGCTCCATTTTATATGTATAGATATCTTACTCACGTTGTAGGCATACGAATAGTATCTCGAATGCCAGCAAAATTGCCGCGCCACCAAAGATCATACATTTACAGCCACATCAATCAGACAGACAACAACAGTAAACTTATCAGTAGAATACTTAATTTGAACTTATACTGAAAATCTGGCCCGGCAATCCTGATCAATTCTGAGAATCGCTATTATCTTCCACCTCATCTGGTAACATGCCTTGAATAAAACTAGCCCATGCCCAGGAAGGCTCAATTATTCGAAAACCAACTTCCTGATAGTACCCATTACTAACCTGATTATGCCAGCAAGGTTGAACCTTTATTTTGAAATTTTTATTATATCCTGAAACCACAGTGATATACTGCCTGGGCTCAACTTCAAACTTTTTCAACAGCAGAGTTATCTTAACCCCATCTAAAGAAACATCCTCAATGTGACCACTGTAGAACCCAGTTTTATCTGAAATATCAGCTATTAAACCGCGAATTTCAAGCCGTTCACTCTTCCTTCTGTCAATATACTTTCCAGCCATAATTGCCTCTTGGTAACTTTCACAGATCAAGTAATCATGAAAAGAATTGTGGTTTCAAACAAATCCACATCCGAAGACTAAAGAAACCAGTTTTCAATCATTTATAACGAAACATTTAAAGCAGCCCTTACATGTTGCTCAATGCAAAAATAAACAATGCAAAAAACGCTCCACAGGAAAAGACCCCCCTCCTGCTAACAATTGGCCAGAAAACGCAATCCCTTCCCTCTGTGCTGTAAAAGAATCCGACACCGCCACATGACACGAATAAGACCCATTCCCAGATTCCCGCACAACCTTTTCCATTGAATTTTTCTTTTATTTTTCAACAGATATTGTCATTATTTACCTCAAAAACATACTGGGCATGTCGATTTTATTTACAATATCCCCACCCTTTTTCTTTTCATAGAAGAAAACTACAGATATATTGCCCTCATTCAACAACTCTGTTTTACTGACACAACTAAACTTCTCCTCAGACAAAAAATGATTTTTTTTCAACTCAAAGTTAAAAACATGGAAGTCCATAACAAATAATGAGCTCCAGCAATACTGAACATAGCACCAGCTATTTCCTGATCATATCTGCCTGCCTTCTACTTTTACTCTCGTTTGGATATCGGTCAAGTTTTGGCTTATTTGTTCAACCTATCACTCAAGCCCATGGATGGGGTCGCGAAACCATTTCCATGGCACTGGCAATACAAAATCTCTTCTGGGGAATTATCGCTGTTTTTGCCGGCGGTCTGGCTGATCGCTATGGAAATTTTAGAGTAATTGCTGCTGGAGCACTCTTTTATGCCGGGGGAATGTTTTTAATATCAGAGGCAGAAAGCCAGTGGTCTCTGTACTGTTCAGCCGGAATTATTGTTGGAGCTGGAATTGCCGGCACTTCTTTTGGCATTATACTCCCTGCACTTGCCAGAGCTGCGGGTGAATCTCGTCGTCAAATGGCGCTTGGGATGGGGACTGCCGCCGGATCGTTAGGACAATTTGCACTTGTACCAACCACCCAGCAACTCATGGACAATTTTGGCTGGATGACCACCCTCAATATACTAGCAGCATCAGCGCTTTGCATGATCCTATTAGCTATCCCCTTATCACCTTATTCAGGAGATCAGGACACCTCTGTTCGCCAAAATCAAAACATCGGCGAAGCATTACAGGAAGCGTTGACACAACCTTCATTTATCCTTCTTGTTTGTGGTTTTTTTGTCTGTGGATTTCATGTAACCTTTATAACCACCCATATGCCTGCGTTTCTTATTGATAATGGTTTTACACCCCAACTTGGCGCTTGGAGTATTGCTATTATTGGCCTGTGTAATGTTGCAGGATCATTTCTTTCAGGGATTGTCTCTTCTCGCATATCCAAACGTTTCCTACTGGTAATTATATATCTTGCCCGATCAATCACCATTGCAGTCTTCCTACTGCTGCCGATGACGGTTTTCTCAGTGCTCATCTTCTCTGCAGTCATGGGTTTTTTATGGCTGGCGACGGTACCTCCAACATCGGGACTGGTGGCAGTCATGTTTGGCACACGTTACATGTCCCTATTATATGGTATTGTATTCCTAGGACATCAAATTGGTGGTTTCACAGGAGTTTGGTTAGGTGGTTGGCTATACGACCACAAAGGTAGTTATGATATCGTTTGGTGGCTGGGTGTAGCACTGGGAATCATAGCTGCCATCACCCATTGGCCGATAAAGGAACAACCTGTCAAATCCATTTCCCAAAAATTCCGGTAATGAAAATGGTGTAATAGCCACTGGAGACTCAATCCTAATACCTCTTTCTCAATTTGAGATAAACTTGGTAAACATCTATAACAACATTGAGGGTACCTTGAGTTGTTTTCATGTTGGCCCACATAAAAATCAGACACATATTTCACGACTGTTTCTTTGGACTTCACATACAGGTTTTGTTATTATTAAAATAATTATTCTGAAAAAAACTGAAACTTTTAAGCATAAATAACACTTAGCTCTCAAACCAACGCTAAATCAGCGTCTACCTTATTTACTAAAAGTTACAAATAATAAAAATTCTGACTCTTTTACCTATGGCTTAAACTACACATTAACAACAATAATTATTTTGCCATAATCTATGATATTCCTTGTCGCTTCCAGACAGTTTATTTCACTAAATTTTTGCCGTGGCA
>PJEL010000270.1_pt1 | contig 62865 bp, 54 predicted proteins | sample 1853271 | NCBI WGS metagenome assembly PJEL01 (sample SAMN08108733, study PRJNA415343) | Invertebrate metagenome, whole genome shotgun sequencing project. | host: Globobulimina | place: Sweden: Gullmar Fjord | collected 2015-08
AATTGAAATGATGGAACAAGAAGTCGGTTTAGAGTTAACGGAGACAGTACTTGAAGAAGCGAACTTAGAATCTAAAGCAATTTATACCTCAGTTGGTTTTTATTCTCCGGTTGAAGTTGTCGCTATTGTTACAACACTCTCTGCTCATACTGGCATTCCAGTGGGTGAATTAGTCGAGAGTTTTGGCGTCTATTTATTTCCTAAATTAGCTGAGTATCATCCCCAGGCTGTGCGAGGAAAAAAATCGGTGATAGAAGTGTTGTCGATTCTAGACTCAAACATTCACGTGGAAGTGCAAAAGCTTTACCCTGACGCTCAATTACCAGACTTCAAGACAATTGAAGAATCACCAACTCATATAAAAATGAGGTATATCTCAGAAAATAGCTTAGAACCACTAGCAAAGGGATTAATTATTGGTGGGGCCACTTACTTTAACGAAGAGGTGGAAGTTGATATCTCTGTAGAGTCTGCAGATTACAGTTTTATTACAGTTAGAAAAATAAACCTAAGTTGAGTTTTTTTATGGTTTATTATTCCACTCTATCTAAGTTTGTGAAAAGGTTTGCCTTTTTTTAATTATTGACTAGTATGATTTTTGAGCTGCATCGGTCTCGGTGTTATTTACCTGGTGCGAACTCACATCAATAATAATGAAAAAAAGGGTAAAACATGAAAACAAAATCCATTCAATTACTTGTCGCATTAGCTTTAGCATCAGGTTCTTCTGCGACGTTACACGCAGCCAATGACAAAGCGTTTGAACACGCAAATGAAAATGCCTCATTTCTTAGATGCGGAACTAAGCATCCTTCACAAAAAGAAGCTGAAATGAAAGAAAAGCATTTCAAAAACTTAAGATCTAATTCGGCCGCTAAAGGCAAACCTGGTGGAGGTGGCGGTGGTGACAATGGCGGAGATCAACCTCGCGCAGTAGGGTCGGTTGTTATTGATGTTTATTTCCATATTATCACTGATTCAAATGGTAATGGTGGTTTGTCTGCAGGTGATATCTCATCACAAATGAATGTATTGAACAACGCATACGCAAATACACCATTTACATTCAATTTAGTGAGCAGCCAAACAGTTGTAAATAATGCATGGTTTACAGCTGGGTATGGCACACAAGCTGAAACCGCAATGAAATCAACACTTCGCCAAGGTGATGCGGGCGATTTAAATTTCTATACAAATAATATGGGTGATGGCTTACTGGGTTGGGCAACATTCCCATCTGACTATGCTTCAAGACCAATGAATGATGGTGTAGTGGTTTTATTTGAAACTTTGCCAGGAGGCAGTGCCGCACCATATAACCAAGGAGATACTGGTACGCACGAAGTAGGCCATTGGCTTGGTCTTTACCATACCTTCCAAGGTGGATGTAGTGGCAGTGGTGACTACGTTAGCGATACACCAGCAGAAAAGAGTCCTGCATATGGTTGTCCAACAGGTCGAGATAGCTGTACAAAAGGTAAAAATGCAGCGGGCTCAGATCCTATAAATAACTTTATGGATTATACAGACGATGCTTGTATGTATGAATTTTCTTTTGGTCAATCGCTTCGAGCTGATCAACAGTCAATTACATACCGTGGTCTATAAGGTTATATTTTTATAATAAAATATGAAGGCACTACGGTGCCTTTTTTACTTTAGAAACTTGAAGAAGCCAGATGAATAGAAACCTTGTTATGATTTGTAGTCTATTGGCATTGACTTGCAGTTACTCTAGTCATGCTATTGAACCAGATAAAAGATTAAGAGTACCGAATTTTGTAAAATGTAACCCAGATAGCTTAACATCTTGGGATGGCCAAGTGAGCACATATACGAGGGGGGAAAGTGTAATAAACCTAACCCTAAATACCAGTTATGGAACTGTTGAACACTTTAAAGCTTCATTCGAGAGCGAGAGTGAACTGTTAAGCATGTTTAGGTTAAGTGGCCAGGCTTTTACTGAATCAGACTGGAAAGTAATTGAGAGTGAAGAGGGGGTTTTAAAGGACACTGTTCGGGTAACTATTTGGATTTGTTCAGAGTCCGATAAAACACCGTTAATTGATTGGAAAGTAAAGCCAATTTATTAAAGGCTTTTCCTATTTTTCAAATTTATAAACTTTGCCGTCTTTCATTACAAAGTTGACGCTTTTCATTAGTGCTATATTTTTCAGTGGATTGCCTTTGACAGCCACAATATCAGCAAGTTTATTCTTTTCAATAGTGCCGACCTCGTCAAGGATGTTGAGAAGTTTAGCGCCATGAAACGTCGCGCTTCTAATTGCATCAATAGGCTTCATGCCAGCTCTAACCATAAGCTCAAATTCCAAACCATTATCGCCGTGAGCTGAAACGCCGGAGTCAGTGCCAAACGCAATGTTAACGCCAGCTAAATAAGCACGGCCAAATGTTTTTTCAATGAGTGGTCCTATTGCCGCCGCTTTAGGTCTTACTAACGCAGGAAAAAAGCCGTCAATTTTTGCCTTTTCTGCGACCCAATTTCCAGCCATTACCGTTGGCACATAGTAGGTATTATGCTTTTTCATTAATTTGAAAATTTCGTCATCCATGAAAGTACCGTGCTCAATCGAGTCTACACCAGCTTCAATGGCGCGCTTCATCCCTTCTTTACCGTGCGCATGAACGGCAACCGTCATGCCGTAGTCTTTTGCAGTTTCAACAATGGCTTCCAGTTCATCGGTCATAAACTGCGGGTTCTGGCCGCTTTTTGCTACACTGAGTACACCGCCTGTTGCGGTAATTTTTATTAAGTCAGCACCATCTTTGTAGCGTTGTCTTACGGCTTTTCGTGCTTCTGCAACGCCATTGATCACGCCTTCTTTAGGGCCTGGATCTCCGGTAATACTCATCGCTCGCCCATTGGTAGGATCCGCGTGTCCGCCAGTAGTGGCAATAGATTTTGCTGCAGTGTAAATTCTCGGTCCGTTAATCATGCCACTATTTACCGCTTTTTTTAGCGCGACAGTCACGTTGTAACTATCGCCTAAATTTCTAACAGTTGTGAAGCCAGCATCTAGAGTCTTTTGAGCGTAAACTACACCTTTTAATGCATAGTCAGCTTCATTTAGCTTAAAGCCTTCAAGGTAACTTGCTAATCCATTATGCTGAGAGCTAATGTGAGTGTGCATGTCCATTAACCCAGGCATGACTGTGTAGTCTTTTAAATCAATGACAGTGTCTGCGTTTGACGGCTTTTTATAACCGCTTTCAATAGCTTTTATTTTATTGCCATCAATGACTACCGTGACTTCTGTTTTGACATTGGAGTTGTTCGCTTTAATTAAGCGTCCAGCATGTATCAATGTATCAGCCGCTACATTTTCTGTAACCAAGGCGATAGCCAATAAACAAACAGTCTGCGAAATTCTCATGATATGTCCTTATTTTTAGACTAACGCTCATAAAAGAGCAGATAACCAACGAATTATAATTAGATGTAATCTAGCAGACTCGGCTGTTCAAAAAAAGAACATTTATTTTTTTCAGAAAGTGCATAACTATCAATAGACTATTACTGGTCGAGCCGGTGTACCGATATTGAAATTTGTAAAACGGCAATCATTTCCTACTATTAAAGTTAACGTATTCTTTTAGCGAAACTTTATGATAAAAACCGTTCGCCTCTCATTAAAAACTGTTTTCTTAATATTGTCTGTGACATTTTTACTATGTTTGTTTTCCATTTCTTTAGTCGTTAAAGCCGAGCCAAGCAAAGCGCAAGTTGCAGCAGACAAAATAGACTATTTTGAAATGAGTTTAGAAGAGCTATTGAACATTAAAGTAAGCGTAAGTGCTGGCACAGAATCGAGGCAAAACTTTGTACCATCCTCAGTCACCATTATTAGCCAAAGTGATATTGAATTAGCGAATGGACGGTCCTTAAGTGACCTTCTTAATATTTATGTACCTGGGTATTTTAAAGCAGAAGACAAAGACGACACTATCGCTTCATTTAGAGGTCTCGCGCCTGATAACAACAGTAAGGTTCTGTTACTCATTGATGGTGTGAGAATAAATGCTGACTGGTTTTGGGGCCCTGCGGATAGTGTATTAAACGGGATTGGTTTGGATTATATAGAGCGAATTGAAGTTATTCGTGGTCCAGGCAGTGTCACTCTTGGTCAGGGCGCGCAAATGGGCGTAATTAATGTTATCACCAAGCTAGTGGAAGAAAGTGAAGTAAACATTGCGGCTGGAGAGGCAGGATGGCAATCAGTGAGCGGCATGACAGGCTTAAAACACAATGGCCTTAGTTATCAATTTATTGGTTCCGCACAAGCGCTAGACGGTTTTTCGTTGCCGCACAATGGTTGGGCAAATGAGGTTATGGAAGGTGACTCTTCACACCCTTCAGTTGCGGCAGATCGAGGCACAAAGTTGAACAATGCTGAGTCAATTAGAATGCTAGCTAGGGTATCTGATTTTGACTGGACTCTTTGGTTCCAGCACCACCAACAAAAAAGAGATTTGTACAACTGGACTAAAGATAGAGACCAAGTTGAGCAACGCTTGTCTATTATTGCCGGCGATATTTATTATCCATTAAATAATGAACTCACGGTAAAATTATTAGCAAACTTTCAAAACGATGATTATGCCCTATACGACCGCTATTCTGGGCAAACAACGGCAGGGGCTAATGAGCAACGTAGTTTTGCGCAAGCTAGGCTCTATACACGGGAGAATAATCAAGGGATAAGTTGGTTATTGGCGGCTGAACTGGAGCATATAAAAACGGGTAGTAAAAATTGGCAGGGCGACAATTTTATTGTTAACAAAACATCGGACTTGTCGGTTAATGTAAACAAAACCAATACATGGCTCTTTCCTAGTAGCTACACAAATAAAGCCATACTTGGCGAGCTAAATGCTATTTGGTCTTCATCGTGGCAGGCGAACCTTAGTTTTCGAAATGACTATAACCACAACTGGGGTGAACAATTTACGCCTCGAATGAGTTTGACATATCAACATGATCCTAGCAGCAATGTATACCGCCTTACTTATCAACGAGGTTTTAACGGTCCGCCTGGTGTTCACTACACGGGAGGCTTTTTAGGCGATGGTTTATTGTCTGAAAATAACCTGATGTATTTAGAAAGTTCCGGCATGACATCTTCTACTACTGGGCTAGCGGTGACCAATGCGGAGTCACCACGTGCAGAAACAATTCGTAGTTTTGAATTTTCAGTTAAAGGGGTGGTAGATAAATACCTAAGTTATGAAGTCACTGCCTTTTCCAATGAAATCAACAATTACATACTCACCTTATCAACTCGTAATGGCACACCCGGTGCAGCTATTGGCTCTGATTTTGTTGGTAATTGGGGAGGCGTTTTTTATTATGCGAATCAACCAGGGGCACTTAAGATTAGAGGGCTAGAAGCATTAGCTAACTGGAAGCGAAATAATTGGCGGCATCAAATATCCTATAGCACACACGACGTTGTTAGTGCCGATGGGTTTGAGTTAGGAATGAAGTCTCCGGTTGCAGGATCAGAAAGTGATTTAAAAGCTAATGGTTTACCTGAAGGTATTTTCCGGTATCAAGGATTTTGGCGAGCTAGTGACGAGGTGAGTTTATCTTATCAGCATGTCTTTCTGAACAGCTGGTGGGCGCCTTGGACTAACTCAAAAGAGTCTGGATTAGATTGGGGAAACCTTTCTGCAAAGTGGGCCTACAATAAAAACCTAAATTTCGTTTTTGCCATCAATAATGTGTGGGATGAAGACAAGCTCTATCCTATCCGAGCAAGAGGTAAGGGCAATGAAACTCCAGGTACGCCTTCATTAGAACCTAGGAATATGACTTTTTCTATGCGCTATAAGTTTTAACTTTAAAGGAAGTTAAAGAGTAAAAAAAAGGTGCTAATCAAGAATTGAAAAGCACCTAATATTTATATAGTTAACGGATTAAACTATAGGCCTTGTTTATTTGCTTGGCGCATAGTCGTAGCTAGCTTGGATACCCAGTGGAATATCTAAACCCCAATAAGCTAATAAAAACAGTGTCCATGCAATTAAGAAACAAACAGAGAACGGTAACATCATGGCTGTTAGCGTACCTATTCCTGCGTTTTTAACATAGCGTTGGCAAAATACCACCACTAATGGGAAGTACGGCATTAAAGGAGTAATGATATTAGTACTCGAGTCGCCAATACGATAAGCCGCCTGTGCTAAATCTGGCGAAATACCTAACTGCATTAACATTGGTATAAATATAGGCGCTAACAGAGCCCACTTTGCCGATGCTGAACCAACAAATAAGTTAATAAATCCGGTTAGGAAAATAATGCCAGCAATGGTTACGCCACCAGGTAAAGCAAGCGCTTTTAAGAATCCAGCGCCTTTGACCGCCAGTAATATACCTAAGTTAGATTGTCCAAAAGCATAAATAAACTGTGCAATAAAAAACATGATAACCAAATAATAGCCCATGCCAGACATTGCTTTACTCATACCCTCAATAAACTGTTTACTGTTTTTGATGCTACCAATAGCCACGCCGTAGACTAAGCCCGGTATTAAAAACAGTAGGAATATTAATGGCACAATTGACTTCATTAAAGGTGCAGTGAAAGAGGTTAATGAACCATCTTCTGCTCGCCATGGAGATGTCTCATAAGACGCTGTAACAAAAAGCACCACAAAACTAGCAACAATAGACGCTAGTGCAAAACGTAATGCTTTGCGTTCTTTGTCCGTAAGAGGATCCATAGTTGGTAAATCAGATAGGTCACCATCTAACTTATTTGCTTGAAGCTTAGGCTCTACGATTTTATCGGTTATAAACCAACCTAAACCGGTAATTAAAATAGAGGAGATAGTAGTGAAGAAGTAATTATTTAATGGGTTCAACGTAATTGTAGGATCCAATAACTGAGCGCCAGCCTGCGATATACCTTGCAACATTGGGTCTAAAGCAGAAGGAACAAAGTTAGCAGAAAAGCCACCGGATACACCGGCAAATGCAGCAGCAATACCAGCTAGTGGGTGACGGCCTGCCGCATAAAAGATAACACCACCAAGAGGTATTACTAATACATAACCAGCATCCACGGCGGAGTGACTAACTATACCAATAAGAATAATCATTGGCGTTAAAAGCCATTTAGCAGTGACTGACAATAATGCTCTTAAGCCAGCATTGATAAATCCAGAATATTCAGCAACGCCTATACCTAGCATTGCTACTAATACAACGCCAACGGGATGGAAGTGTGAAAAGTTGGTCACGATAGAAGAGAAAAACTGGGTCATTGCATCCCCAGCAAGCTGATTATTGATAACCAGATCTTGGCCAGAGCGAGGGTCTATTACGTTAAAATCGATTCCCGAAAGCGCCCAAGATAAAACCCAAACTATTGCCAGTAAAGAGATAAATAATGCAGCGGGATCTGGTAATTTATTACCCCAGATCTCTACTTTATTTAAAATTCGCTGCATTACCGAAGTTGATGCGTTGTCCATTTTAAAACCTTATTGTAATTGTTATGTCCAAAAAACAAGCTACGATAATTTAATCAAAAATTACAGAACTTTGAACAAATTTATTACAGGAATTAAAAATACTAGACTAATTCATCGCCTTAAAGGCTTCTGAGTATCCATTAAGGGTAAAAGGTAAGGTGACTTGCTTTTTGGTGTTGTTGTCAAAATAAACAATGCGCAGCGCTCTGCCACTTTCAAACTCAGACTGCAATTGCTCATCAACTAAAACGTTGGTTTGACAAACTTTTGCGTCACAACCCAATATTTTTACTCGGGTGTCTTTATTATTATCAACCTTTATTCCAATACCTGCGCTCTGAAGGGCATTTTTACTTAACTTAATAGTTAACATGGTTCTGTCATTTTGAATGCGAGTAATATTTAAAGATCCAACAATGCCAGATTTTTTGCCATTTGATGCAATTAAAGACTGATTAATAAAACAAGGCTTTTTATCACAAATTAACTGCCAATTTCCGAATCCACGTGGTTGAGAATCGTTTGCTTGGTTGCTTGCAAATGCAACGTTGCTAAAGGTTAGAATAGCGATAAGTAGGGGAGTGATGAATGTGTACTTCATATTTAATCCATTAAAAAAGGGGACAAGCCCCTTTATACTTCAATTTAGTCTCGCAACCAAGTAACTCATAAGGAATTACTTGGCGAAATAAACTATATGTAGCTTATGCGATGCATTTCTTTTTACGACGTGACATCGCAACAATTCCACCTAATGCTAATAGCATTAAAGCTAAGCCGTTTGGTTCGCTTACATCGTTAACTTCTTGTGCAATTGCTACTTGGCGAATAGATTGCTGTTGAGGTTGGCCTGAGCCATTATCAACAAATGAAACACCCGTTACAAAAGCAGTTGGGTCAGTAGGATCAAGCATGCCTGTAATATCAATACCCATGATTCTAAACGCAGATACACCATCCGGACCAAAGAAGTATTCAACACCACCAGTTAATAGGTCGCTTTGAAGTATCCAGTCTCCATTTGCATCTAATAACCATAGATCAAATAAGTTATCGTCAAAACCAGTCGGTAAAATAACTGACGCAAAGTTTTCACCATTGTCGACATAGTAGTCATAACCAATAGCCACTTCAGGGTCTATAAATATAACTTCTTCTGGACCTACGATTATTTCAAACGCCCAACCAGGAAGATCTGAGTCGTTTTCAATTGGCATAAATGGGTCATCAGCGGTACCAGTACCTGTACTACCAGTTGGAGCTGGTGCACTAAAAACAGGATCTTGAAGTTCACCGTTGCGATATTCAAAACGCCAAACGCCAGCTTCTCCGCCTTCAACATTTGTAGTATTAGCTAACTCATTTACATCTGGTGTGCCTGAGCCTGGTAAGTGAACGATACTAGAAATATCATTAGCATCAGGCACAATACCCGCAAATGCAACTGTATCGCCAGCGCCGCCATTTAAACCATTCCAAGAAAGCTCACCATATCTGAATTCAATATCAAAATCCGATACTAAAGGTAGGTCTTGTGGACCTATACCGCCCAATCCACCCGAGTTGTCCGGTATTGGCATACCGCTACGATCTATAACAACCATTTGAAAAGTGTTTCTGGCATCGCTGTCACCCATAGCTTGAGCTACGTTAGACCAAGTTATAGCTGTTGTAGTTCTGTCATCGCTCATGCCCATATAAATAGAGCCGCAATCATTACAGAATGTATCAATTGAACTTAAAAAAGGTGTAAACGCAGCATCAAAATTTGCAACACCCCAACCAAACCCTTCGCTTGCTTCTATTAAACCAACTGACCCATTTACACCAATATTAAAATGGCTGTATTCAGTGCCATTCATCAAATAGTTACCTAGAAATTGGTGCGTATAAGCGTAACCGCCATATGGGCCATGAACTTCGCTGCCAAAGTCTTCAGAAATATTGGCATCTAACCCTACGTGGTTAAAACCTGTAAGGATAGGATCAGCAGTTGCTAACATTGGCGAGGCACCAATAATTAAACCTGCAAGTAAGGAAAGCGATTGTTTTTTCATTATGAAAATCCCTTTAGTAAATGTGATTGTTTGAATTTGTCTGGTATCACCTGAGCAAATTTTAGGCCACAGATATTAAGGATCAGTATTTGACTCTAAGTTGTTGTTTTTAATGTAGTTTTATATTATTTTTTTGTTCAAAATAAACATGATAAATAAAAGTGTAAATATTTCAGACACTTGCTGTTTGTTTTTTGTTCAAGTTGTAAAGGTTTTAAACAGAACGAGTTTTAGACACTAGACCTTTCAGATAATAAAGGTTTTAGACAATAAAAAAGCCTTCACGAGGAAGGCTTAGAAAATAGGTAAACTAATTAGATTTAGGTGATTAAAGTCCTAATACTTGCTTGCCTTGTTTGAAGGTAATATCCACAGGGATATTTGCTTTAGTCAGTTTAGCTAAATCAGCCTGAAGGTCTGCGTTAATTAGTCCTTTTTCGGCTACTAATTTCGCAACGCCGTCATAATCGCCATCACCTTGTAGCTTTAAGATAATATTAGATAAGCCGTCAATCGCCGTTTTCATTTTTTCAATGTCTACGCTGTAAAAGCCCTGTTCGTCGCGGCTGAATGCGCCTTGTTCTTTAAAGTAGTTAAAACGAACCATGTTTGCTTTACCGTGAGCTGAACTCGCACCAAAACGAACTGAACGGAAAATGCCCGCCATGAAGGTAGTGTAATAATCTTCAAGTGTTCCCTCATCAATAGCGCCTTTTTCAAGTAATTGGCGAATCATGTACAAACCTAAAATGTCCGCTTTGCCTTCTTCAAGTGCTGAAGCATGTTCTTTTAACGCGCCACGTACAGTTTGACCTGTACCAATAACTTGTTTGATGCCTAATCCGTGGGCAACTTCATGGAACATGGTATTTGCAAAAAACGCAGTAAACGTTATGTTTTTACGTTGTTCTGGAACAATCAGTTGCTCTGCAATAGGTACTAATATGTGATCAAACTTAGCTTGCATAGCATTTTTCAACTGCAGGCGACGGGTGCCTTTTTTAAGCTGAACTTCTTCATCATTTGGTAAGTTAATCGCAATTGTTTTACTGCCGGCATTTGAATGGCCCGCGTAATAAATAACGTCATAGGCGTTTAAGTCTGCATCTGATCCTGGCGTTTCAGCTTTGTATTTGGCAGGTACAGGTAAACCTTGCTGTAATTCTGGTAAGTAAGCTGCGTATTTTGCTAATCGCTCGCTCCAGCTCATGTCTTTAACAAGAACATAAGATTCAAATGCGGCACGATAACCAAACAGCTGATCTTCATAAGTTTCAATAGGGCCAATGACAACATCAATCGGGTTGTTCTTCATATCCATCCAAGCAAAATCTGAAGCTTGATACTCGTCAGTAACAAGCGCTTCTGCACGCATGGTTAGGTAATTTTTGAATTCTTCATCTTCGGCATAAGAAGCTGCTGTTATTAACAACGAAGCCGCGCGACGCATTTCACCTTGATACTCTTGATGATAAGGAGCAATCTCAAGCTTACCTTTTTTGTTGCGCTCAATAATTGAATATAAACCATCTTTGTCAGCTAACTTAAGCTTTTCAAATTCAGCTTTGCTCATATCCGCAGGGTAAAACTCAGCTCCAGGGAATTTTTCAGCGTAACCCGATAAAAATGGCTTGTCGCCGTTTAGTCTGTCCCAAGGTCCATAGTTGATTTCAGCAAACGCACGAACCTTTGGATCTTTAATTTTGTCTAAAAACGAGGCTTTATCTTCACCAAATGCCTGCATCCAAAATAAGTCATCCATAATTTCAGATGCGTCAATTAGAACGCCTAGCATTTCTTGCTGCTTTTTGCTCAAGTGGCTTAAGTCGGCAGTTAATTCAACCGGATGATAAATATCTAGTCGTGATTTGTCGCCAATGTATTCAACAGTTAATGGCGAGCCTAACGCATCGGTTTTTTGTTCTGGTGCTTTAGAACAAGCAACTAAAAAGCTAGCGGCAATGGCCGTTAATGCAAAGTGCTTTAATTTAAATTTCATGTGAGCCTCTTCGGTAGGTAATTTTTGTTGTTTGACGAAGTAAAGTCAGTGAGGTGTTTTTAGCATTTATAGTGAGAGTTTGCATTATTTTCATTAAGCAAATTGTGGAACCGCTTATATTTCAGGCATAAAAAAAGGAACCGAAGTTCCTTTTCTGTTAACAACGTTAAATTACGCTGCTTTTAGTTTTCTTTTGCGTTGTAATGCAATAAAACCACAACCAACCAATAACAGCATTAGTGGGTTAGGCTCATCAACATTGGTAGCATCAGGAACAAACTCAGTAAGAGCTACTTGGCGAACTTGTTGATTACCAGCATCAACGAATGATAGACCAGTAACAAACGCAGTAGGGTCAGTAGGATCAACCATATTTGACGTATCAATACCTAAAATACGGAATTGAGAAACACCATCAGGTCCAAAGAAGTGGCGGAAGTTTGCATCTAAGAACTGAGAAAATTCCCAGCCGTTTGCACCCATTAACCAAAGCTCGTAGTTAGCATTAAAACCGTCAGGTAAAATAACTGACGCAAAGTTAGAGCCGCTATCAACAAAGTAGTCGTAACCAACGGCAACGTCAGGGTCGATAAATACGATTTCGTCAAAATCAACATCAAAGTCAAATGCCCAACCATCTTCACCTTCAGAAATTGGCATAATTGGATTTTCAGGAGTTACGCCCGGCTCTAAGAACTGACCATCACGGAATGAAAAGCTCCAAATACCTTCTTCGCCAGTATTTGATGTATTCGCTAAATCAACTACGTCATCAGTCAATGCACCCGGTAATGAATATGACGTTGTCATTTCCACTTCCACTTCTTCAAGCACAGGTGTTTCCTCTAGTACAGGCAGATCCTCTAACCTAGTTTCTACTTGCGTAACTTCTGCCATTTGAGGAGCAGGAACACTTTGAGGGATGTTAGGTTCGCACTCTCCAGGAGGGCATTCACAATCGCCAAAAGGACAATCACAGTCACCGCCTGGGCAATCACAATCACCACCTCGACACTCGTCAATGAAGCCGTTACCAGCGGCAAATCCAGCTTGGGCATTGTCACTCCACTCTAATGTTTCATAACGAAACTCAAGATCAAAGTCACCCGCTGTGCCAGTATCGGCGGAGCGATCAATCAAAACTGCTTGGAAAGTATTTCGCTCACCTGATTCAGAGTTACCGAATTCAGCAACTTCGTGCCAAGTAACCGCTACAACACCTTCAGCAGGAGCACCTATGTATATGTTTCCACATTCGCCAGTTGAAGAGCTATCACCTTCAAACTCTCCACCACCGCAGTTGATGTTCACATCGCCCCAAAATGGCGCAATTATAGGAAGGGTTGCTTGGTCAAAAGGAGACCCTTGAAAGCCGTTGAATCCGCCAACAAAACTTAAGTTTCCGTTTGTATTCACAAAAAACGACTCATAAGTTTCACCAAAGAAGTTAACCGAAAATGGTAAGTTCAACTCATTACTAGAACCGTCGTCAACCATCGGTGTAGCTACTTCACCGAGTCCGTTTTCACCACCCATACCCGTTAAAATCACATCCGCTTTAACTTGCAGTGATAAAACAAAAAATACTACTATCGTGGTTAGTAGCGTTTTTAACATTTTCATTATTATTATGTCCTTGTTTGTATAAACAATTGTTATTTATGTAAGTTAGACAGGCATAAGCAATTTCAGCGCCAAATGGCAATCTATTGAGCGCACTAGTGTGTTAAAAATAAACAGGTTTATGTGTAAAAATATTGGACACATTTAAGGCCTTTATTTCTTCAATAATATCTCCATATATATTTGAAAGATCAAAGTTTTATTTAAGGGTCTAGAGAAAGTTGTTCTACTATTGGAGCAATCGATAAAATTTTTTAATTGGAGCTATGATGGCGGCAGAGAAAACGCATTTAGAGATCTGTAACCTTACCAAAGGTCAATATCCAGAAATTAAGACTTTAATGGATCGTGCTTATCCAGACCTTGGAGGTGCTTGGCCATCGCATACCATTTTTAGATTGATAGATCAGTTCCCAGAAGGGCAAATTGGCATTGTTGATGATGGCGTATTAGTGGGAATCGCACTAAGCGTTCAAGTTGACTATGCGCGCTTTTCCAATCCGCACACTTACGAAGATATTGTTGATGGTCATGACCGTGTTTTTTCTGACGAAGAAGGAGACGCGCTGTACGGATTAGATGTAGTGATATCGCCAACTCACCGAGGAATGAGGTTGGGACGACGTTTATATGATGCGAGAAAAGAGCTGTGTAGACAGTATAACTTGAGGGCTATTTTAGCGGGTGGTCGAATTCCGCTTTATCACAATTACAGTAGTGAAATGTCGCCAACGGAGTATATTGAAAAAGTTGATCATAAAGAATTGTACGATCCTATCTTAAGCTTTCAATTATCAAACGACTTCCAAGTAAAACGACTATTAAAAAAATATCTCCCTGAAGATCAGGGCTCTGTTGGTTATGCCACTTTATTAGAGTGGAACAACATCATGTTTGAACCTACCGATACCGTTATTGAATCTACAAAATCTATAGTGCGAGTGGGTGCGGTGCAATGGCAAATGCGTTGTGTAGAATCAGTAGAAGAATTGCTCAAACAAGTTGAGTACTTTGTAGATACGGTGTCTGACTACCAAAGCGACTTTATCTTGTTTCCAGAGTTTTTTAATGCGCCACTAATGGGCCTTACGGAACAAAGCAACCAAACAGAAGCGATTCGGTATTTAGCTGAGTTTACCGAAACCTTTAAAAACGCTATGTCGCGCATGGCCGTAGAATATAACGCTAATATAATTACCGGCTCAATGCCTTTGGCCGAAGACGACAAAATTTATAACGTCAGTTACCTCTGTCATCGCAGCGGAAAAATAGACGAGCAACGAAAAATTCATATAACACCGCATGAACAAAACGACTGGGTTATCCAAGGTGGCGATAAAATCGCAGTATTTGAAACGGATGCTGGGCGAGTAGGAATACAAATTTGTTATGACGTTGAATTTCCGGAGTTGTCGAGAATATTAGCCAAACAAGGCCTAGATATTCTGTTTGTGCCATTTTGGACAGACACCAAAAACAGTTACCTTAGAGTTAGACATTGCGCTCAAGCTCGAGCCATCGAAAATGAATGTTATGTAGTGATTGCAGGCTCAGTGGGTAATTTACCTGAAGTGGAAAGTTTAGATGTTCAGTATTCGCAGTCAGCGGTCTTAACCCCTTCAGACTTTTCATTCCCGCACGATGCGACGCTAAACGAAGCAACGCCAAATACTGAGATGTTACTGTTCAGTGACTTAGATATGGATAAATTAAAAATTCTTCATAGCGAAGGTACAGTTCGGAACCTCAAAGACAGACGCGAAGACTTGTACAAAGTAGAGCTGGTTAAATAACCTAGTTAATTTAGCTTTTTTTGGTGGTGAATTCGCTGATGTATTTGCCACCTTTAATCTCTGCAATAACCCGCAGTTTTTGTGTGTCGCCCGCTTTAGTAAGTTGCTGGTTCAAGGTGGTTTTATGCTTCCAGTAAAACGCATTGTTATCTTGTAGAAGAGGGTATTCGGTCACTATATTATTGTCGTCAACGGTAAATAACGTGGCGGCATCTAACGCAAAGGTTGAATTTACATAAGTTTCGCCGTTTTTGTCGTATACATTTAGCTGCAGGTCGCCCGACTCTAAAATGCACATTTGCTCAATCACATCGCAAGGACCTTGTTGCTGCAATACAATGACTTTGTCTTTTACTGCTTGGTTTTCCACCCACATGTCAGACAATATATAACCGCCTAATATTAAGATTGGAGCCACGTATAACGCCATTTTGGTGTGTTTATTCATATTTGAACCTCGTTATTATGGTTGAATTGTAAACAGGAATAATTAGTAAATATAGAAATAAAAAAAGGCTTCCCAAATGTAGAGTCAAATGGGAAGCCAAAGGGTAAAAACACATGTTTAGTGTGCGTGCGCTTTTCCAGCTCCATGAGGGACACGGAAGTTATCTACCATGTCTTGGATTTCTTGTGGTGCAGGTCCGGTAAACTTAAGCATGATAAATGCAACGGTAAAGTTCACGATAGCGCCTACAGCACCAAAGGCATTAGGCGAAATGCCTAAGAACCAATTTTCTTCTAATCCACCTAAAAATGAAGTGCCTGGTATAAACATGAATCCTTTATGTTGGAATACATACAGCATAGTTACACCTAGACCTGCACACATGCCTGCTACCGCAGCAGTGCCACTCATCTTTTTAGAGAATATACCCATCATTAATGCCGGGAATAAACTCGAAGCGGCTAAACCAAAGGCCAACGCAACGGTACCGGCAGCAAAGCCTGGTGGATTTAACCCCAGCCAACCTGCGACAATAATGGAAATGGTCATCACGACTCGTCCGGCCATGAGCTCGTCTTTTTCAGAAATGTTAGGTGTTAACACCCCTTTCATTAAGTCATGTGAAACCGAGGAGGATATCGCTAGCAATAAGCCTGCAGCGGTTGATAGTGCAGCTGCAATACCACCTGCGGCAACCAGTGCAATAACCCAGTTAGGAAGATTTGCTATAGCAGGGTTCGCCAATACCATAATGTCACGATCAACCTTGGTCATTTCATTAGTTTCAGCATTTGCTGTGTATTGGATTTTGCCATCGCCATTTTTATCTTCAAACTGCAATAAACCTGTTTTTTCCCAGTCTTTAAACCATTGAGGACGCTCGGCATACTCTAGGTTTTGACCCGCAACTGGCTCTACCGTGTTCATAAGGTTAAGGCGGGCCATTGCGCCAACAGCAGGTGCTACTGTGTATAACAGAGCAATAAACACTAACGCGTAACCTGCAGATGAACGTGCTGCTTTCACAGAAGGCACCGTAAAGAATCGCATAATTACGTGCGGTAAACCGGCAGTACCAATCATTAACGATAAGGTGTAAGCGAACATGTTTAATGTGCCGCCCATATTATCCGTGGTGTATTCTTTAAAGCCTAAATCAGTGACCACTAAATCAAGTTTGTCTAATAAATACATGCCACTGCCATCGGCCAAGGTACTACCTAAACCAAGCTGCGGAATTGGATTACCAGTGAGTTGCAATGAAATAAACACGGCAGGAATAGTGTAAGCAAAAATCAGTACACAGTACTGTGCAATTTGCGTGTAAGTAATGCCTTTCATGCCACCAAGCACGGCATAAACCCAAACAACGGCCATACCTATGTATAAGCCAAGGTCGTAATCAACTTCTAAGAAGCGAGAGAACGCAACGCCAACGCCTTTCATTTGGCCAATGATATAAGTAAGCGACGCTACAATTAAACAAACAACAGCAACAATACGTGCGGTTCTTGAATAGTAACGGTCAGCAATAAACTCAGGTACGGTAAACTTACCGTGCTTTCTCATGTATGGTGCAAGAAGCATGGCGAGTAATACATAACCACCGGTCCAACCCATTAAGAATACCGAGCCGCCGTATCCTAAGAAGGCAATTAAGCCAGCCATAGAAATAAATGATGCGGCACTCATCCAGTCAGCACCAATTGCCATGCCGTTTTGAAGTGGAGTTACGCCGCCGCCAGCCACATAAAAGTCACTAGTTGAACCCGCGCGAGCCCACCATGCAATTGCGAAATAAAGGGCAAAAGACCCAAAAACCGCAATGTAGGTATAGAGTTTTAATTCTTCCATTATTCGTCCTCCACCTTGTATTTGGCATCAAGTTTATTCATTTGCCTTGTATACCAAAAAACTAAACCAACAAATGTGTAAATAGATCCTTGTTGTGCAAACCAAAATCCAAGTTTGTAACCACCAAGTCTAAATTCGTTGAGTTGTTCAACCAGCAAAATGCCAAATCCATATGAGACAACAAACCATATGATGAGGCATATAAATATTAAGCGCAGATTTTCCTGCCAATATGTTGTTTTATGTTCCACGACATGCTCCAAATTAATCTTTGTTAAACAAAGTTAGAATTTGTACATCAACCGTCGCCCACCCAATTGCTGTTTGACATCTAATCGATATACAAATGACTGAGCCTAACTTAGCAAGAAGGGGTTCAACAAAGGTATTAAACTTTAGTCTAAGGTGGTCAGATATTCGTTGCCATTTGCTCGCAAAGCGCCTAAAACAGTAGGCTAAAGAACAAAAATAATTTCAAAGGGACAGACATGAGTGTTGATCTTAGCGAACAAATTGACTTTATTGGGCAAATTCCCCCTTTTGATCAGTTACCAAAAACCACCCTTGTTTCCTTGGTTTCACTCTTCTCTATAAATTATTTAAGGCAGCACGACAGCTTACAAACGGCGTTTACAAGCGCACGGCAAAGTGGTGTTTTTGTGGTGGTCCGAAAAGGCATTGTCCAACAAAAAGTAAAAGACGCTATTCGTTCTAAATATGGCGAAGGCGATGTGATCGTCATTAATAATATGGACTTTTCTAATCAGCAAAAAAGCTGGCTGGTGGACGAAGACTCTTTAGTTTACAGCGTGCCTTTGAATGAAATGAAAATGGTATTGGCCGATTATCCTGACATTTTGTCACACTGGTTAAAAGATCCTAATCAACGCATACATGATTCAGTTGCAGCCCAGCAGCTTAATGAGCTGAGCGCGTCGCCATTAAATAGCATGACGGTTGAAGAGTTTGCTCATACGCCTGCGGCCACCATTGCACATCTGGAGTCTATACAGTCTGCGGCCATTAAAATGACAGAACTGGGTTACTCAAGTTTAGTGATCACCAAGCAAGACGTTCATGTAGGCATCATTACCGACAAAGACATTCGCTCAAGAGCCGTTGCTGCAGGTTTAGAATTAACCACGTCGGTTAATAAAATCATGACCACAGATATGCTAACCATTGAAGCCGAACAAATAGCCTTTGATGGTTTGTTAACCATGATAGAACAGGGCATACATCATCTGCCTGTAACTAAATCTGGTAAGTTATACGGTATGTTAACGCTAACTGACTTAATGCATAAAGAAGGGCAAAATGCCGCGCATTTAACCAGTGCAATCCGTAAAGCAACGTCGGTTTCTGAGTTAGCTCGAATTGGTCAAATGTTACCTCAACTGCAGGTTAATTTAACAAAGCTTGGTATTGCAGCGGCCCCCATCGCTAAAAGTATTAGTGCCTTGTCGAGAGGTATCACCACACGTTTAATTCAATTGGCGGAGCTGAAACTGGGTTCGCCATCCGTGCCGTTTGCATGGTTGTGTGCAGGTTCTTTAGCGCGCAGTGAGCAATTGGCCTTTTCCGATCAAGACAATGCCATTGTATATAGTGATGACGCCACTGAAGCAGACAAGCAGTGGTTTGCTGAGCTGGCGGACTATGTTTGTGATGGCTTAAACGAATGTGGGTTTATTTATTGCCCAGGTAATATTATGGCGAGTAATCCCAATTGGTGCCAAAGCGCCAAACAGTGGCAACAATATTTTGAAAAGTGGGTATCGTCGCCAAGTCCCCAAGCCTTGTTAAATAGCAGCGTATTTTTTGATTTAGATGTAGTTTATGGTGACAAAACATTGCTGCTGAGTATAAAACACCGCGTATTAAAAATGACTCAGCAGAGCACACTGTTTATTGCACATTTGAGCCGCAATGCCATTGGCAATAAACCGCCTCTAGGTTTTTTCAGAGACTTTGTTCTTATTTCTTCAGGTGAAAACAAATCCACCATGGACTTAAAGCACAACGCCATCGCGCCTATTGTTGATTTAGCTCGCATTTACGCCTTAGCATTAGGCATTGAAGAAAACTCCACTCTTGATCGGCTACAGGCTGCAAAAGGCAGTCACATATTGTCAAAACAAGCAGGGCGAAGCCTGATAGCGGCATACGAATTTCTTATTCAGTTGCGTTTAGAACTCAACGCATTGCAAATACAACAGCAGAAAAAACCAAGTAACTTTTTGTCGCCCAAAGACATATCAAGATTGCAGCGAAGTCATTTGAAGGACGCATTTAGGGTTATTAAAGAGTTACAAGATTCAAGGCAAGTGGTGTATTAGTGATGAATTTGAAGAACTTTTTTACGCCGCAAAAACAAAAGTTTGAGCAACAACGGCAAGCGCTAAACGAGCAATTTAAAGACATGTTGGCTCGCACGTTACCCGACGAAGACTTAGCTGACTTAGAAACCGATATTTATGCGGGCATTAGGGCGTATTTATCAACACCGCTACCAGATTTATCTACGTCATTAATGGAATTGCCAATGGTGGCGGTAGATTTTGAAACAACGGGGCTAGATCCAAATCGCAATAAGCTACTCAGTGTTGGTTGTGTAAACATGTTAGGCAATCAAATTAAACTGGCACAACGATATCACCAAGTTATTGATGTTGAACAACAGTTAGAACATGATAATGTTTGTATTCATCAAATTACGGAGCAAGAAAGTCAGCAGGGAGAAAGCTTAGAGCTTGTTGTAAACGACCTGTTATTAAAGTTAGCTGGTAAAGTAATGTTGGTGCATTTTAATAAAATAGAACGTCACTTTTTAACAAAAGCTTGTTTGCATTTATATGGTATTAAACCGCCGTTTGTCATGGTGGATACCTTGTTATTAGCGAATCAGTCACTACGTAAAAAAGGCTTTATTATTGAGCCGCGAGACCTAACGTTAAAAAATCTTCGACAACGTTTTTATTTACCAAATCATACAGCGCATAATGCTCTAGGCGATGCGATAGCGACAGCGGAGCTTTATTTAGCAATGATGTCTCAGCGCGATTTAACGTCATTAACCTTAAAGGATGTAATATGACTTTTGCTATATTTGCTGCTTCCATTGTTTACGTTGGCATCATGTTTATGCTGGCCAGATGGGGCGACAAAGGTGGAGCGTTATCGCAAAAAGTAACGCATCACCCAGTCATTTATAGTTTAGCGTTAGGTATATATTGCACCAGTTGGACCTATTTTGGCGCGGTTGGAACGGCTTCAACAGAAGGTTGGCAGTTTCTTCCTATTTTATTAGGGCCAATTTTATTGTTCACCTTTGGTTATCCTATTTTGGCAAAACTGGTCACGGTGAGTAAAAAGCAGAATGTCACTTCCGTTGCCGACTTCATATCATCACGTTACGGCAAACGCCAACAAACGGCGCTCATTGTCACTATCATTGCAACGCTCGCTATTATTCCTTACATCGCGCTGCAGCTAAAAGCCATTAACGCCAGCTTCAGTGCGTTTTCAGTCATCTCTTCTATTCAATCGGAGCAAGCCACCTCCGCCTTTGTCGCTACCTTTGTTATAGCGTTATTTGCGATTTTGTATGGCGCCAGAAAAGCCGACGTAACGGAATATCGCTCTGGATTAATATTTGCCATCGCCTTTGAATCCATTTTTAAGTTAATTGGCTTAGTTATTTCTGCAGTTATCGCTTACATGTTATTAACGGACTCCACGATAAGTACGTCTAACGGAGCGGACCTTAATACCACAATAAACACCACTCTAAATCCAGAAATAGTAACCTCGCAGTGGCAGTGGTCAACAATGATCACAACCGACTTTTTAGTACAAACCTTTATGGCTGCTGCCGCCATTTTGTGTTTACCACGACAATTCCACGTCATGGTGGTGGACAACTCAGATAAACGAAATTTAAACACGGCACGTTGGTTATTCCCGCTGTATTTATTACTGACGATTATTGCCATTGTGCCTATTGCCACAGCAGGGAATCACTTTTTAGCAGACAGCGGCGTTAGTAGAGACATTTTTACCATGCAACTACCGCTATTTGCAGGTAATGAATGGGCAACATTATTGGTATTTATTGGTGGCATTTCTGCCGCTAGTGCCATGATCATTGTGGCTACGTTAACGTTAAGTACGATGATCACCAATGACGTATTTATGCCGTTGGTTTTAAAACGTGAACAACAAAAAATATTGGCCGAGGGTAAATACCAACACCGTATTGTTCAGTTACGACAAGTCACCATTGGCGCTATTCTATTTTTGTCTTTTGCTTATTATTTTGTTTGGGCCAAAGAAACCTCGTTACACAACATAGGGCTCATCGCCTTTTCTTTAGTAATCCAATTGTTACCGCCAATTTTAGGTGGCTTATATTGGCGAAAAGGACATGCAAACGGAGTTTACGCTGGACTCTTAATGGGCTTTTTAAGTTGGTTAATGTTCCTGTTGATGCCGCTCGCTTCCTCTTATGACGCAGGTAGTCACAGTTCGGTTATTAGCCAAGGTGTGATCATCTCTTTAATTGCCAATTCGCTGGGTTATTACTTATTTTCAATATTCGCCAATGAACGTTTAATTGATAAAATTCAAGCGACGGCGTTTGTTCATCCAAATAAACGAGCTGATTTGTCAGCTCAAAAACTTCGTCATACGCAAGCCAAAGTAAAAGACTTAAACGACTTATTGATGACCTTTTTAGGCAATGAGCGCAGCGAACAGTTGTTGCTGGAATATGAGCAGGAAAACAAGCTAACGCTGGATGACAACGATGAACTTACGCATCAGTTTGTGAATTACTGCGAACGTATGCTTGGTGGTGTGTTAGGTGCCTCGTCTGCACAGTCATTGGTTAACATTGTATTGTCGGGCAAGCAGCTGGATGTAGAAGACGTGGTTAACTTTTTTGATGACACCACTCAAGCCCTAAAAAATAACCAAGCCATATTATTTAGCTCGTTAGAAAATCTAAGCCAAGGCATAAGCGTGGTAGACAACGACTTAAATTTAGTGGCATGGAATAAGCGCTACTTGGAATTATTTGATTACCCTGATCATATGGTGCAAGTAGGCCTGCCAATTGAGCAACTCATTCGATTTAACGCCGAGCGCGGTGAATGTGGTTACGGCGAAGTGGATGAGCTGGTTAGCAAACGTTTGTCGCATTTAAAAAGCGGTCAAAGCCATACCTTTATTAGACGCCGTGCCGATGGAAAGGTTATAGAAATGGTGGGTAATCCATTACCAAATGGAGGGTTTGTTACCAGTTTTAACGACATTACCGGCTTTATAGAAACGGAAAAAGCACTTAAAGACGCCAACATTAATTTAACGGATACGGTACAGCGACGTGTTAATGAAATTAGTGAGATATCCGTAGAGCTGAAAAAAGCCAAACAAGAAGCCGATGAAGCCAATGCCTCTAAAACTCGATTTTTAGCGCTCGCCAGCCACGATGTTTTACAACCTTTAAATGCCGCCCGTTTGTACTTGTCGTCATTAAGTGAAGACGCGTTAAACCAAGAACAGCACGGCACGTTAAACAAAGTGGATCAGTCGCTGTCGGCAATGGAAGATTTACTATCAACGCTATTGGAAATTTCAAAACTAGAACAAGGCGCGCTTAAGCCAAGCTTTAGTCACTTTAAATTAAGCACAGTATTAAAGCCGTTATGTGATGAGATTTCGGCACAATGCGCCGACAAACAATTAGAGTTTGTGCAACATTGGCAAGATGTGACGGTTCACAGTGATGCCACTTATTTACGCCGAATATTACAAAACTTTTTATCGAACGCGGTAAAGTATACTGTCTCAGGTAAGGTGTTAGTTGGCTTACGCAAAGCCGGCCAAGGCATAAGAATAGAAGTATGGGACACAGGTGAGGGCATTTCATCGTCTGAACACAGCCGTGTATTTGACGCGTTTTACCGCACGCATACTGGTAGCGCCAAAGGTTTAGGACTTGGACTTAGTGTGGTGGAAAGAATGAGCTCACAACTTAAGTCGCCAATAAAAATGAAATCTACGGTTGGCAAAGGTTCTTGTTTTGGGGTTACTGTGCCGCTTGGATCAGAAAGTTTAACCTCACAAATCAATCAATTTGAGCAATTGGAATCGAGCCAGTTTAATCAACTTAACGTTATTTGCATTGACGATGAAATTCAAAATTTAGACGCTACTAAAACCTTACTCGAGAAGTGGCAATGTCAGTGTTTGTGTTTTTCTAGTGTTGAGCAAGTAAGTGACTTTTTAGCCAGTTGCGCACCAGATAGCACAAACCCAAGCTGTACCAAGCCCGATGTATTGCTGGTGGATTATCAGCTAGTGCCATCAAACATAACTGGCTTAGAGCTTATTCAGTCTATTCGTTCACACTTTCAAGATGCCATTCCAGCTGCATTAGTGACAGCCATGAAAGACGAAGAGTTAAAAGCGCAGTGCGATGCATTTGGAGTGAGATACATGTTAAAACCATTAAAACCAGCGCCATTAAAGTCGTGGTTAAAAAGCCTTATTCAAAAAGCACAACGGGACTCAGGTTAACTGTTTGGCTAGCTGTATTTAAACAGACCTGTATAGGTTTGTGGGTATAGGTATGTAGGTGTGATAGGTATGTAGGTAAAAAGCTACGCTGGCTCAACAGGCGTTAGTTGGAGTTTCTCCGCGAGCAATACCGCCTGAGTGCGGCTGTTAATTCCAAGCTTGCGGAATATTGCGGTAATGTGAGCTTTGATGGTTGCTTCCGTTACCTGCAATTCGTAGGCAATTTGTTTGTTAAGCAAACCTTCGTGTAATAAATAGAGCACCTTGTATTGTTGTGGCGTGAGTTCAGCAACCCTATTGGCTAAATCAAGATCGTCCTTGCTTAGCGCTTTAATTTTCCCAGCCATGCCTTCAGGTAACCAGCTATCGCCTTCTAAAATACAGTTAATAGCATTAGCAATTTGCGCCGACGGTGATGACTTAGGAATAAACCCCATGGCACCAAAGCCCATTACTTTTGAAATCACATCAAGTTGTTCAGAGCCAGAAATAACGGCGACAGGAATGTCAGGGAAGTCTTCGCGGATACGAATAATGCCGTACAGATCACCACTGCCCGGCATGTGTAAGTCTAATAGCACCAAATCAAGATCAGGGTTTTGATCAATTTGTTGGATGGTAGATTCTAATGAATCCGACTCGGCCACTTCTAAGTCAGCAAATTGCAAACGCAAGGCACCAATAAGTGCCTCACGAAATAAAGGGTGATCATCTGCAATTAAAAAGTGCGCCATAAGTGAGCCTAAGCTGCTATTTATTTAGTCTATTTTCAATGATGTTATCAACAACACTTGGATCTGCCAAGGTGGAAATATCACCTAATTGATCGTGCTCATTCGCAGCTACTTTACGTAAAATACGACGCATAATTTTACCAGAACGCGTTTTTGGTAAGCCAGGTGACCACTGAATCATGTCTGGCGTAGCAATTGGGCTTAAGTCATGGCGAACCCAATCACGCACTGACTTAGTCAGTTCAGGCGTTATTTCAGTACCCGATATAGGCGTTAAATAAACATAAATACCTTGGCCTTTAATGTCGTGCGGATATCCCACAACAGCAGCCTCAGCTACTTTTTCATGTGCCACTAACGAGCTTTCAATTTCAGCAGTACCTAAGCGGTGACCAGATACATTTAACACGTCATCTACGCGGCCAGTAATCCAGTAATACCCGTCGGCATCGCGCTTACAGCCGTCGCCTGTGAAATACACATTGTCGTAAGCTGAAAAGTAAGTTTGCCCAAAACGTTCGTGATCGCCATGAATAGAACGAGCTTGTCCAGGCCACGAATCTTTAATGATAAGATTACCTTCTGCTTCGCCTTCTAACTCATTGCCGTCGCTATCGACGAGTGCAGGTTGCACACCAAAAAATGGCAGAGTCGCTGAGCCCGGTTTTAAATCAGTCGTCCCCGCAAGCGGCGTGATCATCGCGCCACCCGTTTCTGTTTGCCACCAAGTATCAACAATCTGACACTTTTTCTCGCCTACTTTTTCGTAATACCATTGCCATGCTTCAGGGTTTATTGGCTCGCCAACGGTACCAAGTAATCTTAGTGAGTCGCGTGTTGAATCTTGTGCGGCTAAATCGCCTTTACACATTAGCGCTCTAATAGCGGTAGGCGCGGTATACAAAATACTAATTTGATGTTTATCAATAATTTGACCAATTCTACGTTCGTCTGGATACGTGGGAACGCCCTCAAACATAACCGTTGTTGCGCCATTGGCTAGTGGTCCGTAAACAATATAGGTATGGCCTGTAATCCAGCCAACATCGGCGGCACACCAATACACTTCACCTGGTTTGTAATTAAATATTTTTTCATGGGTCATTGACGCCCACACTAAATAACCACCAGAAGTGTGAACTAAGCCTTTTGGTTTACCTGTAGAGCCCGAGGTGTAAAGCACAAATAAAGGATCTTCAGCATTCATTTCTTCTGGTTCACAAGTCATAGCGCAGTTTGAAACTAAGTCATGCCACCATACTTGTGTGTTTGCTAGCGGATTAATTGGCGCACCGTTGTTAAATACCACTGTGTGCTTAATGCAATTAACGTCTTCGCGCTCAAGCGCTTCTTCAACGTTTTCTTTTAATGGTAAATGTTTACCACCACGTTTGTTTACATCGGCAGTGATAACAATACTTGCTTCACAATCTATAATTCTGTCGGCAATGGCGTTTGGAGAAAAACCGGCAAAAACAACTGAATGTACAGCGCCAATTCGAGCACACGCTAACATGGCATAGGCAGCTTGAGGCACCATTGGCATGTAAATAATGACGCGGTCGCCTTTTTTAACACCAAGCTTTTTCAAGCCATTGGCCAGCTTACAAACCTCGTCGTGCAATTCTTGATAGCTCACACGCTTATCAACACCAGGAGAGTCGCCTTCCCAAATAATGGCGGTGTCTTTAGAGCGTGTTGGCAGGTGACGGTCAATACAGTTCGCACTGACATTTAATGTGCCGTCTTCAAACCATTTAACGGAAACGTTATCTTTTTTAAATGAGGTGTTTTTCACTTTGGTATATGGCTTCATCCAATCAAGGCGCAAACCTTGTTCGCCCCAAAACTCATTTGGGTGATTGATAGAAGATTGATAAAGCACTTTGTACTCTTCCATTGAAAGTGCGTTGTCGTGTTTATATTCGAAATCCGCAACGGGATACAAGCTAGCAGTCATGTCAATTACCTTTGTTTAAACTATCACCTAAATTCATCGTAACTGTTTTAAAGGTTTAGGTCTAAAAAAGGTATTAGACCATAGTCGAATAGACTAAAGACTAATTGTGTCTTTATATAGCCATAACATACTGTGACGCAGTAAAGAGGTGGCAAGTGAGTGTTGGGTCTTGCTCCTCAAATTAATAAATAAACTTGGGGAAGGAAGATGAAAAACACAAACAAACTACTTTTGGTGTCAATGTTAGGGTTAGGACTTGGTTGCAGTACAGCAGCAAACGCGGCCTTTGAAGTTGACTTAGGCGACGATCAAAAAATTAAGTTTGGCGGCTTTATAAAAATCGACGGCCGATATGTAGACGGCGATGTAGGTTACCGAGACTTTTGGATTGGCTCGGGTTCTGTTTTACCAGAAGACGCTTCACAGTTTAAAATGTTTGCCAACGAATCAAGAATTAATACCACTTACACCAACGGCGACGTAACCGGTTTTATTGAAATGGACTTTTACGGTGGCGGCGGTAATGAAATAATTTCTAATTCATCTCACCCTCGTTTACGCCATGCGTTTATTAAATACAAAGACGTATTGATTGGCCAAACGTGGACCACTTTTATGAATACCTCAGCACTTGCTGAAACTGCAGACTTTGCAGGCCCAATGGTGGGTGAAGCCTTCGTGCGAAATAACCAGGTTCGTTATACCAATGGCAACTGGCAATTTGCATTAGAAAACCCAGAAAGCTACGGCGGTAATCCAAACGAAGATGCAATGCCAGATGTGGTGGCTAAATATAACTTCAAAGGTGACTGGGGTAATGTGTCAGTGGCGGGTTTATTTAGACAGCTAAATACGGAAATGAACAACAGTGAAAGCGCCTTTGGTGTATCAGTAGCCGGTAAAATTAAAACCACAGGCAAAGACGATTTCCGCTTCCAAATTCACACAGGTAATGTAGGGCGTTATGTAGGTGTAACGGCTGCTAAAGACCTAGTAGGCGAAGAAGTTGAAGAGTCCACAAGTTACATGGTGGCTTACCGTCATTTCTGGAACGACGACACGCGTAGTTCAGCATTTTACGGCAACATTACCACTGAAGAGTCAGATGCTGATCGCAGTCATTGGGGTGTAAACGTATTTAAAAATTACACGCCTAAATTAGCGCTGGGAGTTGAAGTAGGTAGCTTTGAAATGGCAGATCAAAACGCTGAATCCATGTACCTGCAATTCAGCGCCAAGTACTCGTTATAGCTGTTAGAGTAGCTGTTACGTTCGTTGTTACAGTAGTTGTTACATCAAGTTAAACAACGGCATATCAAATGCCACAAACAACAAAGTTCTATTTTCACTATCTGAATCGGCGCTAAATTTAGCGCCTTTTTGGTAAGCCACACCTAATACCAATGGCCACTTTTGCAATCCATAACTAATGGAAATCGATGGCGCAAAAATCTCATCCACTTCAAAATCTTGTTCAATACCATTCAATTTTAAATTGATTGGATAGCCAAAATCAAAGGGCGATACCATTACACTTACGGCTCCTTCGTTAAGGCCCAGCCAATCTTTGTCAAAGGTGTATTCCAAACCTACTGGCACATAAAAGCCATTGTTGTGATTTTTACTATTAGCCTCATCAATAGTTGCTGATTGGGTATTATAAGCGGCACCAAAATATGAGGTGACCATTAAGTGAGAGTGCGAGTCTCGCTTTTGCCAAAAACCAGTTTGAGGCAAGGCGAAGGTCGATAAGATACCTTTAACTTCATCGGCGGTATTCGCGTCACTCAATAAAGCAAAAAACTGAATATGTTTTGAGAGCTTCCACAGAGCTTGATTATGAGTGTCAGTACTTGTGTTAGCGCTGTTTTCATGTTGCACCGCCCACCACTTTTTTATTAAAGCCAAGGCTTGTTGTGCTAACTCTGAGGTAGAAGGTCTGGTGCCATCGGCCTTTGCTTGTATCGATTTGATATTTTTGTACAACTGCTGAATAGGCTTGATCATATTTTTGTAGTCAGCCAGTAATTTTGCAAATTCACCGCTGTTGGGTAATACGGCTATGTCATTCTGTAAATAAAGAGCCGGGTCAAAATTAGTTGGCAAACTATAAAGCGTGGTTAATTGCGAAACAAAGTCGTCAACGTTGCCACAAGAAGCTGGATTTTTGGTATTCGCAATCTTACAAATTGCTTGCCATGCCTCATCTGTAGAAGGGTATTGAGTGAGTAGCTGGGTTGAAGGTCGTAAATCTGCTTTGTGCTTTTTCACATGTTCTAGCCAGGCTTGCAGGCGATTAGGCAATGAAGTTAACCCTTTAATTTTGTTTTCAAACTGTAGGTAATTAAAGCGAGGAAGGTCACATATTTGGCCATTTGCGTTGGGTGTGTAGTCTTCAAATACTCTTAATGTTGCTATTAGTTCTTCAAAGGGCTGGTAAAACGCTTTCTGTATTTTGGTTGAATCGACGTTGGCATCTAACATACTTACCGTAAGCGGAGTATAAGCCGTAGCCCCATTTCTAGTGGTATATTTTAGCTCTAATTGTTGCATGATATTTATCACCGTATTGGCGATAGGCACCTGCTTTTTGCCAAATCCCACTTTGTCTTCAATCTCTTTGGCAAAGCTTCGAACCAATAAAGTCTCCATGTCATTTTGCATGGCGTTTTGCCACTGGGCTTTAGAGCTGATGAATATTTTTAACGTACCTTGTTGGTAGCTGTTTAGTGTTTCGTAGGTGGTGGGGAAATAACACTGTAAATTTTCATTTTCGCGAATGCTTTGCTCGTATAAATATAAGGCCGTACCTTGAGCTCGTTCTATTAAAAAGTCGGTGACACCGTTGATTCGCGCGCTGTAATTTTTATCAGAGCTGGTGGCTGAAATTGAGGAAAGCGAAGTAAAGGCACTTAATAATAAAAGTGCCGACAACAATAGCGTATTTAGTTTAGATGCGAATGTAACGAGTGCCTCTCGTTTTAGGTGTGCTGAGCGCATAACAATGTCCTTATTGAGCGATTAAAAAGCAAAGCGAGAAAGTTAGCATACAGGGGTGGTTAAAAAATGCACTAAATGCTTTTGGGGTTGATCTTTTGTGGCGGGGCGCTAGTATCCTCTGAATCTGAATTATTCGTCGCAAGAATTATTCATCACAAAACACAGAGTTCTAGTCATGGGCTTCAGTTATGAACTTTACCAATGAACTCTAATAAGGAACCATTATGAAACACTTTATCATCGCTGCGCTTTTGCTTTTCACTTCGGCTCACGCTCAATCGTCTTATACATTAGTTCCTGAAAAATCTAAGTTGGTATTCACTTCAATTAAAAGTGGCTCTGTTATTGAAGCTCACGAATTTAAGTCTTTGTCAGGTGAGATAAACGAACAAGGTTTAGCAAGCGTCACTATTGACTTAGCGAGCGTAGAAACGGGCATTGATATTCGAAACGAACGTATGAAGTCGATGTTATTTCATGTAGAAAAGTACGCGCAAGCATTAGTACAAACAGAAGTTTCTTTATCTGCTCTTAAAAACCTAAAGGTGGGCGAGTCTTTTCACCGTCATGTGCCTGTATCCGTTGAGCTTCATGGTCAAAAACAAGACTTAGTCGCTCACTCTGATGTTGTTAAAACAAATGAAAACACAGTGACTATCTACAGTACTAAGCCAGTATTAGTGAATGCTGCAGAGTTTGACTTAGTTAAAGGCATTGCTGCATTGCAAAAAATTGCTGGCTTACCGTCAATCGCAACATCAGTTCCGGTTACGTTTAAACTTGTATTTAAATTAGATTAAGACAGCTTTAAACAAGCGTTTACTTAATCCAGTTATTCGCTTGTTTCACAAACTCCAGTAGCACCTTCACGTTTTGTTGCTGCTGGTTTTTTAAGTGATCTTTCATCACAGGAAATAGCGCACTCTTTTTATCAAATTTAGTGTGCCAAATTTCGCCCCAGGCTTTTTCATCATCACGGTTACAACTGGTTAAGTTTTTCTCATCAAAACAGTCCCAATAAGCCTTATCAGCGACTTGTGAATAACCGTCATTACCGCGCTTACCGTTTAACGCAAAGTTAGTGGCTTCAATGTAGGCTGTGGTTACGCCGCTACAAGCAAATGGAGAATGATCAGACCAAGCGCCTGTTTCACCTTCAGGGTAACCTTTGTATTCTTGATGCAGTAAATGAGGCGTGTCTGGATATAGTTGTTTTGAAACCGTTCTAATACCTTCACGCAGCTCAGTGCCACTAACGTAGCTTATCTCTTTTATATAATCACAGCGGTAAGGTTTTGAATGTGCGCTGTGTACGTACAATTTGTCGCCGCCAATAATCGTATCTAAGTTGATCATGCCTATCATGTTGCTGGTATCGTTGCTGTTTACATAAGCTACTGAACCTTGCAAACCACGCTCTTCTGCACCAAAAGCAATTAAGCGAACTGTGTAAGGTAACGTTGCGCCATCACTTAACAAGTTTGCTAATGACAACAATGCCGCCACACCTGAACCATTATCAATCAACCCTTGTGAGCCAGACTTCACACCAACAGAGTCGTAATGCGCAGCAACCACTAATAGCTTGTCCGACTGACCTTTAATATCAATAGACAAGTTTTGCGAGTTGTAGGTTTTAGAACGGCGCTTGTAACTAAATGGCTGCATTGTGACGTCATAACCCGCCTTTTTCCATTCCGACGCAATCCACTCTGCGGTTTGTTTCTCTTGTTCAGAACCACCAACGCGATCAGCTTTAATCTCAATGTAATCGGCTACTTTTACAAATTCAGACCATGCCGAACCCTCAACAGTATTGTTTACTGAGTTCTTTGCCGAGTTCTCAGCTGAATTGGCTGCCGCACTCATGCCTGCGGTACTTAAAACAAGTGAAACTGACAACATGACCGAACGTTTAATAAAATTCACACCGACTCCAAGATTATTATCTAGCTTTTTGATAAAGCTGGTAAAAAGGTTTGTTAAGCAAAACTTAATAAATTGTAACCTTTATTTTATGTTTAGGAAGTGAAAACACTCAGTTTTAAACTCGTGTTTCCTTAAGTTCAGCACAGGGAGTAACGCGCTACCATTAACTAGGTGAGGTTATTTTTAAAACCAGTACTAATATAAAGGCTGTTTGTTATTTATTGCCTCAATCTATTACAATCAAGCTAGGTACAAATTTTATTCAAAATTGCCCAGAAAACCCTCGAAAGCATTAAGAGCAGTGCTTTTAGGTAAACTTTCACTTCACTCCTTAGGTATTTTTATTTATAGTACTGTGCCTTAAGCAACGTCATTTTATTTATGAATAATTGCAACGCAACAGACCAAAAAAACTCACTGAGCCAATGTGAGTTACAAGACCTTCACGAAATGATCGCCATTCAAGGCGGTGTATTAAAATCCCATCAAGTTTTATCGTTAATGCAACAACATGCTGTTTCTTTTGAGCAAATAAAAAAACTGCTGTTACCGGTTTGTGAATTTTTTGCTATCGCGCCTATTTCCAAATTTCACGCAGGGGCCATTGCCCAAGGCGAACTTAAGCAAAACGATTTTAGCCAAAGCCAAAGCCAAAGCCAAAGCCAGGACCTGGACAGCCAGACTAGTCAAGACCACCTTAGCCAAAACCACCTTAGTCAGGAAGCTGTAGCGAATCTTTATTTTGGGGCGAATTTAGAATTTGCAGGGCAGGCACTAAACTTAACCGTACATGCAGAACAAGCCGCAATAAACAACGCTTGGCATCATGGCGAATCAAAAATTACCGCGATGATCATAAACGCTGCACCTTGTGGATTTTGCCGACAGTTTATTAATGAAGTCAGAGACGCGCGTTTAATGCCAATGAACATTGCAGGTAAAAGCGTAAGCTTAGATGACTTGTTGCCAGACCCTTTTTCGCCAGAAGTATTAGGCAGTAATGTGATGCTGTTTGATAGCATAGACAACGGTATTGTTTTTGACACAATTGATAAAGACCTGCTGCGCGCCGTAAATTCGTCGTATGCGCCTTACACTCAAAACCCAAGTGCGGTAATGATTGAATGTGATGGCGGGACGAAGTTTATTGGTCGATATGCTGAAAACTGTGCTTACAATCCAAGCTTGTCGCCACTGCAAAGTGCTTTAAGTTTAATGGCTCTGCACGGTTTAAACCCAAACAAACACCCAATTAAACGCATTACGTTAGCGGAAGTAAAAGGCCAAGCTAACCAACTAGGTGCTACAAAAAACGTGTTAACGAGCTTGCCTCAAGGTATTGAATTTGTTCATTTGTTAGGTGAAAAAGCATAAAAATTTGTTTATAGTCCAGTGAGTATTTGCCGTTTTAGCAATTTAACGGCAGCATTTAACAGCAATATCTAATAGCACAAAAACAAGGACGTTATGAATACTCATACTAATGACAACGCAGTAAAGTCACTGCCTGTTTTTCAAATACTTAAAAGTAGCTTCCGTTTACCTTTTGAAAATGCAGCCCTAATTTTACGTTTGGGCTGGCCATATTTATTAGTTTCTATGGCAATTACTGTCTTATCGGTAACTAACGAAAACGGCTTTTTAAATTTCTTTTCATTCTTACTTATGATCGCCGCCAGTGTGTTAGCTGGTGTGGCTTGTCATCGAATATTTTTGTGTCCGAAAGATGAAGTAACGCAATTATCAACGTTCCGCTGGGGAAAGTCTGAAGCAGACTTTTTTGTGGCCGGCCTAAAACTAACTTTTGCACTTATAGTGGGTACTATTTTAGCCGTTGGTTTAGGGGCATTGGTGACAAATATTGCAAGTATTGAATTACCAACAACCGAATACTTAGGCTTTAATCTGCTGGTTTGGGCAGGAATATTTGTGTTTGGTTACGTGTTTTCAAGAATCAGCTTTATTTTGCCAGGTGCAGCAGTTGGGCGTTACTTTAACTTTAATACTTCTTGGGCGGCCACCAAACCATATGCGTTACCACTGTACTTTGTGGTTTTCCTTGTACCAATGGCTTTAACTACAATAGTTACAACACTCCTTTCAGTATTAGAAGGTTCAGCTTTAACCCCGTTGGCTTATGAATTATTAATTGCACTTGTATCTTTAGTGGGCGCAGTAATTGAGTTATGTATATTGTCAAAGTCTTTTGAATGGGTAACGAACCAAATGCCAGAAGAGCGCGCAGAGCTAGCTGTTGATGAGCAAGGTTCTAATCAAGCAGAATAGCTTGGTAAATATAAAGTTGGTCATGGTAACTAAGGGAAGTTATGAGTAACGAGTTTTATAATTTGAATGCACAGGAAGTCTCAGCGCAGTATTTAAGCAAGAGCTTTGAACAAGTGCATCAAAATTGGATTCATTTGTTACCTGCCACACTTAATAAACCAAATGCGCGAATTCTTGATGTAGGCGGTGGCTCTGGCCGAGACGCCAAGTATTTTGCCAAGCAATTGCAGACCATTCATGATAGTAAAAACATTAGTGACTCTAGTGAAAGTAAAGGCCAGGTGTTTGCTATTGAACCTGCCAAAGAGTTAGCTAAATGGGGCGAACAAACTACTAAAGGCCTAGGCGTTAAATGGTTGCAAGATACATTGCCGGCATTGGAAAACACTACCAAACTCGAAATCAGCTTCGATCTTATTTTACTGAGCGCCGTGTGGATGCACATACCACCGAGTGACCGCGCTCGCGCTTTCAGAAAACTCACCAATTTACTAAAGCCTGGCGGCCAACTAGTGATTTCTTTGCGCCATGGTCATAGTGACGAAGAACGAAAAAACCGCAATATGTTTGATGTTAGCGCCGGCGAACTGAAAAAGCTCGCCAGTGAACATGGCTTGTTTGTAAAACTTGAAACCGAACTAGACAAAGACCAACTTGGCCGTGGACATGTGAGCTGGCAAACCGTGGTTTTGGGAATGCCAGATGACGGTACAGGGGCTTTTCCATTTATTCGTCATGTAGCGATTAATGACGGAAAGTCAGCGACTCATAAACTGGCACTTATGCGTGTTTTGTTGAGAATCGCAGACGGTCATTCAGGAGCTGTATTACGAAGAGAATCATCACCTGATGGTGATCGAGTAATATTACCAGCAGGATTAGTTGCTCTTTATTGGTGTCACCAATATAAAGACTTAATAGATTTACATGGTCTTTTTCAAACGCCAGCTAAAAGCCCCAATATGGGTTTTATGAAAGCTGATGGCTGGCATAAATTAACTCACAGACTCGCATCTGACTACAGAATAGGAAACTTATTCACAGGAGAAGATGCAAAAGCTCTATTTAAAACTTTGTCAGCGACCTTACAAAATATAAAGAATATGCCTTGTAAGTATATTACCTTTCCTAACACTTCAACACCTGTATTTGAAGTGGAAAGCAAAGCTGTAAAAGCTAAAGATAGCTTGTTTCTTGATTTACCGTCTCTTGAGCAATGGGGCGAGTTTTCAATGCCAGAATCCACTTGGTTAGCATTCAATCGTTATGCTTGCTGGATTGAACCTGTTCTTGTTAGTGAATGGGTAAAAACAATGGCCAGTTATAAAGGCAATAAAGAATATTCTCAACCTGCGGCTCAATATCAGCTTTTCAAAGCATTAGAATGGCTAGAGCCTAAACGAACTACAATAGAAGTTCGCCAGCGTGTTGACGTTTTAAAACGTGAAAATAAAGTTGAATGTGTATGGTCAGCAAAAGAAATAAGACAAAAGTTTGATATTGACCATAGCATGCCTTTTTCAAGGTGGCCGAATAATGACTTGTGGAACCTAGTGCCGAGTGACAGTAAGGTTAATAGTGAGAAGCGAGATCGTTTACCAACGGAACAAAAATTAAAGGCCTCGAGAGATAGAATTCAAAGCTGGTGGAAAAACGCTTGGCTTGATGACAATAAAACCGAAGAGCAACGCTTTTTTGCGGAAGCTAATATAGCCTTACCTGGATTAGACTCGGATAACACATCAATCGATGACTTATTTGAAGCATTAGTGATGCAAAGAAGCCGATTAAAAGAAATGCAACAATTGCGAGAGTGGTAAGATTTAACCAGCACCGCCACAAACTAACGCTTCACCCGATATAACTCAAACGTGGCCGTTTGCAGTACTTGTCCCTTGTGATACGAATACACGTGGCCGCTTATTATATTCTTGTTTTGTTGATGCAATATAATTTGGTTTGCAAAAGTTTTGTGGCTTGTTGAAATGCGAGTGAAAGTATTAGAAGTGGTAATGTCACTGTCTTTAAAATACGTTTCGATAGTGGCATTAGAACCGCCGTTTAGCATAAATACAAACTCTGAACGCTGGTTTGGTTGGGCGTTTAATACCACCATTTGCTTTTGAGTTCCGTCGTTGTAAGTCCCAATCCAAAAACCGTACAAACCCTTTTGAGTATATTTGTCCAAGGCTTGAATGGTTGGTCCGTATCGCTTCATAAATTCGCGCGTGGTGGAGTTACCTTCTTTCTTGTCTAATTGATATGTTTCTGTGAGTGTTGGCTTTTCATCTACGCTAATAATGCTCAGTACTTTAAATGAATTAGTAAGGTGAGGGGATATTATGATTTTGTATTTTTCATTGGTTTTACGAGGGTCGTTAAGGCTTAAGGTACACTCTGCTGATGTACAAGTAATATCGCTGTCAGTAAAAGGTATTCGTTTTATATAACGCATCGCACTTGCCATATTGGCAATATAAAACGCGTGCTGGCCGTCCTCTTTCACATCTAAGATATTGTAATTCATTCCAACTTGGTCGCTAATTCCTTCCCACAAACCTGTTGTCAGCTTTATTGGTTTCTCGTCGGCTAATACCGAAGGCGACAAAAGTGCAAAACACATCAAACTAACAAACAAACTCTTCATGGGGTTCCTTTTCACAAAACTAAGTTTTTGTGGCGATTTAAATTTTAATTAATACAATACTTTGTGCAAATAATAAACTAGAGTGGCGCATTATAAATACAAGCCCAAGAATACTAACGTAAGGATACACTCCAATGAACAATTATCTCAAATTAGCGCAAGTGCTACTTTTTAGCTCTGTGGTAGCGGCCTGTGGTGGCGGTGGTGACTCGTCAAGTTCTGGCAGTGAGTCTGGTGGCAGTTCAGGCGGCGGCTCAAGCAGTGGCGGTTCTGGCGGCTCAAGTTCTCGACTGGTTTGGGATGCTGCTCTGCCAACGACTAGTTTTGCCTATTATTCTTCTCCTGCGTTAAGTGCAGACGAACAAACAATTTATGTTGGCACTGCAAAAAATGTTAGAAATGCATCAGCGGGCAACGACGTTATGGCTGCGTATGACCGAAATGGCAATGTTAAATGGCAGTACACCTTGCCTAATGCTGAAGAAGTTCGCTCGAGTCCAGTGGTGCATAAAGGCAATATCTACTTTACCGTTGATAAGCGTACCGCCGAGTTTAATAAAAGCTATCGTGACCTAGTGGCGCTAAGCAGTGCGGGAAATGAAATTTGGCGAAAACGTGTATCTGAATACGGAAGCCAAACTGGTTCAGGTTTGACTAAAGTGGTGGCAACGGGTGATCAAATAATTTACACGGGTTTGGATGTTTTAGTTTTTAATGCGGATTCGGGCGATAAACTTTTTGAACGTTTATGTAACTGTAGTGGCCGCCAAGATCGTTTTGTAAACGGTGCGCTAAATAACAATGGTGAGCTAGTTTATTACGATGAAGGTAGATTACTAAAGTTAAACTTAACCACTTATGAAGTCTCTGGTGAGTTTGATGATATTGCTACTTTTCAGGGGGATTTAGTATTGTCTTCGCCTGCCGTTGACTCAAACAACAATGTTTATCTAGGCTCTGAAGCTGGCATTTTATATGCGTTTAATGACAACTTAGAGTTGTTATGGGACTTTAGATTAACAACACCTAACGTAATTGAAGCGCCACATATTCGCTCGTCGGTAGCGATTGATGAATCAAGAGAAACCTTATACTTTGGCACCAAGAACAACGAAAACAGTGAGTTTTATGCACTAGACATGAATGACCAAAGTGTAAAATGGAAAGTGTCTATCCCTGGTGATGTATACGTTTCACCAACTATTGGCGACAACGGCAATATCTACTTTGCATCAGAAACTGATTTGCTTTATGCCTACACCCCAACCGGAACATTAGCGTGGCAATATGACCTAAAAGTGAATGTCACATGGTCATCTCCGGTTATCGACAGCTCTGGTATTTTGTATATTGGTGGTTTGTCTGAAGCTGACTTATCGTCGTCGGGTGCAACGGGTAAAGTGTTTGCTATTCAAACTGACAGCACCGGCTTAATGACAAACACATGGGCTAAAATCCATCGCGATAATCAAAATACCGGTGTGGCTAAGTAAACTTTATAGCCTAAACAAATCATGATCTTAAGTAGGTCGTGAATATAAATAAAAGGAAGTTAAATGCAGTTTTCTGACGCACAAAAAAATATGGATAGCGCTTATTTTGGCGGTGCTCCAGGCGTATTGATTTCAGGCTTAGTTTGGATTACCGCTGGACTTGTCGGCGTTTTCCATTCTGCGCAGTTCAGTATGTTAGCGCTTTTTTTTGGCGGTATGATAATACACCCTATGTCTGTGTTAATGGCAAAAAAGCTGAACCGCTCAGGTGCCCATGACACAGACAACCCGCTTGGGAAGTTGGCGTTAGAGAGTACAATAATTCTTTTTGTGGGTTTGTTTTTGGCTTTTTATGTGGCGAAGCTCAGCTTGATTTGGTTCTTTCCAATTATGCTATTGGCCATTGGTGTAAGGTATTTAGCATTCCAAACCCTATATGGAAACAAACTGTATTGGGCACTAGGCGGCTTACTGATGTTCGCCGGTATGTTGTGTATATTGCTGCGAGCACAGTTTATTTATGGTGCATTTATAGGCGGAATAACAGAAGTTGTGTTTGCGGTATTACTTTTAAAGCAGGCAAAAGCAAAAGACTAATCAAAGTCGATGCTTTGCCTGAATTCACCCTAGCGCTTTTGATTCCAGTAGGCGCTCGCATATAAGTTCTTTTTGTTGTAATCATGGTTGTCGTTTAATTGTGACTTCAATGCTTTGACTACGCTAGCTTCTGCAGCAATAAAAATAGCGGTTTCGCTTAAGTCTTTACGTTGCGTGGCGAGTGCTTGGCCAAACTCTGGCGTAAGCTTGTCTGATGTCACTATCCAATTTAATGCAATACCAGAAGGTGCTTGGATTTGTTGAATATCCGACGACGTTGGCACTTGAATCCAGGCGCTACCAATAGCATTTGTTGGCAAGTCTTCTAAGGTTGCAGCGATGGCCGGCAGTGCAGTGAGATCGCCAATAAACAAATGATCTTTTGCATTTAAGTTTGTGTGTTTGGTTTCGCCAGGCCCAGCTATTCCTAGATAATCACCAACTTTTGCGTTTTCAGCCCAGTTGCTTGCCAAACCTTTGTGATCATGGACGGCAAAGTCGAGGGTCAGTTCAAAGCGTTCTGCGTTAAAATCACGAATGGTGTAAGACCGCATCCACTTTTTAAAGCCTATGTACATGCCAAGTTTAGGCTTGCCGTCTGTTGCTTTTGGATTTGGAAAAATAGCTTTTACATGCGCGCTGTTTTTGTCGGTTGGGAAGTCTTTTAAGTCGTTTCCGCCTAAAACAATCCGTGTCATATGCGGCGACAATTTAGTTACCGACGTTACTTGTGTCATTCTCATTGTAGGTCCCATATTGTTCTCCGTTAGGTTTGATTGCTTTAAACGTTGTTTTGCATTAAAGTTGTTTCAATTAGGTTGATAAAGTCTACTATATTTGTATTGGTTGATATTGTCAACTAATTATTGGTTAGAATGTCGGCTAAATTTCCAACTAAAACGTCGGCTAGAAAGTCCAGATAAATAATCCAGCTACAAAACTAAAACGGAGAAGTTATGGATCTCAGCGAAGCGCTATTTAAGTTAATGCATTCGGTAAGGTTTAATATTGGTCAACAGGTGAAACAACTGAACCTAGACTTGTCGCCTATGCACTTTAAGTCTTTAAAAGTAATATCAAAAATAGACGGTTGTAATGGCCAAAAGTTAGCGGACTTTTTAGGTCGAGACAAAGCTCAAATTAATAGATTAATAAAAGAGTTGGTAAATCAGGAGTTGGTTATTAAGTCTGATGATCCAAATGACAAGCGCAGCCAGCTTTTATCTTTGTCGCAACAGGGCGAAGACATTATGAGCAAGTTTAAAGTATTGGAACGTCAAACTTTTAATAACATGGTGCAAGGCGTTGATTCGGAGCAAATAGAACAATTTATTGAGGTGGCGAACAAACTACGCAGCAATATAAGCGGTTAGTTGAGGTGATGTTAGTTGAAAAGCAACTAACAATTAACCAACGAGTTGATGTTAATGCTAACAAACAACTAGCTAGTTATTAGTTATTTAATTGCCACCTGTTTAAAATTTATGCTATTGGTAGTCATTGTAAATGAAAAGGATTTAACCGGACTTATTTAAGGACAATTAGGCATGGGATTATTAACGTTAACAGAAGCCGAAAAGTGCGCCGTATTTGACTACACCGCATTAGTACCAGGCGATATTTTAGTAAGTGACTTTAGTTTTGGACCTATCGATTATCAGCATTGGTCACTAGTATCCGATAGGCGCTGTGAGCAGGGCATTTACATGCTGATTTCCGCTACAGAACGCACCGGCACGGTATGTGAAGAGCCCGCCCATGAAGTTATTCAATGCGCAAATACCTACAAAGCTTTACACAAGTCTCTGTGGCCTATTCCTAAAAGTCTTGAATTAGCGCGCAGCCATATTGGTAAATGGGATTATTCGGTCACCGAACGAAACTGTCAGCATTTTATCAACCTAGTTACGGGATTGGGATTAAGGTCTAGTCAGGTTTATGCCGGAATAACGTCTGGCCTTATTGGTGGCGTAGGCACGGCGCTGTTAAAAAAAGACGCTTCTTGGTTAGAGATTTTAAGTGTCACGGTAGCAGGTATTGCCAGTGGCGTTGTGGCTTCAAAAGCGTTGCAACACAATAGAAAAGGGTAGTTTTAATGAGTACACGGATAACGGTTTTATTGTTTTTAGGCATCCTTATTGGTGGCACAGTATACCTAGAGTTGTGGTGGTTGTGCGCCATGCTAGGTTTGCTTTTTGTCATTGCTATTGTCGATATAACTCAGCGCAAACATACGCTATTACGGAATTATCCGTTGTTGGGTCACATGCGCTATTTTATGGAATCAATTCGCCCTGAAATTCAGCAATACTTTGTTGAAACAAATATTAGCGGCAGACCCATTAATCGTGAATACCGAGAGCTAGTTTATCAACGTGCAAAACAAGAGTCAGATACTCGTCCTTTTGGCACTCAGTTTGATGTTTATAAAACGGGATACGAATGGATTAGTCACTCATTAAATCCGGTTCACATGGAGAACAAACACCCTAGAATTAAGTTTGGAGGACCTGACTGCGCGCAGCCTTACCTAGCTTCTCCCCTTAATATTTCCGCGATGAGTTATGGTGCCTTGAGTAAAAATGCCATTATTGCTTTGAACAAAGGCGCAAAAGCCGGCGGGTTTGCGCACAATACTGGTGAAGGTGGTTTAAGTCCGTATCATTTGAAACATGGTGCTGATGTTATTTGGCAAATAGGCACTGGTTACTTTGGTTGCCGAACGTCAGAGGGCGGTTTTGATGCCGATGAGTTTGGAAAAAAATCACGTTTAGAAGTGGTTAAAATGATAGAAATTAAGCTATCGCAAGGGGCTAAACCGGGACATGGTGGCATTTTACCTGCGCAAAAGCTTACGGCTGAAATTGCTGAAATTAGAAGTGTGCCTATGGGCGCTGATGTTGTTTCTCCAGCGGCTCATTCGGCCTTTGATTCGCCAGTTGGTTTGTTAAATTTTGTAGAACAATTACGTGAGTTATCTGGCGGTAAGCCGGTTGGCTTTAAGTTGTGTATTGGCATGCCTCATGAGTTTTTATCTATTTGTAAGGCGATGTTAGAAACTGGAATTACACCGGACTTTATTACTGTTGATGGCTCAGAAGGTGGAACCGGGGCGGCGCCTCTTGAGTTCACTAATTCGGTAGGTATGCCACTGACCGAAGCTGTGGTTTTTGTGAATAATGCGTTGGTTGGTGTTGGTGTTAGAGATAAAGTCAGGATCATTGCCTCTGCGAAGATCTTTTCAGCCTTTCATATTGCCAAAATTATGGCTTTAGGTGCAGATACTGTGAATTCAGCTCGAGGAATGATGCTGGCACTTGGCTGTATTCAGGCAAGAAGTTGCAACAACGATCAATGTCCAACGGGGATCGCCACACAAAACCCTGCACGATACAAATGGCTTGATAGCGATTTAAAAGGCGATCGGGTTTTTAATTTTCACAAAGCCACCATTCATAATTTATTGGAGTTATTAGGCGCTTGCGGCTTAAAAGAGATGACCGAGTTAAACCGAAGCCATATTAACCGACGCATCAACGCAAATACAGTGACTACTTACGACAAAATATATCCTGAATATGCTAAAGATTGTTTGGTTGAAGAAGGGTCTTGTCCTGTAGAGCTGCAAACGGATTGGCACCGAGCCAATGCTAATGCGTGGTAAACGAAGAATTTATGTTAGAAACAAAAAGGCGCACTAGGCGCCTTAAAATTTATACTAACGGATTAACTCGCTAAATTATTTAGCTTTAAATCGATTAACGCTGGTTTGTGTTTGGTCAGTATTATGTAACTTGTGATATTGACCTAGAGGTGCCGAACTTAAAGCCATGTAATTAACTCTTTTGGCAATAGGAACATAGTCAGTAGTTGCTGTGCTAACTGCAGTGGCAATAACATTTACTAATAAACCTGCTACGCCACCGCTACTATTGTCGTTACTAGAAGTATCAACAATGAGGCTGTCTTCGTAAAACCAAAGTTTTTCACCTGTTTTTGTACTATACAATTCGTACTTTAATGCAACTTCAACATTACCAGAAACCACATAATAATTAGTTTGCCATTTGTTTATAGATACAAACAAAACTGAATCTACGCCAAACTGCTCGCCAAATACGCTTGGATCTACGTTTTCCAATTGAGCGCCATCAAGAATACCTTCTTGTTGGAAAATGCTCTGTACCAACTCTAGTGGAGCAACATAATAACCTTGATAGGACAATGGCTCAGCAAGAGTGGTTGTTAGGTAGTCTGCAGACTCTGGAGCTGTGGTATTGTTGATTGCTGGAACAACTAAAATAGATGCTGGTTGTTCGTTATACATTTTAGGAAATGCCTCTTCCTTACTAATGTAAGTAGATTCACAACCTACCAGAATAAATGCTAGAACAATCATTGACGCCGTTTTTATCATGCTCATTGTTGCGCTCCTACCATTTGAATCATTCTATCCATTAGTACTGCCGACTCAGGGTAAGTACTTTTTTCTTTCTGAAAATAAATCAGCGCATCGGCTTTTTTACCTTCTTTAAGAAGCAAGGTCGCGTACTCGGCATTCACGCCAGGAGGCACTCTTAATCCATACTCTTGAGACTTATTGAACACGTCTTGAATACTTGCATAATGTTTAGCAAGTGTTTGACCACTAGGCTCAGATTTATACAAATATAAAGTGTCAGAATAGTCACCCCAGTAATACATGGTTGGTTTTGCTGCACAGCCAGCAAGAACCAAAGCCATACCAGCGATTAATAACTTTTTCATGGTAGTGATATTTCTCGGTTGTCTTTATTTGATAAAAATAGAGTTCTATTTAGTATTACTTTATCTGCTTCATAAACTTTAAACAGTACATTCCCTAGTGGTACTTGTACTCTTACTATGTTCATTTCAGACTCAGGAAAAGCAACTGGAGCGTTTTTATTGATGCTGTAAGTTTTGTTAACTAAGTTACCTTTTACCACTAAGTAAGCCGCTTCCTCAGCTTGTGAAGTTGTATTGATAACGGTACCACAAGCGGTCACTAAACCGAGTGATAAAGTTAATAGTATAGGTTTTAAGAATTTCATGATTTACCCTCTTCCATGATGTAGTAATTTTTAAGGTCTTTTGTATTCAAGTTATTACTTGTAAATGTTGCTAACGATACCTCGTTATCACCTTTACCTACTGTTTGAACAACAGTTAATTGACCTACTTTGGTACCTGGTAATTCAATCATTAGACCGTTCTGTGGGTTTTTAACTTTTTTACCACGTTTAAATATTTCAAAGTTATTGCCCGCTTCTATACCTTGAGATTTACCGCCTGAGATAACAAGCATGTCATCTTGTTTATCAAGAATATAAGCTCTCCATGGCTTATCCATTAGGTTTTCAACAACGTCACTGATCATTTTAGAAATGGCAGCAGAAATAGCTTTGTCGTTAATGCTTGAGTCGTAACCTGCGCGGCCACCAACACCTAGAGTAGTGCTAGTCTCAACTTCTGCTTCGCCTGTACCTTCTTCAGAATACACAATTTGGCCATTGCTAGTATCAATTAAACGAACGTTAACGGTGGCTGTTGCAATCTGTTTATTAGTACGGCTGAATACGCCAACATCACTTTCGTTTTTGCGCCCAAATTCAGATACCGAACCAACAATCAAATAATCAGCTTTTACTTTGTCCATGGCTTCTGGCGAGAAACCTGACTCATCGATAAGCTTGTTATACTCTTGACGTTCAAGAAGAATGAACTTTCCAGTAGAGGCTAGGCGGCTCGATAAAATGTCAGAAGCTTGTTTACCAATAACGTCACCGTCTTTGTCAGTAAAAAAGAAGTTTTTGCCTTGTTTTGTTTCATTGGTGAATCGAGAAACGGCAACAACACGCTTCAGTGTTTTTTCATTATTTACGAGTATAGGACTAGTAGTTTGAACGCTTGGTGATTCAACGGTTGGTGCTGGTGTTGACTGGCAACCCGCTAAAAAAAGCGCGGTAGCAACCATAGATATAGAAAGGGCTTTAGTTTTCATATTGTTCCTTATTTTTGGCGAGCTTTTGCTATGCCAAATTCCATGTCAATAAACAGAAGGTGCTCATTGACTACTTTTGAATAGAGTACGTTTAAATTTAGTTGTATTAATACGACACACTTACAATAAAGTAAGACAAACTGTAAATAAAGACAAGTTGAAAATAGAGTTAAGCGAAGAAGTAAAACTTTTTAATATTCAGAACTAAGAGTAATTATGACTCGCTGTTAAATAACAAAAAAGGCGCACTAGGCGCCTTTTTTTGATGGGAAATTGCTAATAGCAATTCTGACTAACTGTATAGAAGAGAGCTAAACAGTTCTCTTAAATATTCAGCTTAAACACTAAGCTTAAACACTAAGCTCTAGTATTTTTCTAGCTTTGGCTGGGTCAATGTCACCGTGTTCGCCAATAGCTGTCATGCCGTTTTTCTCTAAGTTTGCAATTAGCTTGTCTATTGCTACCTCAGTAGAGTCCCCATTTAAGTCATAGTCAGACATTTTGGTTTCAACACCCATATCTTCAAAGAAGTTAACAACCGCTTGTATAGTGTCATCAATTATATGTTCGCCGCCAACACCACCGGCGCCAGCTAAACCAAATACTCGTTGACCAAGTTGTGCAATTTTCTCTTTTTTAGATTCTGCTTGAACCTTCATTAGTGAAGGTAAAACAATCGCCAGTGTTTGAGCATGATCAAGACCATAAATAGCCGTTAGTTCATGACCAATCATGTGAGTTGCCCAATCTTGAGGAACACCTTTACCAATTAGACCATTTAGTGCCATTGTTGCCGACCACATTACATTTGCTCGAACGTCATAGTCTTCAGGGTTTTCAAGAGCTTTAGGGCCTTCAACAATTAGAGTTTGTAAAATGCCTTCAGCAAAACGGTCTTGCAGAGGTGCGTTTACTGGGTACGTTAAATACTGCTCAATAACATGAACAAAGGCATCAACTGCACCATTGCTGATTTGTCTAGGTGGCAATGAGAACGTGAACTCAGGGTCTAATAGAGCAAACTGTGGTTGAACGGTTTCTGATGCGAACGCTAGCTTTTGAGAAGTCTCTTTTTTAGTAACAACAGAGTTGCCGTTGCTTTCAGAGCCTGTTGCAGGAAGAGTAAGCACTGCACCTATTGGTAGTGGATTTTCGAATTTTGCACCTTTCGCTAAAATATCCCAAGGCTCACCATCAAAGTTATGCGCTGCGGCTACAAATTTTGCGCCATCGATAACACTTCCGCCGCCCACGGCTAAAATAAAGTTAACCTCGTTAGTGCGAGCAACATCTACTGCCTTAATTAAGGTTTCATAAGATGGATTTGGCTCAACACCACTAAATTCAAAAACTTCTGCATCTTTAAGAGCGTTAACTACTTGGTCATAAATGCCGTTCTTTTTAATAGAACCGCCGCCATATAAAAATAGTACCTTTGCGTTAGCCGGTAATCTAGCCGGTACTTCAGATATTTGACCTTTGCCGAATAAAATTTCAGTTTGGTTCTTAAATGTAAAATTAAGCATCATGTTTCCTTTTTAATTGAAGGAGAAAGAAATTGGTTACCGGTAGATGGGGATGAAGTTTTTAATTTAAACCTTTTTATACGTAAAGGTACAAAAAAATAAATACAGCTCATTATTATAAACAAAGAGAGGCTCAAAAATTAACTGCGCCACAATTGACGTGGCGCCTCAATCTAGCTTAGCTACACTAAATCTTAACTAAAAAGACGTCGCATTTTGCATAGTTCACAACACCGTTTGCTGTTGAACCTATTAGGGCTTGAATTCCTTTTTTAGAGTGAGTGCCAATGACAATTAGGTCTGCTTCTTTTTTATCTGCAACTAAACAAATTTGCTCGTAAGGTTTACCTACTTTAATAGACACTTTTTTCTGAGATATACCAAATGATTCCGTAATCTTGTCGATCAATGGTGCAGCTTCCTCTTCGAGAGTTTTTTGATAATCTTTAGGAAGTATTGAGTATGGAATAACATGAGCAACATAGAGTTTTGCGTTGTATGCTTTAGCTAACCCACACGCTTTCTCTAACACTAATTTACCTTCGTCACTCGCTTCAATGGCACATACAATCTTTTGATACATAAGACTCTCTGAATAGTTATTAATCTGATTAAACGATAGTGAAAAGACAGAGTGATGTAAAGATTGTATTGAATATTATGTGTACAAGTAATATGTTCCAGATCAAACAAATCGTCATTACTTTAAAATTACATATTGTAGGAATTAATCATGTTTCGTATCGGACTGTTCATCATATCAAATATCGCTATTTTAGCGTTGTTAGGTATCACGTTTAGGCTACTTGGTTTAGAAGGGCTTTTAGCTGAAAATGGCGTTGATTTAAATTTACAGGCGCTATTAGTTTACGCTGCCGTATTGGGCTTTTCTGGCTCAATTATCTCTTTGTTAATTTCAAAGCCGATGGCAAAACGCTCTATGCGAGTAGAGTTGATTAAAACCCCTCAGTCGCAACAAGAGCGTTGGTTAATTAGTGCCGTTGAGCGCCAAGCAAAACAAATGAATATTGGTATGCCAGAAGTGGGAATTTTTCCTAGTAGAAGCCCAAATGCTTTTGCCACAGGTTGGAATCGTAATAATGCGTTAGTCGCAGTTAGCCAAGGCTTGCTAGAGCATATGACACAAGATGAGGTTGAAGCGGTGCTTGCCCATGAAGTTAGCCATGTAGCTAATGGCGATATGGTGACAATGACACTATTGCAAGGCGTAATGAATACTTTTGTGGTGTTTTTGTCACGAGTGATAGGTCATTTTGTTGACCGCGTTGTGTTTAAAGTTGAACGCGGACATGGCCCAGCATTTTGGATTGTATCGATTGTAGCTGAGCTTATTTTAGGTGTGTTGGCGATGATCATTACGATGTGGTTTTCTCGATACCGAGAGTTCAGGGCCGACGCTGGCGCAGCCTCCATTGTGGGTAAACATAAAATGATTGCGGCGCTAGAAAAGCTACAAATGGGAAACAAAGTTGCAGAAGCAAAAGTACCTGATGAAATTGCCGCATTTGCGATTAATGCAGGTCGAATACATGCTCTTTTTTCGAGTCATCCACCACTTGAAAAGCGCATTCAAGCGCTAAAAGAACATGGCGCTAGAAGGGTAGATTAGTCATAACGTGTCATAACTTTACGTGGTTTTAATTGTTTGTATTTGTGCTTATAATTGGTAAAAACCAACTTATAAATTAAAGGGATTTAGTCGAAATGAATTTTTTTGTTAAAAAACTTAGCCACGTAGCAATAGTGGGCATATTTGTTTTCTTTAATGCGGTTGCTAATGCCGGTGCAATAACTGACTTAGCTGAAGATCACAAATGCATAGAAACAGTGAAAATGCTTGATGACTTCATGGGCGATGGATACGGCGCTCGTCTCGTATATGCTGTAGAAGACAGAGCTAAACAGCCACTGACTTTTTATGCAGAACAAAACTTTAATGATGGTGACGTGCAATACAACATTGTTGTGACACCGACTATGGACGGCATGTGTTCGTTTGAATATACCCGTACGTGGTTCGATGACATGCCTTGCATGGCTTCAATGGCAAAAGGTTCTTTAAAAGGGTTAACGTATGTTGATTCTGTAAATAAAAATATTTCGTATTTAAAGAACGATGCAGGCTTAGATTACTTTGCTACTAACATGCCAAATTCAAGCTGTATGATAGTAAAAAAAGAAGTTGGTTTTGGCCAAAACGAACAAGCTAAATAGTTTAAAATTATTATAAGTAAGCAGCGATAAACTCGCTGCTTTTTTGTTTTTTAAAACTGCTATCTAGTTTTAAAATGGAGCGTGACCATCATAGTTGCCTTCAGGCAGAGTCCATCTTTGTTTAGCTGCAGCCCCCAAGCCAGATTCCGAGCTTGTTTCAAAAGCAGAATTTAGCTGAGAATGCTGCGGTATTCTTCCGCGATCACCATACAACCAAAGCACCATATTAGAGCGCTCACCACTTGTTATTGGTCGGGCTGCGTGAGCAATATTGCCTTTGTGTAACATCGCCATACCAGGCTCAAAGGTTAGTCGGTTTACGTTGCCTGTCATTGGATCGTAAAAGTCCACTTCTGAACCCGTAAATTCTTCACCAGGCTTATTCATATTAATATTCAAGGTAGCCGCTGAAGCATCGGTATGAAGACGCAATGACGTATCTACGCCGGCTTGATATTGAATTGAAAAACCAAAAGTTTGAGTATCAAATCCAGTTACCTCCGGAAATAATAAACGAGCAATAGGGCGCATGTACTGATTCATAATTTCGCGGTAAAACCTTTGGAACCCAGGCGCAGCAAGATAACCTTCCGAGCGTGGATCTAACATGGCACCATGACGGTTTAAAACAATACCGTAAGGCGGTCGTAATGGGATTTGTGCGTCAGCCACTTTTTCCAAGTATTCACGTAATGCAACTAGGCCTTCTGGATCAAAAAACTGACATTGGTAAACACCTGGCGATACTTCTTCCCAAAGATCGTAAACCGCTGACTCTTTAGAAGGGTCTTGCCAAGCAGCCGCCACCGCTTCTCTCAGTTTGGGCGCAATAATGGCTTCGCCTAATTTTGATAGTTGTTCCTGATTAGTTTGTTCCCACTCGGCCCATGCGCCTTCAAAAAGAGCACGGTTGTTGTCCCAAAAATACTGAACCGACGGAGCTCGAACTAACATTTCTTCACGGCTTGGTCTGGCAAGCTCTTGTGCACGCTGTAATTGAGATTTAGACATAACGAGCTTAACTCCTGTGTAATTGATCATACAAATAATGTGACGACAATTTATTACACCTCGTTATATTTATAAATGAGTGTTATAGCAAAACAGAATCAACTTTATATTGATAATGGTGAATGGTTTTAATATTCACTTTTTATAGGTTTAAACAACCACTTTTGTATAACCACAGATTTGGACGCTTAATTTTCAGCCGCATAATTTTGGCAATGGTCTCATATACATTGAGTTGTTTGTTTAAAAATAATACAAATGCCGTACATGTATAAAAACAATCTATAAATACAGTCTGTGAATGCAGTCTAAGAATAATAAGGAATTAACATGCGAGACTTAGCAACTCGATTAGTTGCCTGCAGTTTACTATTTGCTGGTGTGATAGCGAATAATGCAGCGGCGAACAGTTTAGTAACCTCGAACTCCCTGACAACAAGTGCGCTGGCAAGTACTTCAGCAACGGCGGCGCTAGCCACAGAAAAAGCAAATCCACGAGCGGACTTTATTCGTGCTAATTACACCAAGTATGAATATCAAATTCCAATGCGTGATGGCATTAAATTATTTACCTCGGTTTATATTCCAAACGACGACTCTCAGTCTTATCCAATGATGTTTCAACGCACGCCTTATCGCGTAGCGCCTTATGGCTCTGATAAGTATAAAAGAGCGTTAGGCCCAAGTGAGTCCTTTGAAAAAGACAAATTTATTTTTGTATTCCAAGATGTTCGCGGTAAGTACATGTCGGAAGGCGAATTTGTAAATATGCGTCCGCAAGATGCCTATAAACGAGGCAAAGGTGCCACTGATGACGCCACGGACACGTTTGACAGTATTGATTGGTTGGTGAAAAACATCCCGAACAATAACGGAAAAGTGGGAATGTGGGGAACGTCGTACCCTGGTTACTATACGTCGGTAGCTTCTATTAACAGTCATCCAGCGTTAAAAGCGATATCGCCACAAGCGCCAATTGCCGACTGGTTTTTTGATGACTTTCACCGAAATGGCGCCTTTGTAACGCCAATGGCGTTTATCTTTTTTGATAGCTTTGATAAAAAGCGAGAAAGCCCACAAGCGCATGGTGCGAAACGCATGGATTCAGTAACGCCAGACGGTTATCAATTTTTTAAAGAGTTAGGACCACTTAGTAACGTTAATAAAAAGTACTTTAACGAAACGCGTCCGTTTTGGAATGAGTTGACTGAACACCCTAATTACGACGACTACTGGAAAGCGCGAGATGTATTACAGCACTTAGGCAATACTAAACCAGCTACGTTAGTGGTGGGCGGTTGGTACGATACAGAAGACTTATATGGTCCGCTGTATACCTATCAAACGATGTCTGACAACAACAATAAAGATCATATTAAGCTAGTTATGGGGCCTTGGTATCACGGTCAGTGGAACAGTCGTTCTGGCGGTTCTAAGCTAGGCGAAGCCAACTTTGGTTTTGATACAAGCAAATGGTTTCAAGAGGAAATCCAGTTGCCATTTTTTAAAGAGCACTTAAAAGATAACGATAAGAACTCTAACAAGGGCAAAAACGCTAAGGCATCTAATATTGCGACTGCGACGATTTTTGAAACGGGCAGCAACCGCTGGAGAAAGTTTGATGTTTGGCCACCAAAAGAAGCTAAAGCACAAACACTATTTTTAAGCGGTAATGAATCTCTTAGTGCCACAAAAAATGACACGGGTGCCAGCGAATACATTAGCGATCCTAATAAGCCAGTTCCTCATTCTGCAAAAATAAGCCGTGGTTGGGACCGTCCTTATATGGTTGAAGATCAGCGTTTTGCGGCGCGTCGCCCTGACGTTTTAGTATTTGAAACAGAAGTGCTTGATGATGACCTAACGTTAAGCGGTGCTATCGACCTAGACTTGTGGTTCTCAACAACACAATCAGCCGCTGATATTGTGGTTAAGCTGGTGGATGTGAAACCGGGTAAAGACGAGACGAGCAATAGAGTTGATCGTGCAACGGGCAACCGTCATGAATTGGTTAGATGGGGCGTTATTCGTGGTCGTTTTAGAGACAGCATGAGCGATCCAAAGCCGTTTAAACCAAATACACCAACTCAGGTTAAGTTTGAACTATACGACGTGCTACACACCTTTAAACGCGGCCACAAACTGCAAATTCAAATACAAAGCAGCATGTTCCCGTTTATCGACATCAATCCTCAAAAATACGTAGACAACATTTTTGACGCCAAGGAAAGCGACTTCACCCGCGCATTCCATAAAATTTATCACACTAAAAAATACCCAAGTGCGATTAAGTTTAAAACATTGGATTAAAAACCTGCCGATGACAAGGTTTTGAATTAAACCTCTGGTCTTAAAAAACGCCGACATCTGATTATTTATGGGTGTCGGTTTTTTTATGCGAAATGCAGTAACTTTTGTCATAAGCAGCAATAACAAAAACAATATATTTATTAGCCATTTATTTTATTTGCCCTGTACAAAAAAACCTCACACGAAATTAGTATTTCTTCAATTTATAAACTAGGTTTTATTAATCGGTTTATTTTTGTACACAATCGTGTGAAAAATCATTAGGGAATGAAGTCATGGCAAATAAAGCTAAGTCTGGTAACAAAACGACAAAACACACCATAGAGCCCACCATTTCAGACACTACATTGTCAGAAGAGTCACCGGCTAAAAGCAAAGCGTTGGTTGAGAAAACGATAAGTGATTACAACTATTTTACCGAAGATGATTTAAATAAAATCCTGAAAAATTTAGATGTTTTACGCGGACACGTATTGCCCAAGCCTATCACGGCTGAAAATGCAGAGCCGGTTGAACCCAACTTTCCATCGGTCTGTTTAATAGGACTTGGCCGCTGCGGTTCGAATATCGCCTTAGATGTTGCCACCTTAGTTCACAATGCTCGAGTGTTTTATCTTAATGATTTTCATGATGTCGAAGAAAAACACAAAGAAAAAAATCGTAAAGCCCTTAATTGGATCCAACGTAGTTTAAAGATTCAGCCAGACGAAGATTTACAACCGGTTTTTCTTATTGAACCTTTGGTTATGTTAGGTGATTTAGATAAAGATATCCGAGGCCGAATTCAGTTTTCTGCTAAAAATGGCGGGATTAATTTTCTAAACGAATACAGTAAATTAAAGATCATGGACTTGTCGGAAGTGCATGCAGGAGGGGCGGGTAACGCGCCAATTCTTGGCCAATATCTGGCTAAAGTAATATTAAACAAAGAAACCGATAAATTCAGTAACGAAGACTGGAAGTTCATTCACTCATACCTTATTGATTCTTGTGGTATTAAAGCAAACCAATCGCGTCTTTATTTCTATATCTTTAGTGCTGGTGGAGGCACTGGCTCAGGAATGGCTTCGGAGTTTGGTCTAGCGCAACAGTATTCTTACATGAGTAAAACCTTCGACATTCGCACTGAGCAAGAGATGCAAGCGCATAACCAGTCGTTTGTGTTTGAGCCTATATTTACCAGCGGTATTTGTATTTTACCCAATATTACCCATCGTACCGCTGAAATGTCTGAAGCTCTTCATATTAATGCTGGCCGACTACTTTGTAAGTATTTGTCGGAAGAGTGGAATTTCTCTTACAGTATGGATAATGATGACAGCAATTCGGAGAGCATAAAAAAACGCATTCGCCCTTGGAATGCCATGATGCTGATTTCAAATGATATTATGCGCTACGCAGAAGAAACGGACGAAGCGAGTATTAACGACAATTACAGCGGTCAGTTTATTGATGTAAACGCTATGGAAAAGCACGCCAATCAATATATTAGTCAGCAGATTTTTAATATCCTAACAGCACAAGCCGTGACTACTGACTATGATGAAAATTACTTTAGGCGCGCGGGAATAGACATTGGTGAAACTATTCGTTTAGATGCCAACGATCTATTTATGAGCCTTGCAGGACCTATTGCTGTGGCCTACGCAGAGTCCGTAGTGAAGGTGCGCGATGCTACTGACTCAAGACTAGGTATTCTTGATAGGAATAAAGAAGAATTAGACATCGATGACTTGTTTTTCCGTTCTATTGATTTGCCGCATTTTAATAAAGACACTACAGCCATTGAAGGCATCAGCCTTTTACCAGTTGAGTCGAAGCGTTACCGGGCGGCGCTTAAAAAATATAAAGAAAGTGGTTATGACGCCAGCCATCTAAGAGATTTACACTTCTTTAAAAATTGCTCGTCGGTGGTTTCAATTGTATCGCTTCCAAAGGATTACAAACTGTCGTACATGGATCTCAATAAGCTTAAACACCACCTCAATAGTTTATTCCCTAACACCACACTTAAGCGTTTTGCGCTGGTTATAGGAGCGTCGGCTAATTTGTCGCTTACTACCTTAGTGGCCAAAAGCCCATGTTTAAGCGATGACTTTTTAACGTTAATTGTGTCGTATATAAAACGTTGTTTTGCCAAAGAAAGCTACGGGTTTGATGATACTTTAGACAAAGCGATTGTTGAGTTTATTAAAGCGCCTGAGTTTGATGAGGCTAAACTAGAAAGCATGTTAGAAGAGTTTGAAAACCCAGCTAAAATCCTAGATACAAACTGGTTTGCTATCAAACCTATGTATGAGAAAAAGTATCGCGAGCTAATTCACGACGAAAGCAAATTCACATCGATAAACGACATTCGATTGAGCATTTCTAGCGTCAAACAGGCGATATACTATCTACGTAAAATCTATCGCCACCGTATAGGAAAAACCAACGTTATCTCACTATACAACAATGTATCTATGTCGGATGAACAGCCAGTTGAGAAAAAAGGGAAACCTAAGAAGTAGTAGGCTAGTTTAGTGGACGTGTATTAGATAGTAATAGGCTTGATAGCCACAAGTCCCAAAAAAAACGAACGGTCCCATTAAGATTAACGCTTAGTGGGACCTTTCTTGTTATTCGATATTCTGGATCTCTAAAATAAGTTTTCACTTAAAATTTACAATTTATTAATTAGTTATTTAAATCAGACTTTCCCTCGATCTGGCAAATAACAGGATTTTTAAATTCTTTTTTCACTTTGCTCTTTTAACTCAATTTAGGAAGCAAGTGTGAAGACTTATACCAAATCAGAAATAAAAAACTTGGTGGAGGTAGGTAAGAAAAATACGATCCGCGTATACCAATCACTATACCTTGAAACCCGTTCAAAAGGCAATGCTAGCTGGGTTTATCGGTTTCAACTAAACAACCATCGTTCTCAAATGGTCATTGGTGTCTATAGCGATACTAACCCAGATCTTATGGACTACGATAAAGCCATGAAGCAAGCCATCGACTATAACGCTATGGTCTTAAACGGTGACAATCCAAAGCTTGATAAAACACGAAAAAAATATCATGACATTGAAACGGTCAATGATTTAGCTGATTTATATATCGAGAAAAAACGCAAACACATAAAAACCATCTACCCACTCACACGAATATATAAGCGTGATATTAAGCCTTACATTGGCCACCTTCAACTAGAGAAGGTTCACCCATTTGACATATTCGAACTAGTTCAAAAAGTAGTCAATTCCGGTCGCCATTCTGTGGCGACTCAGACTCTATACTTGTGCAAAAACATCTTTAAGTTAGGTGTTAAATGTCAATTGATCACATCAAATCCAGCCGAAAATTACACAGCTAAAGAGGATGCTGGAGGTAATCCTCTGCCACGAGATGTTGTGTTGTTTGAAGATGATATTGAAATCATGTTTACAATATTTCGTCAGTACCCTCAAAAGGTGCCTGAGTCGACTTATATCGGTATTACAATCCTACTAATATTAGGTATGAGGAAGATGGAGCTTTTCTCTGCTCGTTGGGAAGACGTGTGTTTAGAAAGATTGGTATTTCAAATTTATGCAGACAGCACCAAATCTAAAAAGTCATTAGCAGTACCTATTCCTAGTGACATTAATCATTTATTTGAGCGACTTAAAGAATTAGCTGGAAGTTCTGATTATTTATTCCCTGCGCGTAAACGCAGCAGCAGAGGCTATATCAGTGACGATACTGTCAATCACACCATTGCTGATCTTTCCGGGAAAGTAATTAGTAAGCGTAAGCCAAGTGAAAACGTTTTTGGCAACGCAGGATTACCTGAATTTTCAGTCCATGATTTAAGAAGAAGCTTTCGTACATTACTCGCAGCTCATGGAGTGCGAAATGAAGTAGCAGAACGCTGTTTGAACCATGCGGACAGCAGAATTGTGCGAACATATAATCGTTATGAATACAGAAAAGAACGAAAAGAAGCTCATGAATTAATGGCAAAAATTATTTTACCTTTGGCTTACCCTGATAAGTACTTGGAAAAATAACGATTACTTAAAAACACTAATATATATTCCTAAAAGTATACTAGGATCCTAATTGATATACTAAATAGTTATATATTATTGTGTCGGCTCCTGTAGTAATTCAAAGTTAAAATAAGGTATGTCGTTATGATAAAAAACAAAAAAAAAGCTCCTATTACATTGGAGCAAATAATAGCACCTCTGAATGGATTCAGAGATAACCCCAAGATTATTGATGAGCAACTAATCACAATGGGAGATGCTTAAATGAGACTAAAACGAACTAAGAAAGTAATCGAAAAAAAGATCGCGACAGGTATAAAGCAAACACTCACGATTGCACCAAATACTATTTTAGATATACATGATAAACATATTGCGACATTTAGTTTTCGTGCACAAATTGAAGGACAGCGTAAGCGTTTTAAAATTGGTACATACGGTAACAATGGTGCTCACTTTATGACTATTGACCAAGCGATTGAAAAAGCGACTGATATGAAGAGGCTCGTATCCGAAGGAATTAACCCTCTTTGGGCACAATATGGTCAAACAATAGAGACGATGGATGATCTGTTTCAGAGTTTTTTTGAAGCTTCTTCGTGCAGTTATAAAACCGAAAAGCGTATGTATGAAAAACATATTAAACCACGAGTTGGCCACTTAAATATTCATACGATAACACCTAAGCATTTGCAGGTCGCACTCAAAGAAATAGTAGAGCAGGATCTCAAAAGTATTGCTCAGCGTTGTTTGCATTTATTCCGTAGTGTTTTTGCTGACGCATTTGAAAATAGTATTGTTAAGCAAAATATTGCTCGTAATCTAGATTTAAGAAAACATGCTGGCGGTGGTAGTAAGAATAAAGGTGTAGCATTGACGGAGATGCACTTAAAAACGTTTTTTGATGCAGCTAATAAGTATCCATTAATCTTCAGTGAGTCAACGATGATAGCAATAGCACTCTTGCTTATTTTTGGTTTCCGTAAGATGGAATTGCTGTCAGCAAAATGGAGTGATGTAGATTGGGAACAAAAAGAGTTTCACATTTGGGCAGATCGTAGCAAGAATAAACTGGCAATCGCTGTACCGATCCCTGACAGCGTTATTCCATTATTTGAAAAGCTTGCCGTGTTATCCGATGGGTCTGATTATTTATTCCCATCAAGGAGGAGAAGTCGTACTCCGCACATTCATGCTTCTACAATTAACTCTGCGATAAATAGTTTATTCGTTAGCAATAACCGTAATAAAGTTTATCAAGAAAACGGCCTACCTAAAAATTTACCCTACTTTAAAGTTCATGACTTAAGACGGACCTTCAGAAGTTTACTGCCTAAGTATAATGTTGAAGAAGCCATAGCTGAGGCTACTTTAAATCATAAACCCAGAGGGATCATAGGTGTATATAATCGTTATATATATTTGAGTCAACGAAGAATTGCTCATGACATAATGGCTAAAATTATTTTGCCGATGGCTGGCTTTGAATATCATAATGAAAAGATATTTTATACAACTCGTGTATGTAAAGGCCCATTTCCCAGTCAGAATGTAATTTGGGAAAACTTAAGTAGCGTTGCATAAAGAGGTTAAAAATGAAAAGTAGATTTTATTCACAGCAAGACATAATGAACATCTTAGGGGTATCTGAGTCAACTGTCCTAAGATGGAGAAATGAAAAATTAATACCAGAGCCAACCAAAATTGGTAGAAGAATTTTAGGTTGGAGGATCGAACAGTTTGATGATTGGCTTCAAACTCAGTAATAAAATAATTAGCGATCATTCGGGGGAATAATTGTTAACTAGGTGTAAATGATTTTAAAGAGGTGACACAATTTTAATGATTTGAGAGTGATTCGGGGGATAGCTCTTAACAGATAGATAATGCAGCACATTTCTGTGCTGAGGATTTTATAAATTAAATTAAGGTAATTATTATGACAACCCCAATAACATCAATTGAAATGCTTCCACCAATTGTAACTTTTTTAAGTTCACATTATGACATGGGTTTAAGCTTCCCATTAACGGTTGGAGTTTTTGTTAATGGACAATCACATTCATTTATAGTTAAACCCGAAATACATTGGCCTGTGACAGAGTACGAGCAACACTATGGTGGCGGTAAACCTCTTTCCTATTTTTATGAAAATGGTATTTCACTAGGTAATTTGAAAACAATTCTGACTAAATTAATTGGTAATTCTGAAGTTATTTTATGCTTACGTGATGACTATGATCCGAGGTTTTTCCATCTGCTTGGGTTGAATAATTTTATAATAAAAAGCGTGGGATTGATCGACAATTTTAATAACTATGATGAACGACTTAATGAGTTACTAAAGAGAGTCGAAATTAAAGGCATGAATATATATTCTGTTGAAGAGGTAGTTTCAACATTAGCTTTTCAAACATTTGATAATTTAAAGTTCAATGATTTAGATTTACTTTTAAAATCATGTAAAGAAAATAATTTATAAACTTAGTAACTTTATTGGATTGTAGTAAAAAGTAGTGGCCGAAGACAAAAAAAACAAAAAAAATATTTAGTAATTTATTAAATACTTATACTGTCTTTGGTCGCTATAACCTCAAGTGAAACAATATGTTATGTATATTTATGAATAAAAACATGTTATAACTATTATAACGATTATGAAAATTATAAAGTTATATAACCAATGTAAGGTTAGCTAGCTTTTCAACACGAACTTCCTTAAGTTATCGAAATCCTGTCAAAATTAATCTCTCCAAACTCGGCAATAACTATGTCATAGACGACAACAGGGCTGTCATTCTTGGCAAATAATCTGTCAATATTTCGCTTTCATAGTAAGCGGTTTTATTTCTTACCGTATTAACGAGACACAGTTTATATCTACATTAAATATTCGTATTACTTAGATGTAATATGCCAGGGTAATTAAAAATAGATTTTTAAAGAATTTCCAGTAACTGGAAAAATGGAATTTCAGAAAATTGGTTTTTAATGATTTTCCAGTAACTGGAAAAATGGAATTTCAAAAAATGGTTTTTTAACGATTTTCCAGTAGCTGGAAAAATGGAATTTCAGAAAATTGGTTTTTAACGATTTTCCAGTAGCTGGAAAAATGGAATTTCAGAAAATGGTTTTTTAACGATTTTCCAGTAGCTGGAAAAATGGAATTTCAGAAAATGGTTTTTTAACGATTTTCCAGTAACTGGAAAAATGGAATTTCAGAAAATGGGTTTTTAACGATTTTCCAGTAACTGGAAAAATGGAATTTCAAAAAATGGTTTTTTAACTATTTTCCAGTAGCTGGAAAAATGGAATTTCAGAAAAATCGGTTTTTTAACGATTTTCCAGTAGCTGGAAAAATGGAATTTCAGAAAAATCGGTTTTTAACGATTTTCCGGTAACTGGAAAATGTAATGACGGGATTATTAATAAATATAAATTGAAACTTAAGTTTAATTCACATTTAGTACATGGACTAATTATAAATGTCTTATTAAGGTCCATACTTCACTCCTAATGGACTTAAGTTAATACTTTAATCCATCACCCAATCAAATATAGAAAGTTTGCTATACAGCGTATAGGGGAATGATATTAGAATCTAAATTATTACTTACCGTTTATTCAAGAATGACTAAATCAGGTAGTATTGTGGCATCTATTTTCTTCGTGTTGGGTGTATTGAAAATTGTTTAATTATTTTGAATCTTTCACAATATACATAAAATACATTATCTACTTCACCAGAATTAGAGGCGAGCCTACCCCCAATTTATTATGTACTTTTTAAATATTAATCATATTTGGGTTTGCGAGTAAATTACTTACCCCTTCATATAACATTTTGTAATGCTTAAATTATCATTTTGTGGAAACCACTTAGGCAATATGCTAAAAATGGATAAAGTGATAAGTGGGCTGCTAATATTAAATAATAACCAAATCACACCTATCTAATTATTATAAGTTTAACTAAAGCAAGGAGTGCTAATGTCAGAACCATGTAGTTGTGGAGATGAAGCCGAATTCGGTGCAACAATAAAGTTTCATTGTAAAACTTGTAAAAATGTCATTGAAAAATTCACAATAAAAAAACCACTAAAAGCGGCTGGGATATTTGCCGTGCTAGCTTATGGTGGGAGTCAATTTATTGATTATGCTATTACAGATAATAGGTACCCTTTAAATGTAGAGTATTCGGTATTAGAAGCATGTGCTAGCTCATACAAGCAGCCATTATCTTATAGTTCTTATGGTGAAAAGAAGAAAATATGTCTCTGTGCTTTTGAAGACACAATGAATGAGATCTCATATTTGAGATACAAGGTAGATGAGAAAGGTTTTTTAAAAGCGTTTGAGATAAATGCTAAATCATGCAAATAGCCTTTACATAGGAACTCTATGCAAAGGCTGTATTACTTATTTCCCTTTAGGTACGTTGTTACCTCGATTTTTTCCTGATGGTCGTCCAGTTGTACTAGGTCCATTTGGAGGAGTTGGGTTTGGTTTACTTGCACTAGATTGTGCTCTTGATGCAAATGACCCTTTTGGTACTGAGCCGCCATTTGATTTTGCACTTGCGGATTGAATTCGTGAAGCCGCGGCTTGTGACATTGTATTTTTAGTCATGATATTTCCTTTTATTAAATTAAAATGATTGTCCCCGCTGGGACATTTAGAAATTAGCAAAGGTGTTAGAGACAAATGGGGACAATTGAATTACAAAAAGAGATTAAATCCATTTTAGCTAAACTAAAATGGTCTCAAAAACGACTAGGCCGCGAATATTATATTGTTAAAAATGAATTTGACGATGATGATGAAATTAAAAAATATGAAGAAAAAGTAAAAAAGGACTTATCGAGAGAAACAACAAAATCAGAGTTGTTAATCGCATATTTGGAAGTTATTTCGCAGCATCAAGAGTTTCAAAATTTAAATGTTATGATTCCAACGTACTGCAAAAGTGAAGTTTTAAGTGACACTATGGAGCATGGTATGAGTAATATATCAAAACTAATCACTAAAATAGCCTGTGAATAAGGAGCAGTTAAAATAGCCTAATGTTTTATTGAGCGTTAACGATTACTCTTTAGATTAGTGCTTCTAGCTCATTTCTATCCCAAACAATTAGAACAGAAAAATGGATGGACGGTTTTGAGTAAACTACAGCGATTGGTAATTTGAGGCTATAAACCGACTCGAATAGTCTAGTCGTTTCCTAAATGATTTAGTGTAAATGTAGTTTTTATTGAAACTGTGTTTACATACAGTACACTGCCTCTAGTTATCTGAATTATTAGAGGTATTTTACATGAGAAACAGAAATGATCAGGATTTACTATTTTTTATTTTAGTTGTAGGTTTAAGTTTACTAACTTATAAATTTTCCACTTGGATTAATGTGGATTGGGAAACTGGTGTTGAAGTCATTGGTAAAATGTTTTTGGTATCACTCATCTGGGTTGGGTGGAAAAAACTCAACCCATATCATGGTTATGTTCTTTGGCCTATTGCAGTTGCTGGCTTACTTTGGGCTTGGTTTCCTGCATTAGATGTATGGGCTTATCAAGAAAGTAACTTTTTACCATTTGAAGATTATTCGTACCAACAAACCGAAGTTAAAATAGCTTGGTTTGGCCAATGGTATTCTAAAGCTTTAATACTATTTACTGCGATATTTGGTGGCTACTATATCGATGATAAAGTAAAATAAATATAATGATTAATAATGATAAGAAGAATTGGCTGTTTTCATTTTGAAATTAATGTAGTTTTTGATAAACGTATCTAAATCATCATACTACCTAATAATGATCGCGGAACTCCTCATATTTATCATTATTATTTATTAGTCTTGTATGTTTTCCAAATTTAAAAGTATAAATAATATAGGTTTACATAAGGAACGACTAAATTAGGTACTATTGTAGTTTGGTTAAATACAAAATTGTTTATGCGCACGCCCTAAAATACTTAATAAAAAAGCTCTATTGAACATTATCGTCTTAAGAGCTTTATTCATCTCTAATGCGTCTAATTGTTGTTCGTGATACACCGTATTGTTTTGAGAGTTTGCTTATATTTGACTTTGTTGTTTTTAATATTGTACGAATCTGCTTACGTTCCTCACATGAAATAGTTTGTGGCCTCCCTAAATGTTTACCAGCTTGCTTAGCTGCTTCACGGCCTTCCTGTGTACGAGAAATTATTAAATCCCGCTCAAGTTGAGCGAAAGTCCCTATCAAATTGAGCATGGCTTTACCAAAAGGACTTTGATTAGAAGTATCAATAACTCCGTCAAGTGAACGTATCGTTGCACCTTTTTCATGTATTTTATCAATTGTCGATAGTACAGACTTTAATGAGCGGCCCAAACGGTCTAATTTTGTTACTAATACCACATCTTCTTTTCTCACGAATTTGATCATTTGATCTAATTTAAGTTCGTTTTGTTTAGAGGCCCCAGAATGTTTACTATAAAAAATCTCTTCACATTTTGCATTCTTAAGTGCAGCTATTTGTAGACTCAAGTCTTGTTGATGAGTTGATACTCTAGCAAATCCAATTAACGCCACATTAAAGCCTCAATGTTTATGTTGGTACATTAATAATTAACTATTCAATTTTCGATTACAGTCTATTTCAAGTAAATTAAAGCCTTGGTTAAGTTGTTTAAACTCATCGAATGTGACATAAATTTGCTCTCCTTCATCTTTAATATCTAAAAAATATGTATTTCCCGAATGAGTTATTATTTTATGTTCTTCTGGGGTTATATGTTTAATGGTTGAAGTATATACATAATCATTTGGCTTAAAACGGTTTGTTGTATCATTAACAACGAGTGCAAATAAGTGTTGGCTGACAACTACACTGTCTTCATCCATTACTTTGATAATTGTCCAATCCGTTACTGTAGTGAAATTCATCATGATGCCCCTATACTATTTTTAATAAAACAACATACCTAAAGTTTGTATCTATTATAGTATAAAAATCAAATAAATCTGTTTAATTTTCTTTAAAATCAACATGATACACAATGAGCACTCAGTGATAATTTCTGTATTTATTGTGTCCAATAAAATAAAGCGCCAAACAATATTTGATAAATATCCGAGCAATATTTGATAAATATCCAAGGAATATTTGATAAATACACAAGGAATATTTGATAAATACACAAGGAATATTTGATAAATACACAAGGAATATTTGATAAATACACAAGGAATAGTTGATA
>PJEL010000271.1_pt1 | contig 62864 bp, 55 predicted proteins | sample 1853271 | NCBI WGS metagenome assembly PJEL01 (sample SAMN08108733, study PRJNA415343) | Invertebrate metagenome, whole genome shotgun sequencing project. | host: Globobulimina | place: Sweden: Gullmar Fjord | collected 2015-08
CTTTCCAATTCTAAAAAAAAAAGCTTATCACTGAAACGGATTACAACATATAAAAGCCAAGTGTCACGTCATGATCACCATTGTCTTCAAACTTACACCCAACACTTAATCCAGAAATTGACTGAATAAAGGCTGGTTTTTCAATAAAAGTCTTAGCGCTGTTATCCAGATTAAACTGAACAAGTACCCTGTCGCCCAACTTGACCTGACTAAGTTCTCTCGCTGTGAATCGAATTCCAAACTTTGACAGGTCAGTGATTACCGATGGAACCCAATTAGCTTCTGAAAAATAAAACTGTTCACTATTTGCTACCTTAAAGACACCCTCAAGATCTGCTTCCTTCCTATAAAAGCGTCGCTGCTCACGCATAACAGAAAAACTATTTTGACATGGGCACATAACTTTCAAACAACATCCAAGATCATCAAAAGTTCCAGAAGGAACAAAATTCTGCAACCCACAGGCAGCACAAACCAATGGGATATTGTCAGTATTAATAGCAAAGATTTTTTCTATTTCACCATCTACCTGAAGCTGCTCCCTAGCAAACTGCATCTGTGTAGTAGGAACTATTTCCTCTGAAAGAACAAGCTCATTTGTAACAATCCCAGAACCAGACCCTGAAACATTCACATCTTCCAGAGCATCATCAACTGATATCACCAAGTCAAAATCTGATTCTTCATAAAGGGGTAATTTATTTTCATCATTAGCTTTAGAGATTAACTCACTTGTCTGAGTCAGTGAACTTTCTTGAAACTTCTCCAAGTTTAATGCCTTTAGAAGAAGAAGCCCAGAAAACTCCATAACCCCCTGAATATCTTTTACCTTAAACTGCTTAAGGCTCAAGCATGACAAACCTATCACACCAACGGGCTTATTGTTTAAAATCAATAATTGGCAGATAAAAACACCGGAGTCGACCCCCTGCCAGGCAAAGATTTCATTACGTTCAGCAGTTAGCAGCTTTGATACGTCATCAACAACATACGACTGTTTTCGTCGTAATTGAATTAAAATCTGATTGATGAGAAAAAATGAGACTGTCTTTTTTTCTTTTCCCCCAGTTCTTACATTGCTTAATTCTTGACGACAAACAAAATCTAAACAACTATCATTTTCATTTATTTTATACAAAAAACAATTTTCAGCACCACTAAACAAACTGATTTTTCCTAAAATTTCTCCTACCAACACATCTCCGCACTTATCTTCATAACAACTAACTGCTTTGCTGATAGAAAAAATCTCTTTAATAAGTTTATCTTTGAAATCAATATAATCCTTATCAACTTTGCGCTGTGAAACATCTGTTAAAATTAAATAAACTTGCTCCAGGTTTCCAGGAGTTCCGACAAGCTTATCGCATTCAACTTTAACAGGAATACTATTTTTTTGAGGATGTCTTAATTTAATTTCCAAATTACTGGAATGATGGTTACGTGGAAGTTCATTCCAGAATGAATAAAATCGAGCCAAATCCTCAACCGATACAAACAAAGAAAATGGCTTACCAACAACCATGTCATGGTTTTGGCCGATCAAACTTGAGAAAAAATGATTCGCCTCAACAATCAAACCAGCTTGATTAAGAGAACAAACGAAAGTTTCCAGCAGATTGTGACCACACTGGTCACAAAAAGAATGAGAAGGGGAGTTTACAGCAGCGCAGTAAGAACACTTCAGACTTAAACTATTACCACAACTTCCGCAAAATTTTTGACCTGTTCCATTTTCAGTTTGGCATGTAATACATTTCATATGGTGATAATACACCACAATGTCGCACTCATCAAGAAAAAACCAATGGTACTGATAGGACGAGCCAATCGCTGGTCCGGTAATTTTTCTCAGAAAATATAAAAAACTTTAAATTCAATAAGCTAGAGAAGCAGTACCAACCTCTTCTGCATTCTTCCATTCAACATATTTACGTAATGCAAATCTTTCTTCATCTAATAAGTGCAGAAACTCGCAGGAAGTTTCAAAATGATTATTAACTTTTTCTTCTGCCACCACAAAAACTATCACACTTATAATTTTCCCGTATCCAGGAAGAGTAAAATGAATTGTTCTAATTTCAATTTTTTGCCTGCCAAGTTTACCTGATTTTGCAATACCATTAGTTGCGGCTGTCTTTGAATATCGGATACCATACTCACTAACATTGATTGTTGTCCCACTAGAAATAAGAAAAGACTCTTTATCTGCAATAGGAATTTCCAATAAGGCTCTGGGACTTCTCCGTCTTTCTACCATCTTTCAACCCATAGATTTTTTTAAAAACAGAAGACTCAAACCACAATAAGTTTTAACATATCAAGCTTCTATATAATTGTATCTACTTGAAATTTAATTGCAATTAAAAAAACACCGGGAAGGGGAAACCAAGAAAAATCAAAAAATAAGGCGAGCAAAGGTACTCCACGCCAATAAGAATTGGCAAAGCACTAAAAACTTTTTTTTACTTCATTTTTATTTTTACCGGTTGAATAACGAGTCACATCAGCAAAAAACATGATATTATAACAACAATAACCTACCTAGCTAAACTTGATATTGCGCCACGACTGAGCATTTTCACAGCCCAGTCATGGCGTCTTCCAAATTAAAACTGTTTTCCTTCAATATTGTTTTTTAGCTGAGCAATATCTAGACCAAGTGACACGCATTGTTTTCCATCAATGCAAGCTTCTGCATCAGACATTTCTAGATAGTGCGTCAACTGATGACCACTTTTTCTTAAATGAACAACCCAAGCATGTTTTTCATCGTCCATATCAACATCGATATCAATTCCACAAGCTCCGATCTCAGGATAGAGTGAAACAATTTTTCCGCAAATTTCATCTTTTGTATGTGTATGCATGACTTGCCCTCCAGTAAATTCATCTTACGATCAGGTTACAACTGTCCATATATTAGAAAATAAATACTAACACCCAACAGTCAATACAGTTTCATCAAGCTTTCAGACTTAAGATAAATTTACCTGAAGATTCAAAGACCGAATTTGAAAAAACAAACAAGCTCTATACTAAAACATCAATCTTTGTCGCCGAAAAATTTTAACATTTTATCATAAACTTATGATTGAAATCATACACTCTCCCCAATTTTTCCATTAGCATAATTTCAAATTCAGAATATCTTGAAAAATTAAGTTTTATTTTCACATATTACAGGAAGGGCCTCATGCATATTTCAAATCTCTCTTATCTCTTAATTTTCTTAATTTTACTTCCAGTTCATGCCAATGGAAGAATCATCAAAACAACAAATACAGACGCTCTTACAAATCCAACCCAAGAATCAAATAATAATTTTAAAATACAAAACTATGGACATTTCACTCAAATGATCCATCAAGGAAACACAAAAGGTGTTGTCACAATCCAGAACATAGTCTCTCAAAACAGTATTTATGCACTTGGTGCCTTGGAAAACGGCATCGGGGAAATTTCGATTATCAACAGTGAAATATGGTTGGATCACGGAAAAGACGGTATTGGAAATGAAAAATTTATCAGGACAAAAAACAAAAAAGCCGTTCTGCTGGTAAGTGCACAAGTCCGCCAATGGCAGACAGTTCAAATCCCCAAAAATTTAAACAGAGATGAAATTTATGCATTTATTATCAATGCTGCCATTAAAAATGGAATAGACATCAGTAAACCTTTTCCATTTCTACTAGAAGGAATGTTTGACACTCTAAAAATACACGTGATCAACGGAAAAAACCGGCATTTCGCAGGACACGGCAGTGGAGAGACCTTTTACAAACAAATAAAACAAACTCGAAATAAACAGGAGGCGATTGTGATTGGATTTTTTTCAGCAGATAATCAGGGAGTTTACACTCACCCTGGAGATTCCTGGCACCTACACACAATCATAAAAGACGAAAAAATTAGTGCCCATGTGGATGACATTTCAACGAGCAATGATGTTATTCTAAAAATTCCTGAAAAAAAATAATTGAAATCTCACTTTCCTATCCATTGACATTGAAACATTACCTCTTTTCATGCTTAGAAACTAATCAAAAAAAAATCTCAAAGGTACGAGAATCATTTCAGTTCCTTGAGGATATCAGGAAGATCTTTATCAGTGAAAGCTGTGGTTATTCCGCACTGGAGACAATTATATTTGATAAAACCATCAAATTTTTCCATGGGATTTTTGCAAGTGGGACAATAAGGCGAGTCTTGAAAACTTCCATCAGGTTTTCGCATAAAAAGAACTCCTTGATACTCTAGCAGCTCTCCTTTGGAAACTTTTTTACTTTGCCGTGCGTCAGAATTTGCTAACTGGTTACTAACGTCTGCAAACTCTTTTTTCAGCGCAGTATGCTCTTTGACAAGTTTAGCAACTTTGTTCCCAAGAAAAACAAGCCGCGGCCGAAGAGTTGAATCATGGCTATAGTCATTAATCAGTTCCTGAAATTCTTTTAGGATCCCCATTGTACTTCCCCTTCAAAATGATTTCCCGTCAAACACTCATAAAGAATCGCACAAATGACATTATGTTGTATGTCGTCTTGGCAAGTAAAAACACTACCCTGTTTCACCCCATAATGCGAATGCAATTATCTTTATTATAAATTTGTAATGTTTGAAAAATCAAACAGAATAATCCTAAATGAAATATTACACTCTGATAACAATATCATTCATTATCAATGAATATGAAGCTATGAAATGGCCTCATATAAGTTGGACATCCAAATATCAGAGCAACAGACCAGTCCAAATCATCAATATGATTACCAAGGACTCCCTCAAGCTTTCCCCCTAAGCATTTAATTTTTCAGATGATATTTATCCAACACAAGCATGTCTTACAGTTAATATAAGTTAATACTAAGTAAAGCGCATGGAGAGAAAAAGGAATCTCTTTTGAAACAATTACGCAAGGTTAATAAAAAAATTGTGGGAAATATGACGATACGGGTATTCAGCCCAAACCTGCTCTGCCGTCTGGCAAAATTCACATATCTGGACGAGAAACCCTATTGGGAATTATAACTTACAAAAGAATGAGAAAAACAGAGCGCTACCCAGTCATTTAATTTAATAAATAAATGCAGGAAAGCGATCGTGACATGCAAGCCTGGATATCGATACAAGCGTTTTATGCCAAAAGACAATTGCACCAGACAATACAGTCAAAATTTCCAAAAACAGTTAGCAACATGCACTTATCATTGTAGCATCGACCATACTTCAGACGAAACATCGACAAACTCCTGAGCCGCCGCAAAAGGATCGTTGGAACAATATAGAACCATAGTCTGCAGAAAAACATGGGTTTCTTCATTGTTATCCTGCAATTCAAGAGCAACACCGTCATTACTGGTACGCCTAACGGTCACTCTCAATTTCATTGAGAGACCGTAATGCTCTCCAGCACCATGAAGATCAAGCACTCCGGAATCCTGGGTTTTACAAACAAATTTCCCACGGACAAAAATACCGCTCATGCTCAAATCCTTTAACTGACATTGCTCATAATCATGTGCTGCTATATAGAGATCAGCAGAACTGTTGGAATGAAAACGAGTATATTTTCTATTATCATTCCGAAATTTTTCAACGTATGTAACCATAAGTTCCTCCCTCAATAAGGGGTTGACCTTCTACTTGTAAATTTTAGGTTCTAAGTCCATGCATGTCAAGCCCAAGACCTTAGTGTTCCCTAAAAAAAACAAGGGTATTGATCAAGAGCAAGGCCAGTAAACAAATAAACAACAAGCAACTATTAGATATTTAATCTTTTTTTCATACCGCAACCCAAAGACTATTTCAAAAATAAATTTTCATAATACCCTTTACTTCTGTCCCTTAGTTTTTCCAAATCAAACTTATTTTTAATTCCAACTACAAATAACCATCTTTATGACAAAAGGATTTACATGACAAAATGTTTCATTTGTGAAATAATTTCCTTAAAGTTCGACACAATTAAATATATTCACTTCAGCACTGACTGTATCCTGTTCCAACTATATGTAGATTGTAAAATCATTTGGTATTCCATCCCTTTACCAAAGGAGTAACACCATGAATCGTCCCAGAACAATTCGGAAAGTATATAAGAGCGAACATGTTACTGAAGGTGCAGGAGTAAAGCTGCATAGAGCTTTTGGTTTTAATGAAGCCCCGCTTTTTGATCCATTTCTCCTTCTTGATGATTTTCGTTCAACTCGTCCAGAAGAATACCTCAAAGGTTTCCCTTGGCATCCTCACAGGGGCATTGAAACCATCACTTATGTACTCAAAGGAGAAGTTGAACATGGTGACAGCATGGGCAACAAAGGTGACATTGCTTCTGGAGACGTTCAATGGATGACAGCAGGAAGCGGTATTATTCACCAAGAAATGCCCAAAGGAGATACAGATGACATGATGGAAGGTTTTCAACTCTGGGCCAACCTCCCGGGATCAAACAAAATGATGCAACCGCGTTACCAGGATATCAAGGCGAACCAGATCCCTGTAATCACCATGAAAAACGGGGTTATGATAAAAATTATATGTGGTCAGGTTGGCGACATAAAAGGACCAGTTCAAGATATTATCATCGAGCCGGAATATCTTGACATCACCATACCGCCTCACACTGATTTTTCCCACCCTACTAGCCTAAAACATACTGTAATAACCTACATTATTGATGGCTCCGGCTACTTTTCAAAAGACAAAGCTGCCTTCAGCCATGAAATTGCTCAGACCAATTATGCTGGCACCAAAAAAGGTCCAGTCCTACAAAACCACGACCTTGCTCTGTTTAATTCAGGTGATAATGTGACTGTTCAAACTAAAAACCAAGAGGTCAGATTTCTGCTGATTTCTGGCAAGCCAATAAATGAACCGGTTGCGTGGCGCGGCCCTATTGTAATGAACACACAGGAAGAATTACAGACTGCATTTGAAGAATATCAGCGGGGAACTTTTATCAAAAACGTAAAAAGCTCATCACTTCAAAAAAAATGAAGCAATTTAAATTTGGTGGTGACAAGAAAACAGGCAGCTCCATACTCAGCAATGCTGAAAACACTTTCAAGCATTGGGCGGTTCCCAAAATACCTAGCTGCATTGAGACATATCACCTAACATTAACAACCCTTCTCTGGACCCTGATAAACATTGTCATCGCATTTCATGCCAAGTACAATCCTTACGCACTCTTAGTGGTCTCCCTGATGATAATTCTCCAATACATCACAGACCTTTTTGATGGAGAACTTGGCAGGCAAAGAAATACCGGTCTCATAAAATGGGGCTTTTATATGGATCATTTCCTCGACTTCCTCTTTCTCTGTTCGCTTGTTTTTGTTGGCTTCATGATCTCACCGCCCGGCCTGGAAATCTGGTATTTTTCTCTTCTAGTTATTCTTAGTTCCTTTATGGTAAACTCTTTCCTTTCATTTGGAGCCACAAATAAATTTGAGATATATTATTTTGGCATTGGTCCGACAGAAACAAGGGTTGTTTTCATCGCCATCAACACTTTCATCTTTTTTTACGGAACCAACAATTTTCACATTCTTCTGCCAATAGTTGTAATAATTTGTTTTGCAGGTCTCATCATAAATACTTACCAGATTCAAAAAAAATTATGGCAGTATGATATGCAAGCAAAAGCTAAAAAATAATATTTTTGTTTAGAAATTCTATAATTATTGACTTAAGTCATGTCTCAGTTCTCTGCTTTTCCCTATATTGGACTTAAACATAGAAACAAGGAGAAAAACTATGAATCTAAAAAACAATCTGGGAGAGATGCAAATCAAGGACATACTGGAGACTCACCCTCCAATAGGCAGCATTCTTGAAAAATATGAAATCGGCTGCATTAAATGCAGTGTTGGCATCTGCTTGCTAAAAGATGTGGTGACCATCCATTTTTTAGGCGATGATGCTGAAGCTAATATTGAAAAAGAAATCAACACATATATCGACTCCCTTACACCTGTCGACATAACCTGAACAATTTCCACTGATCAACAAAAGACAGTGTAAACCCATTAACACCATTTCGCTTAAAACTCATCATCCTGCTGTCAGACATATACGTAATTAACATCCGATTCCCCTCTACCACGCCGCTCTCTCCCTGTGTTTTACCCAATGCACCATTTTTCTTAATCGGTCATGCCAAATAAAACACAAATCTTCTCTGATTAATGAGGTTAAAATAGAAGGTATTTCAGTTTGACAAGAAGAATGTTAGTATTTTATTTTAAAAATATATGTTTAAGCTTGATGCAGAAAAATAATACATTATTTCACTTCTTTGCAGACAGCACCTGGTTCATTTTTATTTTTATTTTTTTGGTTAACTCTAACCAGGGACACATACAAAAACAAACAGGCTAAAAAACATTTCTGTCCAATTTTTCCTTTCTAATAACTAGGAGGCACCGTACTTGGACTTTCTATTGTCAAACAAATTACCCTACCCCATTGAGAAGATCTAAAAGCTCAAATCAAGCAAGGAGAATGTTCCATTTTTTCTTTATTATCGATGACAAAGAAACAATTACCTAAACAATCAGATAAATTATCAATTGCATATGTGTTTTCAAATATACCTCCAAAAAGTAATGGTCAAATCACTGTTATGTACAACACTGATCTTCATTTTCCTCTTTCACTGTGGATGCCAGAAAAAACTGATTGAAGCCTATGGTTATGGGGAAATTCCGTCCGCGGGGGAAGATATTTACGACCAAGGCTTCATAGTGCAAATTCCTGAAAATGCCCCTTCAATAACTCAACGATACTCTACAAAACCTGACGAGGACGATGAACATATCGCAATAACAGTCCACGACGGCCTGGACATTATCGCCTTACACGAGGCACCAGTACTGGCAGCAGCACCTGGAAAAGTGACTCAATCCCATTTGACCATTATACGAGGAAACCGTGTTGTGATTGAACATGGTCTGGATGAACAAGGACAGCTTATTCGCACCGAATATAATCATTTAAGCCAAAAGCTAGTAAACAAAGGAGAAACTGTTCTTCGAGGTCAACAAATAGGAACGTTAGGCATGACTGGCCTGACTGGTGGATATCCTCATCTGCACTATATGGTGACAACTGTCACCACAAATGGATCAAAAGAAATCATTGAAACTGTAAATCCTCAATTGTACTGGGCAAACGGTATAGGCAAAATCACCTGCTACCCCAAAAACGCTACAACAACCTTTCCAGCCTACAAAATGACCTATCCGATTTTATGTCGTTAAGACTCATCGGATAATTACATTTGGGTCTATTCATTTTATTTGGCTTAACAACACCAAGAAATCAGCAATAATTATCATTTACACAAGCCATCTCCATCCTTATGGTATTTCATATAATAGTTGAAACTACAGGAAGGACTCATGGATAATCTCAGCCAAAAAATTGAAGAACACCAAATAAACGAAAAACCGTATTATATTGAACAAAAAAATGAATTTGAGATTGCATTTGCTGCATACAAACACGGTCTTCCCTTGCTGTTAAAAGGTCCCACTGGAAGTGGCAAGACACGTTTCATGCAATATATTGCCTGGAAATTCAGACGTCCGTTGATAACAGTCAGTTGCCACGATGATCTTTCAACCAGCGACCTGATTGGCCGCTATCTCATCCGCGATGGCGAAACATACTGGGTGGACGGTCCTATGACTCTAGCCGTACGCCACGGTGCCATCTGTTACCTGGATGAGATCGTTGAAGCAAGAAAGGATACCACCGTCGTCATTCATCCGCTAGCAGATGACAGAAGAGAGCTGGTAATTGAAAAAAAAAGTGAAATCATTTCAGCACCTCCTGAATTTATGCTAACCGTGTCTTACAACCCAGGTTACCAATCAGTACTCAAAGACATGAAACAATCCACCAGACAACGCTTTGTAGCACTTGAACTTGGATACCCTGAACCTGATCTGGAAATAGAAATTATCAGCCATGAAGCAGGAATAAATTTAAAAACCGCCACTTTACTGGTCCGCATAGCAGAAATGACCAGAGGCCTAAAAAACTCAGGACTTCAAGAAGGAGCGAGCACCAGATTGCTAATACATGCTGGATTGTTGATTAATGAAGGTATTGAACCCCGCGAGGCTTGCAAGGTAACAATTACTCAGACTTTGAGCGATGATCATGAGCTGATGGGGGCAATTAACGAAATAGTCAGTTCAGTTTTATAACCTCTGCATTGAATCTGATTGTTATTTATTCAGGCAGGCCATAAAAGGTAGCCTGTCTTATATTAATTCCATCATATTTTCATCTTAACAAAAAGATCCAAGCAATTGGATTGCTTAAACCAAACAACAGATAAATAAGTTAACATAAAAAAAAATACACATTGTGCCCGTCTCTTTTTAAACAAATCAGGATGAGACTGAAAACATGGCAGCTAATCTGGAAAAACGATTACATAAAATCATACCAGAATTTGAGTTAAATCCCTGGGAGCGAGATGAACTGTTTGAACAGCTTGCAGATAAAAGTCCTGATCTGGAAAAAATTATTTTTAAGCAGATTGCAATTATCTGGCCGGTTAGTCACTCTCTCTGCTTTGCATTTCTTCAACAATTGGAAAAAGGTCTAGAATGTTTATCTCAAAGACAACTTCCTTTATGGGTTGGTGGAATTCTTGATAGTTACGAAGCAAACGGGCTTCGAGCAGCAAATTTATACATGAGTGATGTACAAAACAATTTCCTGTGCCAACTTCAGGGAAAAAATGGACTTGAATTTACCAAAATACGTCCCAGACTACTTCCGTATATTCAAGGACTCTCCAACAAAGACCTTAATCTTCAACCTTCCAAAACAACCTATACAGACACAAACACTATATTCCTCCCCAATACGATTTCATTCTTCCCTGACAATAGCAGCAATTTTTTAGTCTTTAAATTATTGGCCACTTTCCAATGGGCTTTCATCGAACAGGATATCTATTGTCACAATCACAAAGATATTAAGAAGTTAGAAAATTTTTTATCATCTTTTTCCAACATCAACCTGGCCAAAGATATTTATCACCTTCTCCAGACAGCACAAGCATGTAATTTCCTGCAAGATTACCTCCCAGGTCTAATGAAAGATGGTCATATTTTTTTCAATCATTTACTAATAAAACGTTCAAATACCGGGAATCTAACCAAGCTAGACAATATTCTGGACACATGTTATCAACAAATCCTCAGGTTTTGCGCTGGAAAAAATCCCTTCCTGCCTGAAAACCGCGCTGAAACCATCCTCCACGAGGTCCTCCATGAAGATCTCACAAAAAAAAAGATCTTTGAAGCAGTCACAACCTTCTACTCGACACTTTCCCGAGATTTATACAATACGCTTTTGGTAGAAAAACTCCCCTTTCAGGGAGAACTCAGGCCGAGACAAGCTCGGCAGGCCCGCCTTGTCCGTCGACAGGAAAACAAATTACAGTTTATAAAAGCACTGGCAATCCTCATCCCTCATAAAAAACAAAACCTGGAAAAGGTACAAGACAGGCAACAAGAAAAAAGAGCACGTATCACTGAAAAGGAAGCAAATGCTCTGCCCCTTCCTCAAGGCCATAAAAACACGGAAGACAATGACGATTACCCTGAGAATGACCCCTATTTGATATGTCTAGATGATAACCACATTAAGCTTCCAGATAAGCTAAAACAGCTAGCCGATGAAATCAGCGATGACCTGGGAACCGTTCCGTCATCATATATTTCCAGTGCGGGCAAAATGTCTGGTGGAAAAGGTAATAGTGCTGATATTAGCGATGATAGTTCACAGTTAAAAGGCCTCCAGCAGGGAATACTGTATGATGAATGGGATTACCGCAGACAAGGATTCAGAAAAAACTGGTGCCAACTCATCGAAAAAAAAATCTACCCAACCAAAGGTACCTTTATTAACACAACCCTGAAAAAATACCGTGGCCAGATCCATCTATTAAAACGACAATTTGAAATGATGCGTTCCAGTCACTGCTTCGTAAAGAGACAAAAAGATGGTGAAGACATTGACCTTAATGCTTTCATTGAATCATATACTGATACCAAAGCTGGCAAAGGGGCTGACGAGCGACTTTTCATCAAACTTCAGCGGAATCAACGAGACATAGCCGCACTCTTTCTGATCGACATGTCTTCTTCTACCGAAGGTTGGATTGGAAAGGCCCTTAAGGAATCACTGGTTCTTCTCTGTGAAGCACTTCACAGTCTTGATGACAGATATGCTATCTTCGGTTTCTCTGGAATGCGTAGAACGAGGAGTGAAATCTACCATATTAAAAATTTCACCGACTCCTATACTGAATCCGTACAAAACCGTATTGCAGCCATTTCCGCTATGGACTATACCCGCATGGGTCCACCAATTCGTCATTGCTCCAAGTTACTGACCCAGGTTGAAGAAAAAATAAAACTTTTAATCATTCTCACAGACGGCAAACCAGAAGATTATGATGATTATAAGGGAAATTATGCTATTGAAGATACTCGACACGCCCTACTGGAAGCAAAAAATTCAGGAATCCATCCTTTCTGTATTTCCATTGATCATCAGGCACAAGATTACCTGCCACACTTATTTGGCGAAATGAATTACACTTTCATAAACGATGTCAAAAAACTTCCCTTGCACCTACCCAATATTTACAAAATACTGACAACATAAAACCTTTAATCATTACAGGTGACTTACTGCGCCAGAAAGTTAAAGCTATAATCAATCCTTGGAATAGAAATATTTTTCATGGTGGTTACTTCTTCTCCAGGGAGTATCGGGTTCCATTAAAAAACAAAGGCCACTTTACCATTTATAGAAATCGCAACCCAAGGGCCCCTTGAACAGGGAGGTGCCAAAATCACCACAGCAGATAAAAAAACACAAGCCATTTTGCTAAGCTGCTCCATATTGTTTGGCAAGATCCTTATCAATGACATAAATACACACTTCCTTTGCTCCCTGTTTTGAATAACTGTACTTATGCCCCATGTTATTGATCAAAAAAGTTACATCATTTTGAATCTTCTGATCATATGTCTTGAATTTATCTGTATCAAAATCTTTAATTGCCCGACGAAAATTTTCATTTTCCAAAAACGGATCCAGAACTTTTTCTTTTAAATTGTACACATATCGATCATGCAATTGACCATACAAGGTAGTCTCCTGGATTTCTTTTTGTTCCAATACAATCTCCTGAGTCAATGTCCTCGATGCGTATATTTTTTGGGTATCTTTTCGAAATAACAATCGATCATTTCTGTCTACTTTCTCTCCCAATAGACGATTTTCAATAATTTCAAGAAAACCTTCACTGATTTCAAGTTGTTCACCAGTATAATTACATGTGACTTTAGAATCGATCTCAAAATTAATGGCAAAAAGATAATTCATTAATTCACGGGAAATCTGTTCTTCATTGTAATAATATAAAGACTCCTTCACCGACTGTAACAATGAATAATTATACATTCGCAACAGTGAATCCAAAAATCCTTCAGGAATTAATTCATGCAGATCTTTTCGCATTTTTGCAAAAAAGGTGAAAAGCATCGACATGTTAATCAGCTTATTCTCCTTGGCAAAGGTAGAATAAAATTCATTAAAGATTTTGATGGAATCCCGTCCGGACAAACCCATATTGCCATCTTGCTCAGATTCTAAAATTATTTTCCGTCTACGTTTTGCATTCAACCGTTTTCGATCCTCTTCTGTCAGCCAGGGAGGTATATAACCGGTATATATTTCCATTTTCAAAAGCTGAAGATTATCATCACAGTACAGCTTATATTTTTTCGGATCAATTATCCAACCAAGTAAGGCCTTCGATCTTGGTTGCAGCCTGGTTGAAATAATCACCCTGGCAAAATTATGCAAAACCCGAGGCAGGAAATTCTCACTGACCAGACGGCCAAAAACATTCTTATATATCTCGATTTCCGTGTTTAAATCAAGAACATAAGGAACGTTTATATATTCGATACGATCAGAAAAAGACGGGAAATCTGCTATGTTTTTTTTATCCTCAGGATTCATGAGAGCCAAGAACAAAGAGTTCACATTTTCCTCAATATCTTCAACCTTATGCACCCCCTCACTAATGATGTTATGAAGGTCTATCAACCTTTCAACATTGTGAGACTTAATATCCATCAGGGCATAAATACCGTTATTTGTCCTGGCGTACTGAGAAAAAAGATACCGAACCTGATTGGAATCCTGAAAAAGATTATTAATACTGTTCTGGATAATATCGTTTGAAAGCACGCTATGACGAAGAGGTTTATCACCGGGACTGAAGACGGTAATCCCTTCGCCCAATCTCCTGTTATACGAAATTGGACGAGCATAAATAGATTCAAATACCTTTAGTGGATCTTTCAACTTATAGTGCAATGCCTTGTACAGTGAACTACAAATTGTACAGGGCTTATCCATAAATACCCATTCATATTCCTTTTCTGTAAACAGACGCCACTTAAATTCATCATTTGCAAAAATATCATCAAAAAAGGTCCGACGGTAATGTTTTGGAATCATTAACACAGGATTGTCATGACTTGGACAAGATACCTCAATGATCTCATCATCTACAATACTAACGCCAAATCGTTCTTCCTGTTTGGTGCTTAAGTTTGCTCCATGATTACTGAGAAGTCTTGCCAGTTGATCCACAACAACATTAGCATCACTTGCCCCTGGAACACCGATCATTTTTCGATTCAAACACCAAACGATTTCATATCTTTTTCCTTCATCGGTGTTGGCATATTGTTCAAATTTCAACAATAGGTTATTGAGAAAAGTTGATTTACCACAGCCATGTGGTCCCTCAAAGATATAAATCTTATTTTGCTGTGCGCCAATTTTGAGAGCTTCCACAAGATTGATTAGACGATTGGCAAAAATTCGATCAGCAAAAAATGGGTGATCTGAATTTTCTACAAATAATTTCTCACAATCATATTTTATATAATGGATTGATTCCGGATCATCAGGATATTCATCTTCCTCTTCAACCATATAAGTCTTCACCATGTCGTGAAAAACCTGGAAAACATTGCGTAAAACCTTCACAGGCTCATCTGCAAGAATTTTGATAAAATCATTGAATGGAAGTGGTGGGTGCTGATCAATATCCTGAAGATTTTGATGCATTCGTTCCAAAACATGGTCTAACCTGGAAGATTCAGGACCATCCGTAATGTCAGAATCTGCTTCCTGATTCGGTATTAATTCAGCACTATCTGAGGGGAGTGTCTTTTTAGTAGTCATCAATTTCCCTTAATACAGATTGGAAACCCAACAGGGTCACACTAAAAAAAAAGATCTCTAAAACTACGGCCTTCCTGAAGCAAACAATTTTCAGGTTATTGTTTTCTTGGCAAACTTTCTATCTTTCATGAGATATAGCACTCGTCGCCATCGAATCTTTTGTTCTGACTCTGAAACTGACTGCGATGACATAAATGGAGCAGCACCTCTATGATCCTTGCTGGGACGAGTGGTTATAGATGCGACTTCACTGGTTTCCAGTTGCACTGGTCCTCCCCAAAGATATTCGATTCCCATCATGGTATTGGCAATAAAATCCTTTACCAACGGTTTTTCTTCAAAATGATGTACCAAATAAAGAGTTTGGGCATCATCTTGCTCTTTAACTGTAATATGAGGTGGATGATAAAGCTGATCTTGAACCATCTGTTTATAATCTTCGCTTTTTTTACTCTTTACGTAATACTGCCAGGTTCCCCGCTCCTCGTTAATTCTTTTCCCAGCAACAAAAAGGTTATTCCGGGTAACAAAATCCTGATCAACAAAAGTGTTAATAAAGAGAAAATCGCTCATACTTTCTCTAATCCTGAAAATAAACTCCCTACCGCCACCCGATTTAGTATCATAATCTTCACGTTTAAGAGAATCAGAAATCCTCCTGAATTCATGGGATATACGACCCTTATTAGCACAATCTTCTATATAATAAAAAAGCCGCATCCCCAGTGCATATGGATTCAGCCCGACTCTGGGCATGGCGGTTACACCGGCATTAACACGGGCAAACTCAACTTCGTGACCTTTAATTCTGTCATCTTGTAAAAAAAGTGTCTCGTGCCAATAGCTAGCCCAACCTTCATTCATTATTTTAGTGCGAATCTGAGGTTGAAAAAATATTGAAGTCTTCCTAACAATTTCCAGAATCGACTTCATCCAGTTATTTTCTTCCTTGTTAAGAAATTCAGAATGGGAAGCTAAAAATTGCAGCAGATCCACTTTCCCTTTATGATCGCTTTTCCGATATTTATTATAAAGAACTTCAAACTCTGGATATTTCGTATAAATATCCAGAAAAAATGTTTGCTGTCCTGTCTTTCCGTCCTCCTTAAGACATTGATTATAACGATTTACTTCCTCAATATATTTAGTGATCCTTACCTTAAGGACATCTTGTAAAAACACATCAAAATAATAATCCAGGATATTACTCTGTCTTGTTTCGGGAGTATGATTATATTCTGATAATTCTTCAAAGTATCCAGATAAATTATCAATTGAGAGTGCAAACTCAATTACATAATCCACCCAACGGCCTTTTTCAGCTCGCAGCCTGGCAATCAATCTTTTGTCTGACAATGCTACACCTGTAAAATCATAATCCCAGGTGTGTCGAAAATAGACATTATTTTGAAAAAAATCGATATGACCAAGAACATGATAAAAAATCATCACATTGAGCCAGTCTGGATTATTATCATTATAAAAAGAGATTGCCGGCCGAGTATTAACCACTGTTTCATAAGGATTTGAGGGATATAACTCATAACGGCCTTTTTCCTTCAAGACCTCAACATCCTGAACCCAGTAATCATAAAGGGTCGGTATCATTACTTTAGGGGTAAGCTCAATAAGATCTCGATTTGTTACAATATACTCCAGGGTTTCATCTTCAAAACGCAAACCCTGCGCCCAAGCTCTTTCCTTACACCCCTCCATTATTTTCTTCGTATGCTGGTTGATCAGTTCCATATGTTACTGTCCAATCAAATGTTTTATCCCTTTGATAAGTCTAGGCTCATCTGCATTTTCACTCATAACATCAGCCCGCAGCAAGTCAGACTTTTCCTTAAGCAGTTTTGAATTTTTCAAATATTGCTCCACAGTGGTATTACCTGTGGAATACTTGTTTTCGGCGATGGAAATACCTACACGACTGGCATAACTCATCATTTTTTCCAGTTCCGGCAAAGACTGTTTACCTTCAGAATCCCAATCGTCGCCATCGGTACCATGAAAAATATAGATATTGTAATCCTTAATAAGATTCTCTCTGGAGACAATCTCATTAACCAGCTTATAAGCTGAAGAAACCTGAGTTCCACCTGCCACTTTCGAATTGTAATATGTATGGAAATCCTCCACCTCACGAGCCTCTGTGTCATGGAGAATAAAACGTGACTCCACCTGTCGTGCATATTGAAAAATAAGCCAGCTGTAGATCATGACATGTTGAGATACCACCACTTCCGTAGGCTTTCCGTCCATTGATCCAGAATAGTCTCTGAGAAAAAATACAATCGCCTGAGATTCAAAATCTTTTTCCCTGGATAATATCCGATAAACTTTATCAGCCGGCGATACCAGAAAGGAAGAGGTGTTTGGTTCCTCTTCAAGTTTGACTTTACCCAGAGCAATATTGGTTTGTAGAATGCGACGCAGAGTTGCTTTTTTATCAAGCAACTGACCAAAACCGCGATTTTTATCGGTAAGATCGTAGGTATATCTGGTAAGAGACCGTTTTTTACCCTTATCCTTTAAATTAGGAAGTTCAAATTTTTCTGTAAGAATACGTCCCAGATCATAGGCACTGGATTCAATTTCGTGACCACCGCCCTCTCCTTCACCCGGACCAGAACCTTCTCCCTTTTCCGGACGGAGTGGTTGTTCTCCAATCACCTCGCCTTCTTCACCGTCACCTGACCCACCAGCTTCACCATCTTCGTCAGGTGAACGCACCTGATCGTGCATAAACTTTTCTTCAACCGTAGTCGGCACTACAACTACTCTGTCTTTCCTGCCATGACCTGGTTTAATAAGTTTACCCACTTTTATTTTTGGTGGAAAACCATCATCCTCACGCTGACGATCACGATCCAGAAGCTCATCAAGAGATCGCAAATTTGCAGTGTAATTACTTTTCAAGTGCTCAACACCACCTAACACTTTCAAGTCATTATAAGAGTAAAGAGAACCAGAATCAGGATCAGCTGGTTTGATTTCAAGAACATGCTCCCCATCAAATTCCAACTCACGTTGAATAATTTTTTCCTGCTCTTTACTAAGCCCTTTCTCTTTTAAGGCAGTGTATATTTTTTGCAGATGAGATTTCATAATCCTCATCCGGCATTGCCGGTGATTAAGAGTTTATCGTGAAACAGTAAAATCCTTGCAGATATCAGCACATACAGAAAACAAAACTCTGAAACTACCCACTAATTCTCATCCTCCTGAGTACAAAAATACTCGATTGTTTTCTGCGCACAGGTATTGCAATACTTCAATTTATTAAGCATGGTATCAATCATTCGGTCATACAATTTCTGATTTTCTTCATTGGTTCGATTGGCCAATGCCCCAATAAGACTTCCTGCTCCTGCAATATCAGACTTCAGGCGTACATCCGTAATGGCTTTAACAAGCTCAAGATTATCCATGAAATCATAATCAGGATCCAAAGAAATTTTCTGTCCGTAAATTTTACGAATGGAAGTACGAAATGTTTCACGCTGTTCCTTAGTTTTAAGCCCCAGACGCTCTTCCACACTTTTTATAAACCTTTCATCAATTTTCAGAGCCCTTAATTCCCCACTTTGAGGATCCTTATACTTCCACATTTTATCCGGGCCAAGATTTTCAGCATCAATGCCGATAATCATGTTCACATAATTCATGACATCCTTTTTAATTGCCAAAGGTTCATCCATATAGGCGTTAAACATTTCTGTCATAATTTTTTCACGATACAACCCTTTGGCAATTTTCAAATCTGCCAAAAATTTAGCCCGGTAATTTGTCTCCGTAATATAATCCAGTACCACTGTTTCCAGAGACTTGAATATATCATAGGCAAACATACAACGACCTTCATGAGTTTCTGAACTTTCAAGCACCAATTGCATGGCACGGCCCAAATTACGCTGCCCCAATCCCATTTGCCCAAAACGTTTTGTGATATCAGGGTCCTGGTTCAAGGTATCAATAACTTCAGAAAGAGCCTTGATACTTTTCTCTCCAGCAACCTCCCCAGCCGCCAGCTTCATGGTCTCAATAGGCGTCAATTTCTCAGATCCTGGCAATCTACTCAACACCGCTGCCACAGATGCGGCATAGTTTAAATTTGGATCCTGATGCATCACCTCTGAGGTAAAAGTGGTTTTGTTTTCATTACCTATCGCATAACGGGTAAGTTGCTCCTGAAGCTTATAATCTGTATTATGTGATACATAGCAAATCCTGCAACGATCCACGATGGGCGCTTCTTCTTTTTCATCTAAAAAACGATTGAATTCCGAGTTGTTACTTGTGGCGATAATTAAAGTATCAATAGGCCACCTGAAACCATCAATCTCAATACAACGATTTTGAATTACACCAAGATAAACCTGTACCAAATCTTTTTTATTCTTAAAAATTTCATCGCTGAAATGAATCCCACCGCCGGCAACTCTGGCAAGAGCTCCCCGCCGCAAATCAAAACGATATGGATTATTAGTATCAGCAATATGAAGCAAACGCTGAATAGATTCTTCTCCCAAAAGATCAACTGCTGATGAGGTTATTTTATCTTTAGCTGGATATTTTCCGGTAACCGTTCCCAGACTTTCACTCAAGGGGACAGGAACTATCTCTATAAAATTGAGCATTTGGTTAATCTTGCCCTGAGAATAACTTCTAATATCATTCCAAATAAAACTGCTGCAGGCACCCAATGGGCGATAATTATTAAATACTACGTCAATCTCATCATCTGTCAGACGTCCTTTTCTGGCGATATATTCTTTGCTTTCAGAAACATTATCAAAAAGATTCATAGCTAGAATCATTGGATCTTCGTATGTCTGTGATTCAACGCTGTCAATCTTGCCGTACCCTGTCATTTTACTCAACCCGGTAAATTTGAAAGTGTATTTCCTATTCTTCTCCGAAGAGAGAAAATTGCGATAAAGGCTGCAGAGATATTCAACAAAAAAAGTTTTACCATTTCCGGGTTCGCCGACTAGTACATAAGCCATCTCATTGGAAGATCCTCCTTCTGCAGCATCCTTGACAAAGGAGACAAAACTGTTGATTTCATCATACATGCCAATCACATGTTTTTTGGCATGACGAAAAATCGTGAAATCATAAGTTGGCTTTCCATTCACCACTACCTTACTAATTTCATTATCCAAAATCATTCTAGTCACACCCTGAAAACTGTTTTCAAAGCGACGATTTCCCTTTTTCAAATCTGTCAGATGATGGTTCAAGGTGTTATTATTTTTGGTTGCCATGCCCATTTACTCCTCAATGGTTGCTTAAATGGTTGTCATGATTCTGCCAATATACGAGATGAAATGATCACACATTATCAGGCGTCATTTCATGGTGAGACTATGTTTTATACCTGACCGAACAGATTCATCTTTTTATACAAACATACACTCTTCTAACTCTAGATTTATTATACCTCAGGACCAATTAAATTATGAAGGAGAAACAACCAGGAAACCAATTTTACATTTGAAATCCATTATTCCCCGTAGAACTTCTGATGATTTAAAAACAAAAAACACCACTGACGAACAAAAGCAAAAAACCACCAAGAAATCAAAACGCTAACCATAAATGATCATTTACATGACATAATTATTTTGACTCTGGGAGACAATTAGCTATTATGGATAAAATTAAATCAATAAAATTTCACATACCTCAACTACAACTATCTGATTTATAAATACAATAACTAAAACATCCTTATGAAATCAGTTTATTATTGCACATTGTTAATCCTGATTATGGTAATTGGTTGCACCAGTGCTGAAATACAAGAGTTTGAACGTATCACATCTGCAGACGACCCTTCCGGGCAGCTCACCCATATATTACAAAAAAAGGGTCAACAGTATGCTCAAAACCCTGAACACCTCATCGCAGATCTACAACACCTACAACTGAGGATTAAAGAATTTGAGCAGATAATTCAAGTAATCTGGGGAACTGAGAATTCTCAGAAACCAGGAAAGAAAAAATATGTCAAATACACTGATCAATACTACAGCCGTGCCTTGATCGACTTTGAAAAAGGTCTGGTTATGATAGAAACGCTTGCTCCTGACTCCCAAAAAAAACGACTTCACAAGGCAATAGTTACAACACTGCTGACTCCAGAAGACCCTCGCCTACTCGATCTTTACTCTGATTCCCAACCTGAATTTTCTGGAAAACCTTTTTTGTATAAACAAGTCCTGGACAGGGAAAATAAGCCAATCTTATATGAATGGCGAGCTGGAAAATATGCAGATTACCTGATGGCAAACAAAATGGAACAGGTACGCATTGGCAAACAAAATGGGCTGCGAATACGCTTTACGTTAAAAAAAGATCATAAAGATATCAGGGCCTACAAGTATGCATCTTTGGTTCGTAAATATTCCAGCCAATACAAAATCCCTGAAAGTCTTATATACTCAATCATTGACACTGAGAGTTCTTTCAATCCTTTTGCAGTCAGCTCAGCTCCAGCCTATGGTTTAATGCAGATTGTTCCCAGTACAGCTGGCCGGGATGTCTTTGACAAAATCAAGAAAAAAGCTGGACAACCAAGCCCCAACTACCTCTTTGATCCGGAAAGAAATATTGATACTGGAAGCGCCTATCTTCACATATTGCAAACCAGATATTTAAAGAGCGTCAACGATAACAACTCAAGACGCTACACGGTAATTTCCGCCTATAACGGCGGTGCAGGCAACGTATTCAAAACTTTTTCCAGTAGCAGATCCAGAGCCATTGCTACCATCAACCAACTCAACTCCAATGAAGTGTACAAAAAATTAATCTCTCGGCATCCAAGCAAGGAATCTCGACGTTACCTGGACAAAGTAATTACAACCCAAAAAAAATTTTGGGCAAATAATGGCTTCAAGAAAACTCAATAAACATTTACAACTGGTAATCTTCAAAAAAATCACTGGTATTCAAGATCATTTCCTTAGCGTGGCAGCAGAATCTTTTGCAGTTGGCTTTACAAAATAATCCGGCCTGTCAATATCTCCGGAAAAAGTAATCTGATATGTCTTTTGTGATGGAAAATGATGCACGTAAATATCTGAGGATATTCCATCTGATTTACTAACAAGCCAATTGGGATCATTGGACCAGAACTGATTATCAAAGGTTAACCCCTGAACCATTTCCATTTCGACAATCACATCTTTCTGCAACCTGCTGTGAAGATAAAGTATTTTATGTTCGCGGCCATTTACTGAAATATATTCCCCATCTGCAGATATTGATGCAGAACAACCACGCCCGATAATCTTTTTCACCCCCGAGTTCAGATTAACCTCAACTACCCGATAGCCCAGAATAGATTTTTCAGTTGCAACCAGGGTCCTACCATCATTAGAAATATCAAGTTCAAAAAATTCATTACCTTGAACCAGCTCCAAAGTTTCTCCGCTGTCAATCTTTACCTGGAATATTTTATTTTTACTCGTATAAAGGATAGATTTTCCATTGGGATGAAAACAGACAGCCCGACCTTTTTCAGAAATCGCTATCTGCCTGTTTCTCTTAGCATCATTATCCATAATCATAATTCGATTACCATCTACATAGGCTATTAATTTACCATCTGGAGACCATCTCGGATATCTACCTTTCGATCTCAATAAAACTGCTCCCCCATTCTCAATCTTTTCTTTGTATATCCCATCAGATCTTTGATACACAACCCATCCTGGAGCAGGTCCCTGATTATATCCATATCCAACCTGTGGAGATGGAGTTAATACTGCAGCTTTCATAGATCGTTGCAGCATCCTTATTTCAGAAAAATGAAAAACAACAAGAGCAAGAGGCAACAAAAAAAACATGAAAAACAAAGGATTAAAAGCTCTGGAACTCATAAATATCTTTTCCATATTTAACACCTTTACTTGCTTCCACCAGGGAAGCAGTAATGCCAGCAAAGCTAATACTCCTAAAGAATAACCATACACCTGGGTTAACAAATGATGAGAAACACCGGTTAACACCGAAATACTCTTTGAATAACCCAAAAATTGAAACACAAGGCTCCAGGTACCTTCATAAGCACCAAATCCCGCCAAACCAGACACTGGAAGACTTGCAGCCATTTCTGCACTGCAAATAGCCAAAACAACTTTTACCAAGGGAAAATCAAGTTCAGTGTAACCATAGGAAAAAACCAAAGAAAGGAGCAAAATATACAATGCCAGATACTTGCAGCAGCGAATTGCAAAAGATAACAGTAATACGCGAAACTGCTGATTACTTCTTTGCAACAAAAACAAATCATTGCGAAAAAACTTCAACCCCTCATCAATTCTATGCCGCCAGGATTCATTTATAAAGAACACCCATGGTAATAAACGACTCACAGACAATGTCATCCACGGCAGCATAAACAATGCTCCGTAACTACCGGTAACAAGAATAAATCCACCAAATATGATCATTAAAGGATTTACAGTAGAGGTAGTAATTACAAATGCTGCACCCAGTAATAAAAAACCAAGTGATAGGATATCAAAAATAAAACTATAGGCAAAACTTGCCGAAGCACTGCTCCAGGAAACACCCAATTTATGCCTGGCAAGATAAATGTAAACAAGAGTCCCCATACGTGCCGGTAACAAATCTGAAAATAGATTTCGCACCAAAGTTATCAAAAAAAGCCCTATCAGATTTGTCTGATATCCAGCTATCTGCAACAAAAGTGCATAACGCCAGGTTCTGAAAAAGCTCATTGAAAAAGAAAAAAATATATAGAGTAGCAAGCCCCCACCAGAGACGTTACTGATCATTTTAAACAAATCCGACCAGGATATTATCGAAAATAAATACATCAGAACAGACAAGGAGACAAACAGGGAAAAAAAGAAGAAGAACAGTTCTCGAGTATTGCAGATGTTTTTCAATGAAAATTTTCTCATATCACTACAAACCTACCGGGATAAAAGAAAAATACAAATGTAATTAATCCATGGGTATTACTGAAGTCAGATATCCTCTTTGTCGGTCCATCACATCACACCAAAGCTTGAGTTTGCGAGCATCGCCAACACGTCTCATTCTCCTGTTTTCCGGAACCCAGTAACCTTTTGAATTAAATGAATAGACAGGTATTAGATCAATTCTCTCTGAAGCCTGACTGATATATCCAACCAGACTATCCAACACCAGAGAATCATCATTGAAAGAATCCGGGTAATAATTAAGTACCATGTGAGGCTTTTTCATTTTTAATGATTTCACATAAGTGAGGCGCAATCTTGAATCCGGAACCTTAAGATAGCGAAGAGTGAAATATTTTGCGATGGCGAAATCCTCACAATCACCTGCTTTGATTACCAGCATTTCCAAAGGTGTGGCCCAGTAATCATGCTTTCCCCAGAGAGACATATCATCAACAAAATCCAGCTGATTAAAAAATCTGTTTACTGCATCCAACTGCTCATCAGGGGGAACATTCATTTTTTCCTCCAGTAACTGATACCAAAGGTCCAAGACACTATATTTCTTCGGTGTCTCCTGTGGTACTATTTCCACATCCTCTACAGGAGGTCTTATACTTTCCAGTTTTGGGCCACATCCATCCAAAAGGAATAAAACGCAAATAATTACAAACAGGAAAAACTGAAGAAAACATTTTCTAGAAAAAATATTGATAACAAGATACAGTAATCCAGAATTTCTAAAGAACAGCATCCGTCCAGATTCCTCCAGCTAACTTGAAAATATGGAACCGCAACACTTAAACAAAAAAAACATATAAAATTAGTTGACTACAACAGAAAACCTCAAAAATAACACCGCAGCAGCAAACTCATATTTTTACAATTTCATTGATATCCAATATTGCCAACAGTTCATTTTTCCTTTTATAAATTCCCTCGAAAAAATCCCCTGTCACTCCATCAATATTTACTGGAGGCTCTGATATATCATCCTGTTTTGCAGCAATTACATCCTGAACCTCATCCACCAGCAAACCAATATTTTCGTCTTTATAACGAACAACCAGATTATTCATGCCAATTAAATTTTCTATGATATTAAAACCAAACTTTGCATGAAGATCAATCATTGTCACTATTTCACCCCGAAGATTTACTACTCCACGGACAAAAGAAGACTGTGGATACACTTTAGTAATAGTGGTAACTTTGTTAATTTCTCGAATATGGACAGTATCAATTCCACAGAGGATTTCACCAATATAAAACATGGCAATTTCCCTGCTTCCAGAAGTGTTTTCCCTATATTCATGCATAAAATATTAAGCTACCTCAGTAATACCAATCAGAGATACTGATGCAGCGCATCAACAATTTCTTCCCTGTTCAGCTTTACCAAATATTTGTCAATTCCCGCCTCAATACCTCGCTGTTTGTCACTTTCTCCTGCTAATGATGTCACAGCTATAATCGGCAATCCACTAAACTTCACATCCTTTCGTAATTCTCTGGTTAATTCCAGACCGTTCATATTGGGCATTTCAATATCGGTAATTATCAAATCAACAGTCTCATCCTCCAGTAACCGGAGGGCCTCAAGACCATCCATGGCCTTAAGTGCAGTGTAACCAGCATCCTGAACAAATCGTATCATTTGATTAGAAAAAAAATTCGAGTCTTCCACAACCAGTACTTTTGCATTAGATTTAATGTCTGTGACATTTGCATTAAGACTCTCCCATTGAGGCATTATAGTCGTAACCAGCTGAAAAATATCAAGAATTAATACCAGCTCCCCCTCAATGATTGCAGACCCCATAACACCTGGTTGCTGATGGGTCACATCGTCAATAACACAATCTGTTATCAAAATATCCTGAATTTCTGATACAATAATCCCAACATCCTTTCCCCTTAAAGAAAAAATTATTGCATGAGCATACTTCCTGCTCTCATCAGGTGGAGCAACATCAACGACCTCATCGATACTGAAGATAGGCAAGGGCATATTCTGAAATTGAATGGATCTTCTACTGCCGGTCATCTGAATATTATCTTTGCTAATCCGCTCAACCCGAGATATTAAATCCAGAGGAATGGCCATCTGCTCATTGATGTTGTTATAAATAATCAACAACCGATGACTATCCAGGCGACCACTCAGACTAGCAGCATCCGGGGGGCTCGGCTCAAGGCGGTTCATGACCTTTTTCACATTCATGACACTGCTGATCCCAACAACATCAAGAATAAATGAGACCCTGCCATCACCCTGGATGGTGGCCCCTGAATAACAATCGTAATTTCTTAAATGCATACCAAGCGGCTTAACAACAATCTCTTCTGAATCGAGTAATTGATCCACGATCAATCCATAATTGAATTCACCCGCCTTTACTACCAGTATATTATAAGAACTCGATGGATCAATCCGCCTGTCATTTCTTTTTCTACGGGCATCTTTACCAGAAATGCCATCCTTGTTGTTAGTGGAGTCAATACCTAACCCTCCAATCGGCACAGACAGACGACGATCTTCCATATTCACACGTTTTTCCGACTTAAACTCTCCTGTTTCCGGACAGACATAATGTGTCTTAACAATTCCAAGGGCATCAGAAAGTTTTATCAGAGGAAGAAGTTCACCGCGCAACCGCAGGACAGAAGCTGAACCAATCTTTTGTATTTTTTCTCCTACCTTTTCCGGAGAGACCCTGACAAGCTCAATGATGTTTATTTGTGGAATTGCATAGCGTTCTGTTTCAACTCTGACTATCAGGCTTGGAATAATTGCCAGGGTTAAAGGAATCGTAATAGTTATCTTTGTACCTGTTCCAATATAACTCTCGATATCTATCACACCACCAATTTGGGAAATATTGGTGTTCACCACATCCATACCAACACCCCTGCCAGAAACTTCTGTCACCTTTGTAGAGGTGGACATTCCTGGTAACAGTATCAGTTTTAGAATTTCCTTGGCAGACATTTCATCAAGGCGTTTATTGTCGTAGACCCCCATTTCAAGTGCCTTCTGCTTTAGCCTGGAGACATCAATCCCAGCACCATCATCCTCAATGGTTATAATGACATGACCACCCTCATGATAGGCTGACAACTTCAATTTTCCCGGTATTGGCTTCCCGGATGCCTCTCTGACTTCCGGTAACTCAATACCGTGATCTACGGAATTTCTAACAAGATGCGTCAGAGGGTCACCAATAGATTCCACAATTGTTTTATCCAGCTCAACTTCTTCTCCTTTAACTATAAAATCAATTTCCTTGTTAAGAGATTTGGACAGATCACGGACAACACGCCTGAATTTCTTAAAGACATTGCCAATGGGCTGCATACGGGTCCACATTATTGCTTCCTGAAGCTCAGATGTGACCTGATCAAGCCGCTGGGTAATAATTTGTTTAAGCCCTTCAGTCCTGCCAACAGTAACAGCCTGAACCAACTGATTTCTGGTTAAAACTAATTCACCGGCCAGATTCATCAAGCTATCAAGAATCCTGACATTGACCCTTAAGTTTGCGTCTGGTTGAATAAGTGGTTTTTGAGCATCATTTACAACATTTGAGGAAGGAAACACTTGCGAAGCAACACTGATTGTCCTACTTTGAGACTTTGCCTTGAACTCATCATTTTTTCCACGATCTTTCAGGGGCAATGATTCAAAAGAAGTCTGATCATTTCCCCAAACAGGTTCAGCACCTCTTTGCAAAATATCATCAAGAGCAGATATGTGTTTAGATATATCCACTCGATTTAAACTGGTTGGATTTTGGATCATTCCAGACAGAGTGTCAATAGCCTCCAGAAGTGTAGAAATGATTGATGAGTCTGGAACAAGCTCTTCCGCTCTGATTTTCCCAATAATATTTTCACAACTGTGAGAAAGATCTTTTATCTGCACAAAACCTAGAAATCCAGCCCCGCCCTTGATGGTATGAACAGCTCTGAAGACCTTATTAACTCTCTCAAGGTCAAGATCAGCACCATTTTCTTCAATAGCAAGAAGATCATCTTCAATGCCATCAAGATGTTCCTCTGATTCTTCCACGAAAATAGTGTAAGCCTCCTGATCATAAGGTATAGATTGTTCAACCATACCTTTAATCAAAGGCTCAGAAAGTTTATTGCTGGTAGGAATTTTATCAACATCTATTGAAGTTTTGTCAGTAGCTGACGGACTTGAAGAGGGAGAGGAACTTAAAATTTGATTTTTGGAAAAAACATCATCAAGTTGAGATAAAATCAGCGTGTTATCAATATCAGTGGTAGCCTGGGGATCCTCAAGCATTATGTTCAAAGAATCGACAGCAGCCAAAAGTATTGAGACACAAGAAGTATCAGGAGTTAAATCATGGGACCGAATCTTACCCACAATATTTTCGCAACTATGAGAAAGTTTCTTGATTTTTTCAAAGCCCAGAAAGCCAGCACCACCTTTTATAGTATGCATAGCCCGAAAAACTTTGTTTACAATGGCCAGATCAACATCAACACCATTTTCCTCTATGATCAGAAGATCATCTTCAATACCGTCCAGATGCTCTCTTGACTCTTCAATAAAAATAGTCAATGCATCTTGATCATCTACTGCCGACATCTTGTTTTCCACTCGTCAATTGATGAATTAATACCAGCATAAAACAACCCTATTTCTGATTAAATATCAGGACACCTTGAATTTTGACGTTAACTCCTGAAGGTGGGACGCCAACTCTGAAAGATTTCCAACTTTATCATTAATGCTTAAAACATTTTCCGACGTCTCATTGGCAGCAAGACTCACACCCTGAATGTTTGAAGATACTTCATTGCTGCCACTGGTCAATTCACTCATAGACAACTTAACGTTTGTCGCTCCGTCATTGGTTGACTGAACACTTGAAGCAATATCGGCTGTCATCTGTTCCTGATGCAGAATATCCTCAGTTATTCTGTTGGAAGATTCATTTATTTTTTTCAAGGTATCAGAAAAGTTATTGATCAATTGTACTGTATTTCTGGTTCCATTCTGAATAGTGCTGATTTTTTCAGATATATCATCAGCAGCTTCAAAACTCTGAGCTGCAAGATCCTTGACTTCATTAGCAACCACCGCAAAACCTCTACCTGCCTCCCCTGCCCTGGCAGACTCAATAGTGGCATTTAATGCCAGAAGTTTAGTCTGTTCAGTAATCTCTCCTATTTTTTTGGTAACCTCGTTAATACCGGCAGCGTCCCTATCAAGCATTTGAATAACATCCACAGCAGCCTCCATTTCTCGAATCGCCTCAGAGGTCACCTGTGCGCCTTCATTGGCACTGTTTTTGACATTATTCATGGAGAGAAGCATCTGGTTTACGGCATTCACTACATTTTCCATACTTTGCGAAACTGTGTTAGTGATATCTGAAACTGATTTAGTATTTACACTGATCTGTTCAGTTGCAGCAGCCATGACAGTTGCCTGGGTGGATGTTTCTTCACAGCTGGCAGCGATTACAGAAGACACCGAGAACAACTCTTCAGTAGTTTGGGAAATCGTATTAGAGTTTTCCTGTATTTTCCTGATGGTGTCACAGAGATTATCAACCATTTTCTGAAATGCCCTGCCAAGTGCGTCATGCTCTGAGGCCAGCTCCACAGTCTGTGTAAAATCGCCATCAGCGATCATAATAGCCAAAGCCTCTTTCTTAGTCAGACTAACAACCATTTTCTGCAAAGCCTTGCCCAAGGAATCATTTTCAGAAGCAAGAGAAACGTCCTGATGAAAATCCCCCACTGCAATCTCTGTGATTAACGCCTCTCTTTCTTTAAAGTAAGTTGACAAACCTGCCAACACAGAACCCAACTCTTCAAGTTCATTACTCGCGCCATAGATATCACATTCCCTGCAGTCTTTTCCATCTTTAGCGCGGGGACAATGCTTTATTACCGAAAAAGATCCACTTGTTACCCAGCAATGATCAGATCTGCCATAACTTGGACAATCCTCATTACCACAATTCTTGTAACTAGAGCAATTCACCATTTTTCCCATGGGCAAACTGCCGCTTGTATCCCCTTGACCAATGCGAACGATGATCTCCACAACTTTTTTAAACGGATCAATAATAGTTCGTCTCATGTACCTAAGCATTGCATACATTGCAACTGCCACTGAAAACAGTATCAGCATAACTGTAATTTTTACAGCAGCACTATCAGACAGGATTGCATGTAAAATTGCAGCGCCAAGTATCAAAAAAACAATGGAACTGACAGCATATACGCTTACAAACTTTTTTTCTATTTTCATACAAGAATCTCCTGTCTTTGAAATATTGGGCTTTCAAAGGCCTTATTTCCATCACTTATCAATTTTAAAAAGAATGAAAATATATATTATCTTTCCCTTATAATAAAAAATTATAGAGAATAACCAAGCTATAGATTTAACGCTCTTACAAGGAGCTAAAATACTTTCACATATTGTTTAAAACCTTTACTTATCGTTAAAGATTTCCCACACCAGTCATACAATTGAAAGCATAAATACATTAGCAATGCCATCAGAATAAATAATCAACTTGAAAAGCTTCTTATTCTTCAAGATTACTAAAAAACATATTACCATGTTAAAAACATGGCACCAAAAAACACAAAAACAACAGGTAAGGTACTTTTTTAGTTCAGGAAACACGACAGCAACTAACCTAATTGCGACCTGAAAACCCGTATGGCTGAACATTGACTCTGAAAACAATTAGAACAAATAAAACTCAATATGAGTATATCTCTATAATATACCTTATCCAAATGTCAGGTAAACGCAAAGATATTTCCCTTTCAGCAGTTTTTTTTCGCCCCAAACTCTCTGTGCCACAGCATCTCTTCACTATTGACAATGGCAATAATATTTCTTAGGCTACCCAAAACTATTTTATCATTCAACTCTCAGGAATCCAGCATTCAGACGTTGGCCTTATCAAAACACCCGCTTATCAAACACAATGGAAACAATTTTTATAGCTGCAGTTCAATCCAGTTTTTTACTCGGAATAGTGCATGGCATTAATCCCTGCGGTCACTCATGGTTAGTCCTGGCTCCTTTTATAGCAGGAGAAAAACAAGGAAGAAAAGTTACAATATTAACCCTTTCTTTTTTAAGCGGAACCACTATAGCATGCCTTTTACTCGGAGCAACCTTAGGAACAGTCTCATCCTTTATCCCGGCAACTGCTAATTTCTGGTTTGAAATTTGCACCTCGACAATTCTCATTTTACTGGGAATTTTATTGGTGTATAACCCTGAAATACTTCACAGTCATGAACATCATGATCACGACCATCATGACCATCATGAACAAAAGCACACCTGTAATCATCATGATCATTGCCATAACACTAAACAAATCTTTTCACCAAAAGAAATTACAGCTCATAAAAAAACACTGACAGAAAAAAAACATAAATGGCTAGCATGTTCACTGTTCGGAGTTGGTTTTGTCAACATGATTATTCCCTGTCCAACTGCTGCAGTCATGTACGGTTATGCTCTTCATTCGGGCGACGCTCTTTATGCCACTCTTGTTTTTGGAGTTTACGCCTTTTCCACAGCATTGTCTGTGGGAACAGTAATTTTTATAATCTTTCATGCTACATCAATGGCTAAAAAACTACAGAAGGACTGGCTGGAACCGTTAATCATGAGATTAGCAGGCTGTATTATTATCCTCTTTTCTGGATATACTCTTTATGCGGATTTAATGTTTTAGCAGTAAGAAGAAACAGTCTTGGATAATTAGGAAACTACAATGATGGTGACTCTTAAAATGAAATAATTCCAGGAAGGTAAAAGCTGCAAATTACACTATTCCATCAGCACTGCTTTTTTTAATTCCTGACTCAACAGAACCATCTTAAATGGTTTCTTAACAACTCCACAAAAGCCGTATTTTTCATACTGGCTCATTATCGGATCATTAGAATATCCACTCGACACTATGGCCTTAACACCTGGATCATACTCTTTAAGTTGGGCAATAGCCTCCTTGCCGCCCATGCCACCCTGTATGGTAAGATCCATGATTACCACGTCAAAGCCCTGACCAGCCTCTTTGGCTTTCCTGTACAAATCGATAGCTTCTTCTCCGTCACGAGCATGCTCTGCAGAATATCCCAAATCTTTAACCATTTCTTCAATCATCATCCTGATAGGTTCTTCATCATCCATGATCAAAATTTTTCCCACTCCGCATACCAGTTCACTTTGCTCTTCCACATCGGCCACTTTATATTCCGATGCGGGAACATAAATGGAAAAAGTAGTCCCCTCGCCTTTAACAGAATTCACAGTGATTAACCCCTTATGTTTTCTGATAATCGAATAACAAATTGCCAGCCCTAATCCCTGGCCGTCGCTTTTAGTGGTAAAATACGGTACGAAAATTTTTTCAAGATGTTCTTTTTCAATTCCAGGACCATGATCCTTAAAATCTATCTTAACATATTTTCCGGGTGCCATAGCCAGGTTATTATTTTTTTCAAGTTCTATATTCTTTGCTGCCAGTTCAACAGTACCACCTTCTACCATTGCCTGACGGGCGTTAACAATAAGATTAAAAAACACCTGACTGATCTGACTGTTATCTGCCTCAGCAGCCATAAGATTTTCATCTACTGCAAATTCACAATGAATACTGGAACCACTCAAGAGAAATGAAACGGATTCCTTGATTATCTCGCCCAGATTAGTTGGTTGAAGAACCGGGGCACCCCCCTTGGAAAAAGTAAGCAGTTGTTTTGCCAGATACTGAGCACGAATGGTGGCATTCTCAGCTTCTGTAATCTTTTCTGACAACTTCCCCTTATCAGCAAAAAACTGTCTGGCCAAAGAAATATTTCCGTAAATACACGACAGAAGATTATTAAAATCATGGGCGATTCCCCCAGCAAGTTGCCCTATAGACTCTATTCTTTTCTTGTTCTGCAGCTCCTCTTCCATTTTTATTCTATCAGTTACGTCTTCAACCACCTCAATGAAACTGTGGCATTGATCCTCAGAGTCAATTATAGGAAAAGCACGAATGCGTTTTACAAACGTCATCCCATCACCATCATTTTCCTCAACATCAACTTCATGCGAATTACAACTTGTCAGGGCATGAACACCTGGACAGTCAACACAGGGACTATTACGGTTTTTAAATACCTCATAACATCTTCTCTCATTAACCAAGTCTTCATATACCTTGAACCGTCCACTAGACGGGGCATTTGTTTTAATGATACGGAATTTTTCATCAACAAGAGTAACTCGCATATCAACATGGTCAACAAGTGTACGATAAAGCCGTTCACTTTCAAGAAGAGAGTGTTCAGCTTCGACTCGCCGGGCTAAATCCTGATGGAGTTGCTGGGCCATCCTATTAAAAGTCGAAGCTAGGCTACCAATTTCATCCTGTCCCCGCACTGCAACCCGGTAAGTAAAATCTCCTTTTCCTATTTTATGTGCCCCCAAAGCAAGCGAACTGAGTGGATTAATCAAGCGCCTGCTCAAGAAAAATGAAAGCAGCAAGGCAGCAGATGTCACCAGAAAACAAGTCAGGACTATTTTCCTTCTTATCTCACCAATCTTATGCCTTATTCGTTCATGGGACAGGCCGATGTGCACATATCCAGCATCTCCTTTCAAAACAGACACAGCTATATCATTGACAGAACCCACTTCTGTTTCAACCATTTGCGAACTAATACTATCTTTTTGGGAGGGAATATTTAGATTTTTGAGATCAGTAGGAAAGCCACCGGAAAAGGTATGAGTAAGAATATTTCCACTTTGGTCAGCGAGAAAAGAATAAATAATATCCTCTTCACTTTTGACCATATTACTAAATAGCAGCTGTAATCTGACCAGATTATTAATAAGGAGATATTCTTCAGCATTTATTGCCAAATTTCTGGCAATTGCCTGACCTTTATTATCATGTTCACGAATAAGGATTTTTACATTTGCGGAGTTAATCAGAAAATAGAGTGAAGCACCAAGCAGAGTTGTTACTACCAATATCACAATAGAAAATTTCCAGGTCAAAGGCAAATCTGACACGAAATTTCGAGTTTGCGAACAATTCATTGCGCCCTAAGCCACTGTTTCATTTTCCTGACGGAACCATAGTCATTATCTGTTAGGCGAGTAAATTTATCTATATGAATTTTCTCAAGTATTTTCTTTCCCTTCTCATCCTTATGAATATTTAAAAATAAAATTCTCAACTCTTCCTTTAAAACAGGATCAAGCCCGGCAGGAACGACGATAGGAGGAATACCATAAGGCTCTGAGCGGTCAATTATCTTAGTCCGCGATGTTAAGGAAGGATTTGTGACATTAAAAAATTCCCAGATAAGACCATCAACAGCAGCAGCATCAACCAGATTATGAGCAACCATCTCTATGGAACGATCGTGACTGTACGTATAAATATACTTTTTAAAAAAGTTTTCAATAGTTTCATTTTGCCTCGCCAGTTGGTAAGTGGGAGACAATTTCCCTGAATTAGACATCGGATCAGTAAAAGCAAACACTGAGCCTCTTAAATCCTCCCAGGATTCTGCTTCACTGTTTTTTGGAACAATTATGTAACTATGATATACAGATTTCCCGTAAGCAACAGGAGCGACCAGCAATTCCATACCAAATTCGTCATGCCCATCCACATAGGCACCACTGCATACAAGAGCAATATCAAGTTTATTGTTTTTGACCATGATATTGACTTCTTCATAGGTCTCACGCTGATAAAGCTTGACAGGACGACCAATTTTTTCGGAGATGTATCCCAGTAATTCTTTGTATAAAATAAAGGTTTCTTTAGGAGAGATAACAGCAGCAATGGCTATCCTGAGATTCTGCAAAGTGTTGTCTTCACGGACGCTCTTTAGTGGTTCAACCTTTGAAAGAGATACTTCCAATGGTTTTTCCTTGGCCTGTTTGCAACTTTGAAGAAAAACAGTGAAAAGAAGAAAGGTTACAAAAAAAATGCAGGTAATTCTATACCAATATTTTTTCATACAACTTTTAATTCCAGGAGATGGACTCAATTAAAAAACTAAAAAAAATACCCATACAATAATATTTTTTATCCTATTTGCTAACAAATGTAAAGATAGCCCACTAGACAAACAAAAAAAATACTACGATAACATATCAAAATTATATATTTTTTTAAAATTTCTCATCTTGATGACATAACATTCAGAGATAAAGAATTCATCTCCGACAACCATGACACAAGAATAGTGAGGGAAAAAGATTGTCAGGTGAGGACGAACACAAATACTTTGAAAAATCCATAAGGACAACATGCAACTCACGGAGTTGTTTGGTTTAATATTTCAGCATTCCACATACAGTAACGCGCAATGAGATAAAAAAACCTCTTATTTCCAGTGAGTATTACAAGATAAAGACAATTTGATTAACTGTTCAACAAAACAAAAAGTTATACTTTAAACACAAAACATCTCAATAAAATATAATCTCAGCACAACTTTTCATTGTTTCACCCTGTTCCTGATTGACATATTGGTAAAACTCACAATCAAAACAATCAGAAATCTTCTGAGCAAATTCTCCCTGTACCCGACCACCACAAAGAGTGCCTGCAATTGCCCAACATGCTCTGCCACCATTGAGACCCTCATTCACACCATCTACCTTGGATTCAATATTGGCGGGACAGACTCCAAATTCCTTTGCCCTTGGACCACCCGTTTCTCTGCCGCATCTTTTAAATTCCCAACAATTTACTTTATGCATACCGTACCATACAAGAATGATGTTAAAAATTAGAACTCAAGACACTTCTATCCATATTCAACAGGAAATATTTATAACATCGTCAATAGGAATTCACAATCAGGAAGGTCGACAAAGCAGGAACATTACAATATTTTAATCTTACCCTGAAAAACAATAACCGTGACTCTATCAAATCCCGATCATTTAATTCAGAACCTGCAATGTGCTTTTAATCGAGCTACTTATACAAACATAAATAAGCACACTCGTTACTACACATAACATTAAATTTTGCATCTTTTTCCACATCGAAGCTATCTCCGGACTGTATGGTTTCCCAAGTGTCAACACCTGGCAATTTTACATCCATACTACCTGAAGTAACTGTCATGATCTCCTTAGTGGAAGTACCAAACTCATACTCTCCTTTTGCCATTACACCAATTGTCGCCGGGCCGTCAACACTCTCAAAAGCTATAGATTTTACCTTACCGTCAAAATATTCATTTACCTTAAACATAATTCCCTTCCTTATTATCTAATTTTTACCACAGTCACGATCTATACTCCCAGCTAATGCCATGTCTACATTACTTAACAAGAGAGCAACTGTTCACGCAGTTACTGCAAACTACAAGAATACAAAGACAACCTATTTCCCACTTGACCAAGACAATGCTCCCCTGGGGCAAACAGTAATACATTCAGAACATTTCAGACAGTCGCGATTAAGTATCTGCGAAGAGGCATTTTCATGAATGATAGAAAGATTAATAGGACATACCTTTTCACATAATTTACACTGTTTGCAAGAATCAACATTCAGCATCAATGGGTCTTTTGCACCACCAATTAAATTTTGCATGGTACCAATGGGGCAAAAAGAACACCAGGTTCTCTGATGTATCAATACTCCCAGCAATACAGCAATTGCAGTTGTAACTACACACATAACCCAAAATACATTTCCCCAGTGCAAAATATTTCCAGGATCTGCCGCTCCTCTGTATACCATAAACCCCATCAAAAGAGTCATGACTACAACCCTGAACCACATACCACGAAAAAAAACTGGGATATCCTTGCCTTTTGACACCTTAGCAAGCAAACGATCTACAAAGCCACCTCTGGGACAAAGGTTACCGCATACATAACGACCGCGTAAGAAACTACCGACTATCCCCGTCAACATAACAAGAGGAACGCTCCATCCCAATAATGGATACTTCCAACCTAAACCAATTGTTATCACTACTATCCAAAGCAAACTCCACTGAACTAACTTTCTTCTTTTATTTTCATTTTTCATAACAAATAGATCACTCCAATACATATAAGTTGTTTAGAACTTAATTTATTACTAAACAACATGCATGTCAAGTAAATCCCTATACCCAGATAACCATTTTAATTTGACGAGCACAAATTGACGCTAATCAAGAAAATAATCTTACCTGATCTCCAGGCACAACCGACTGTTATCTTAAATATTTTTTATCATTTCCCCCGAACGCGAGAAATCTATTCCTTGATGCTATTAATTTACCCCATTAATCAAAAGGCCAAACCTTTACCACTCCCAGTAAATATTTTATCAATGCAAACAGCGAGTTACAGCTAAAACATATTCTTTTACATGTAATACTTCTAATTATTTCTCCAAGGATTGAAAATGATTCATAAATCGACGGTCTATATAATCTTTGAGAAAAAAAGCCAACCTCCCAGCAAAAGTAATCCCGAATTTTCGCAAAACCCCGTACCCTTGCCCCAGGTTAAAAATCATCAAATATCCTCTACCTGGATCAAAACTATGCAATTCCATATCCCCCATAGAAGCCATGAGATTTTCACAAAGCACTGAATTTTCCCTGACAGCATAAACACCAACTTTATCAAGAGGCTGCTCTTCAAAATAAATACAATCTCCTCCTCCAAAAATTTCGGGATGCTCAATACATTGCAAAAATCGGTTTACACGAAGTCCACCATCAGGTCCGACAGGAAGACCTGATTTCACAAAAATTGAAGAAGGCTTAACGCCCATTGCCAAAAACACGAGATCAACATCAAATACCTGTCCATCATCCAAAGTGATTTTTCCGGTTTCCACTTCTGCCACTCGACAATGTTCATGAATCCTGGTTCCTTTTTTTTCCAGTGCTTCAAAAACCAGTTTTCGCACCCTGGACGGAGAACCCGCCATAAACTCTTTGCCCGAAAAAATAATGACCCTGATTTTTTTTACTGATCTCCCCTTAAGTAACTGAAAAACATTCCCGGCTATTTCAGCAGATGACGGACCTCCTCCTACAATACCAACAGTTACGTCCCCTCTTGATCCAAACTCAAGAATTCTCTCTCTGGCCCGCATCAGTTTTTCTATGGGCTTAACAGAAAAGATATCACCCTTGTCTGCAACGACGCAGGATTTATCTACATAGCTTCCAGAATTACACGATAAAACATCGTAAGAGACGGACTCACCTGATTCAAGAATCACAATTTTTCGGTGAGGATCAATCCTATCCACCAAACCTTGAATAAAAGTCCCACCTTTCATTTCCACAACCTTACTGGTAGCAAAACGAATATCTGCAGCAGTATAACTGCCCCCAAGCATTCCCGGCCCCATACCTGAATAATAATGAAACATAGAGGGGCCGATAACTGTAATATCATAGCCCTGAGCCAAAAAAACATGTAACCGGGACAAAGTTACCAAATGAGCATGACCACCACCAATCAACACAAGTTTTTTCACCAAGAAATTCTCCTAATAATTTTCTAATGAAAAGCGATACCTGCAACAATCAAAGACCTTCTTATTTCATCAAAATATTACTTAACAGCCGACTTCAACCTTATCTCCCGCACACAAGACAGAACATAATTTTTTGCAGGTTTCTTTGCTAAAGCGCTCCAACATAGGTAAATACAGCAATTAAAAATACGTATTTATACCTATATAATTCTTATCTCAAAACTGATATATATAATAAAAGGGCTGAGAATAAATTTGTTTTCAGCAGTATCGTTCAGTTTAAAAAGTGTAGAGAGCTATGGTTTATTTTTCCACGAAGTTCCCCGGCGACCCTGATCAGGAATTGAGCATCGAATCCAAAAACACTATTTCCGAGAGAAGAAAGTTCGGACGTATACAGCCACAACATGACACTGTTGTATTTAATGGCGATTTTTTTGGACAACTGGTGGACATTAGCCCGGCAGGATTAGCTTTTGCTTATTCCAAGGGCCAGAATCAAATAAATGATATTTTTTTCGAAATTGACATCATGTGCTGCAATAAGAAATTACATATCACCAAAATTCTGTGTAAATCAATCATGGACACAATCTACTCCACCAGCATCTCTGAATCCATCGAAGGAGCCAGAAGACGCAGTGTCGAATTCAATTCTCTCTCATCAGGACAAGCAGAACAGCTCAAACAATATTTGAAAAATATAGTCCCCCATGGCGGAAGTTTTACAGGCGGTGGGATTCCAGTCTAAACAAAATTATTTTGTTTACCAGATAAAATTGACAGCTAATTGACAGTTATCTGATGCATAGGCACTAATCTCCCAATTAAACAACTTGGGCTTGAGCTATGCTCTGCAACATTTTTTAAATTTCTTACCACTTCCGCAAGGACACTGGTCATTTCTCCCTGCCATTATTTTACCCTGCTTCACATCTGACTGCGCTTCAATAATATCACCTTTAACATAATACCATTGTTCTTTTTCCCTTTCAAAATGACTGATCTCATGGAGCAAATGGACAGCATCTGTTGAAAAAGCAACAGCCTTAAACTCTACCAGCCCATGCCTGTCACCCTGGAGTCCTCCTTCTGTCCTTATTATCTCTAAACTTGTCCAGTCCGGGATTGATTTGACATCAAGCCCCTCCGGTCTCTTTTCAGGATGCCAGGTTCTCAGCAAATAGGATACATCTTTTAAAACATTTGCTGAATATCGAGAACGCATCAACTCCTCTGCAGAAGCAGCATTCCTCTCTCCAGAGTGAATTGCCTGACAACAGTTCTTAAATAAATAACCAGTACCACATGGGCATTGAACATCATTTTCCATACAACAATCTCTCTTTTGGGGAACCAAAATTAACCCGCACATAAGACTTGTCCAGATGGTCCACCTAATCCAATTTGTGAAACTTCAATTGTAACGCTGAAACCTTTTATTTTGTAGACATGTCCTGTCGGCCTCATTATAATTTTCTTAGTTGTAAATAGAATATTAGCTGATACACAACATGACAATATCTCCATTCACATATATCGTCTGTCCAGGAGAAATTCTCTAGAAAAAAAACGAATTAAAGCAAAACCGGAGCCTCAACAATGCCTCTTTTCAGTTTTAGCTCAGAAGAATTATTCACATGGATTGCTACATCACATGACTTTTTACTCCTTGATGTCCGCAACAAACAGGATTTCAAAAAATTCCAGATAGAAGGTCCTTCACCAATAAATATACTCAATGTAACCTACTTTGACTTCATGGAAGCGGAAGAGGAAAATGTAGCTAAAATACCCCAAAACAAAAGTATCAGGATTGTTTGCGCCAAGGAAGGATCAGCCAAATATGTATCAGAAATTTTAATAAAACACGGTTTCAAAGATGTAGGATATCTGAGCGGAGGAATAAAAACCTGGGGTAATCTTCTAATCCCAAAACAAATTTACAGCGGACCTGACTACGAGCTCTACCAGTTTATCCGCCCCGCAAAGGGCTCCTGTTCTTATGGCCTCATCCATGAAAAAGAAATCATGTTTTTCGACCCTTGCCGTAACCTTGATTTTTACCTGAACTTTGCCAAGCAAAAAAAGTGTTCCGTTGTAAAAACATTTGAAACACACCTCCAGGCAGACTACATCGCAGGAAGCAGAATATTATCAGAGAAAACAGGTGCATTGTTCTATGCCAATAGAAATGATTTCAGAAACTCTAAAATCAACTACACATGCCTTGAAGATAACGAAAAAATTTCTTTTACAAACTCAAAACCATTCATCCAAGTCATGTTTACTCCAGGCCATACTCCAGGATCCACTTCATTCATAATAGATAACAAATTTTTCATAACCGGTGACACTGTATTTATCAAGTCTATCGGTCGCCCTGACCTTGGTGGACAGGTTGACCAATGGGCCAAACTACTGTTTTCTTCTATTACAAAAATTAAAACCATGAACGATGAACTTCTCGTTCTTCCCGGACATTTCACAGATTGGCAAGAAGCTGACAAAAAGCAAACATTCTCTGAAAAACTTGCAGCAATCATGAAAGACAACAGCAACATCTACGACCTGGACAATGAAATTGCGTTTTCCCTTTTCATCAAAGCCAATATGCGAGACCAGCCACCGGAATATGCTGACATCCGCCGCATAAACGCAAATCTGGATACGCTTGATGACTCACAACAGGAAATACTAGATCTTGGTAAGAATGAATGTGCAGCCTCTGCTTATGCCAACATGACAAACCAAACCAATGCCTAATTTTTTTTTAACATAAGGCCAGAATTGAGCAAAAAAAATTATCAAGATACTCGAAAACCGGCTTAGCAGAACCATCTGAGACCATTCCTCTCATTAACACATAACCTGGTTCTGGCAATAATCTGGTCCTGACAAATGGCAGAATATTTATTTCTGCAAATTTGACGAACCTCGCAGGAGACGATTCATAATATGTACTATCCTTGCCGACACTCAGAAATAGTCACAATAATCCTGACCATACTTCTTACACTTGGACCGACTTCAATTTTTGCCGATACCGGCACAACTCAACTGTCAACAAATGTAAAATCTCTGAATATTGTATCAAAGAATACCCCGCGAGTCGCTCAAGAACTCCAAACTAAGGGCCTTCTTCTTGGCAACCCAGTCTTTATCAGAATATTTAAAATCAGCAGAACCCTGCAGGTATGGGTACAAAAAAATGAAAATTTTATCCTTTTTAAAAATTATCCAATCTGCAATTATTCCGGTTACCCCGGCCCCAAATTATCCGAAGGAGACCGGCAAAGCCCTGAAGGTTTTTATACTGTTTCAAGTGAACAAATGAATCCATGGAGTGAGCACCATCTGTCTTTTAACATTGGATACCCCAACGACTACGACAGGGCAAACAAAAGGACCGGTAGTGCGATTATGATTCATGGAGGATGCACGTCCCAGGGTTGCTACGCCATGGGTGACCACAGGATGGAAGAAATATACACCATAGTAAACAGCGCCCTGAAAAACGGGCAAATGTTTCTCAACGTTCACATTTTCCCATTTGAATTAACCACTGAAAATCTTCACGCATACCGTCATTCCCCCTGGCTATATTTCTGGAACAATCTTAAAATCGGATACGACACCTTCGAACTCACAAAAAAGGTCCCGAAAATTACGATCAAAAACGGTCAATACACATTCAATACAGACCTGCAACTATCATCATCCAAATAGATTCAAACAAAATTAAATAACAGGGGTTAGAAATATTGTATTTCCAAGTAGAAATATAGTAAAATAGGGTTATGTGAATCACATCCTATGATTACATCTGAACCATCTAATAAAACTGTTCATGAGTTGGTGAAGGATAACCTGATGGAATTAGTACTTCTATGGTTTAGCATTTCAATTGTTACATCAATCGTCGCTTATATCCGCGGAAGAAGTAGTTTAGGGTGGTTTATATTAGGTTTTTTTTTCAGTTTTTTTGCTTTAATCTTCATACTTTTTTTACCATCAATAGAAATATCCTCAGATCCTCCAAAGCCTATAACTCACGTGCGTTGTCCTAAATGCAAAAATCTTGTACGATACAAATCAAGAATTTGCATCCATTGTGATAGCAAATTAATACCTTGGAACAATGGGCCTATAGACAGTTGATCCTGATTTTGCCCCTACCTCGCAGAGCCGTTCCCTATTCCCCATAACACTATTAAATTATTGCAAAAATTACTTGATCCCTAAAACAAATAAACAATAATTAGTTGCTGTCAAACCAGTGAGGTAAATCAAGTGTTTATTGGCCATATTGGAACAGGGTTAATCCTTAAAAAAATAGAACCTAAGATTAATCTTGGTCTAATATTCTTTGCCTCCCTGTTTCTCGACTTCCTCCTTGGCATTTTTGCCCTGATCGGTTTTGAAAAAATTATTATACCATCAAATTACGAACACCTACACTACCTCAACTTTATCTTTCCCTATTCACATAGTTTTCTTGCAGGTACAGGGTGGGCATTTATAGTTTTTTGTGTAACCTGGATATTTTGGGACAGAAAAAATACCAAATCAATACCAAAAGCATCGTTTACCATGAGTGCTGCAGTATTACTCCATTGGATTGGTGACTGGATAGAACACCCGCCCCAATTGCCCTTTTCCAGCTCAAATTCCAAACAACTTGGGCTTGGCCTGTGGAATAATCTTGAATTTGCTTTAACTCTTGAAGTTTTACTCATGATTACAGGGTTGACGTTGTATTTCCGTATAACTCAGAATATCAATCGAAAAGGAAAATGGGGAATACTTATATTGATGTGCCTGCTAACACCGATCGCAATCCTTGGGCAGTTAACGGTAGAACAAAAGCCAGAACCATTTGCAGTAGCTATAAGTATAGTTGTTCAAATCCTTGTCATTGCCGGAATTGCTACCGTGTTAGATCGAAATAAAAATAAGACTCATCAAGAACAAAAAGTAGCAGGGTAATTAAAAAACCAAATCTCCCCTGCATCCTGATCTCTTATCTTCAGAAGAATCGTTAAAAAATCAGATATGAAAAAGATTTATTTATTGATGAATGTTATCATAAACCAAATATCATAAAGACGAAGACATTGATAATTGTGGTAAATACTAGGCCGAGCACGGTGGGATAACGCTCCACAAGAAAAACCTGAGTGACTGCATTACAATCAGGCAAAATAGGAAAAAAAACGACTAACATCTTAATTGTTATCAACTTTCTGCAGATCAACAAACATGACTCCGGATATTGAAAAAATATTGATTTCTGCTTTCAGCCTTTTATCAAAGGCATCAGCAAGAAAAAAAGTCTATTCCCAAAAAGCAATGCTGGATGAACGTGAAGATTTAAGTCACCTATTAAGGACCATATCTGAATCTGAATCAATTCAAGCCCGCCGACTATTTAATTCACTCAGAGGTCATATTGACAATTCAGACCAATACGTTTCGACAATTTTCGAAAAAGAAATAAAAGAAATTATAGAAGACTATACCCTGAGCTTGGAGAAAGCCAAAAAAGAAGGAGACAAGACATTATCCCAAGTCCTATCTCAACTTCGAGCCGCTGAAAAAAGGACAATGTTTTTTTATTCCAAAGAGGAAAAAAATATTAAAACCAATGAAACTCAGAAATATTTTGTCTGCCAATTTTGTGGATATATAAACATAGAAAAACCGCCGGAAAATTGCCCAATATGCCGGGCTGACAGAAATGGATTTCGTGAAGTTCACTGACTCTATAAATTTTACCCTGCATCCTTGATAAAAAATACTTTCGTTATATTTATCCCGAGATGGTAAGTGTAAATCCAAGTGCCGTGGATTGAGTAAGTAGACAATATTCTACACCTTAATCAAGAATATTATCTATTTACCCAATCCACCTTTTTCCCGAAACACTGTCTTCGATATAATCATATAGTATATTCAACAACTTATATAATATCTCAACAAACTGGCATTCAAAATGCTTTTATAGAAGTTTTATCATCAAAATAATTTATTTTAGTATGGAAAGGTCTAGAAATTTTCTAAAATTGAGCATTCAATAATCATGAGCAAGTAAGGAGAAAAAAAATAATGGGGAAGAAAAAAATATTTTTAGCAATTGGCCTAATAACGGCAACAGTCATACTGTCCATCTCACTGGTTACTGCTAAAAACATCAATACTGATAAAGAAGTGGAAAGATCCTTTTTTCAGGTTGAAAATTTAACCTGTGGTTCCTGCATTGTAGAAATTGAAAAAGAACTAAAAACACATGTCGGTATTGTCAGCCTCGCAGCTGACCTCAGCATGAAGCTTGTTGCCATTGATCATACTCCTGACCTCAGCAAAGAACAAATCGCAGCGGCAATAACAAAAACTGGCTATACGGCCAAAGCACTTACAAAAAAAGAGCTGTTTATTTTAAGCGAAAAGGCTGTTACAGCTGCAGAACAACAGGGATCCAGTTGCGGCATTAGCGGAAAATGCTGTGGAGGGTCTAAAGACAACAGCGTATCCTCTGCAAATGAACAGGATAAACAACCCCAAAAATCAATTTAGAACGCTCTATTTTCTCTCGGGAAAACTCCCCCGAGAGAAAATTATCGCATCTGCAATTCTTTTAGATCAAGGAGATAAATCTTCTTTCCTTCAACACGGATAAGTCCTTCATCACTCATTTTAGAAAAAATCCTGGAAAGAGTTTCAGGAATTGTCCCAAGCAAACTGGCCAACTGTCCTTTGGGAATATCCAGGGTAACCATCTCTGAATCCCCCTGCTCTTCCACCAGATAAACAAGATAGGCTGCAAGACGACCAGGAACTTCTTTTAAAGATAAACTTTCAATCTGAGCGGCAAAGCGCCGCAGACGCAATGAAAGCATAGCTAACATGTTCAGGGCAAGAGATGGATTTTTAGTTACAAGATCAACAAAAGGTTTACGAGGGAAATAAAGCAATGTTGATTTGAGAAGGGTCAGAGCATTTGCAGGAAACGGCTGACTGTGAAAAACAGGAACTTCTCCAAATGGTTCTCCAGGTCCAAAAATATGCAAAATCTGCTCTTTTCCATCAAAGGACATTTTATAAATCTTCACTCTTCCCTCGCCAACCAGATAAAACCCCTGAGCGACATCACCCTCAAAAAAAATAGTCTCTCCCCGAGAATATTTTTTTACAAGAGCAATCTCCGCCACTTCAGCCAGTTGCGCTTCAGGAAGTCCGCTAAAAAGCGGGCAGGAACTTATAATATTTTGCTTATCCATAATAATAAAAAAGTCTTTTTGACCTAGGTCAAGGGAAAGAGGTAGAATTGGTTTATTATAAAATCATAATTTGAAACTGAATGAAAGGCGATATAAAAATTTTTCCAAAGGAGAAACATCATGTTTTGTAACCAATGTGAACAAACTACAAAAGGGACCGGTTGTGAGAAAATCGGCGTTTGCGGCAAAAACGATGGAATAAGCGGTCTTCAAGATCTGCTTATTTATTCTGTCCAAGGACTGGCACTCTTTGCAGATGAAGGCCGCCGTCAGGGAATTATAGACCAGGACACAGACCGATTTACAATGCAGGCCATTTTTTCAACACTCACCAATGTTGATTTTGATCCTGATAGATTCAGCTTACTGATTAACAAAGCTGTAGAACTTCGCGACGCTATGAAACAAAAAGTAGCGTCAGCTGGCGGCAACACTGATTTTGCTTATCCTGCAGCAAGCTTTACACCTGCTGATACACTTTCAGCCCTTGAAGAGCAAGGTATCAACCTCAACCTTATCCAGAGTCTCGACACAGACGAAAATATTCGTTCTCTGAAACAAACCTTACTCTATGGCCTTAAAGGTATTGCGGCATATGCTGACCATGCATGGGTTCTTGGCCAACATGACGATGCCATTGCTGCTTTTGTTTATCAAGCTTTAGTAGCCATTCAGACCCAGGGTTTAAGCATTGCGGATTGCGTTGGTGCTGCCATGAAAGCAGGAGAGATTAATCTTCGCACTATGGAAATACTTGATACAGCCAACACGGAAACCTACGGTCACCCAACACCAACATCTGTTCCCACAGGACACAGGAAAAACAAAGCCGTTCTCATTACCGGCCATGACCTCAAAGACCTGGAACTTCTACTCAAACAAACAGAAGGCAAAGGAATAGACATCTACACCCATGGTGAAATGCTTCCTACCCATTCCTACCCGGGATTAAAGAAATATGATCATTTTTACGGTCACTTTGGAACTGCGTGGCAAAATCAACACAAAGAGTTCCCTAATTTCCCTGGCCCGGTATTGTTTACCACCAACTGTATCCAGAAACCAAAAAAAGACTATCAAGACCGGATTTTCACCACTGGTCTTGTTGGTTGGCCCGGTTGTGCCCATCTGGCAGACAAAGACTTTTCTCCGGTCATAGAAAAAGCCCTGGCGATGGAAGGTTTTACAGATGAGCTTGACAACGGATCTGTCATGGTCGGATTTGCCAGGAACACTGTCCTTGGTGTGGCTGACAAAGTGATTGAAGCTGTAAAAAGTAAAGCAATACGCCACTTCTTCCTGGTCGGCGGATGTGATGGTGCCAAACCCGGACGAAATTATTATACCGATTTTGTTGAACAGGTGCCTGAAGACTGTATGGTTCTCACCCTTGCCTGTGGCAAATTTCGTTTCTTTGACAAAGACCTTGGTGACATCGGTGGTATTCCCCGCTTACTCGATGTAGGTCAATGTAACGATGCCTACAGTGCCATTCAAATTGCGTCTGCACTGGCAAACGCCTTTGATTGCGGAGTAAATGATTTACCGTTATCCATGGTGCTTTCCTGGTATGAGCAGAAGGCAGTGGCAATTCTCTTGACCCTGCTGCATCTTGGTATTAAAGATATCCGTCTCGGACCATCCCTGCCAGCTTTTATCACACCGGCAGTCCTGGATGTCCTTGTGGAAAATTTTGCTATTAAACCTACTGCCTCTACTGCAGCGGAAGACCTTAAAACTATCCTCGGTTAAAGGCAATACACCAGCTCTCATGGCTGTTACAAATTTCTACAGCCATGAGAGCTTAAACCTTTAGAGAATTACAATGAGCATAACAGAAGTCAATAAAACATACACCGCTGTTCCAGTTCCCAACAACGGTATGATTACCACCGACAACCTGGAGCAAATTACCACTATCGCCAGAAAGTACGATGTACCCATGATGAAAATCACCGGTGGTCAACGCATCTCATTTCTTGGACTGGAACCTGAAAAACTTCAGTGCCTGAAAAAAGATCTGAATATACCGGACAATCCTCCACATGCTCGTAACAAACTTCATCATGTCCAAGCTTGCCCAGGAAGCACCTGGTGTAAATACGGCTCCCAGGATTCATTGAAACTTGCTGATGCTATTCGGGAACTGACCACCCATGCACCTCTACCTTTCAAGGTAAAGGTTGGCGTTTCCGGTTGTCGCATGTGCTGCTGTAAATCATGGGTCCGCGATGTAGGACTTATCGGTGACAAAGAAGGCTGGCGATTTATTTTTGGTGGTAATGCTGCAGGTAATCCGCGTATCGGCGATCTTGTTGCTGAGAATCTCAGTAGTGATGAAGCACTGGCACTTGTTGAAAAATGTCTTAATTTCTATATAAGAAACGCCAAGTTCAAAACACGTAGCGCCAGATTTATGGAACGTTTTGGCATAGAACAGCTGAAAAAAGGCCTTTTTGAATAATAAAGACGGCCAAGGAGAAGATTATGCAATGCCCTGGACAGGATAGCCGATATTGGAGCGGAGAAGACGTTCATGAAGCAGCATGTCCAAAGTGCGGTCACATGGTCGAATTCTTCAAAGATGACAGTCAACAAAAATGCCGACAATGTGGACACAGAATTCTCAACCCGAAAATAGATTTCGGTTGTGCGTCCTACTGCCCATTTGCCGACCAATGCCTTGGCTCCATGCCACCGGAAATGCTGGCAAAAAGAGATGACCTTTTTAAAGATCGTCTTGCTATTGCCATGCGAAAATATTTTGGCACTGATAACAAACGGATCAAACACGCTGAACTGGTAGCTCGACATGCTGAAGCTATTGGGAAGGAGGAAGCCGGAAATATGGGTGTCATTATGGCTGCAGCGATTCTTCATGATATCGGCATTAAAGAAGCAGAAAAAAAACACAACTCCTCTTCGCCAAAATACCAACACCAGGAAGGCCCTGCGGTTGCCAAAGAGATACTTGTTAATTTAAAAGCTGAAAAAGAGCTTATAGAAGAAACCTGTGACATTATAGGCCATCACCACTCGCCAAGAGAAAAAGAGACGGTTAACTTCAAAGTGTTATATGACGCTGACCTGATTGTAAATCTGACTGAACAATATACACAAAAACCAGTTTCCAGGGAAAAATTGGATTTGGTACTTGAAAAATCCTTTCTCACCCAAAGCGGCAGAAAACAGGCTCAAAAATCTCTTAGCAATTTCATTGAAAACTGAACTTTACTAAGAAAACTAATTTTGATTAATCAAAAAAGATACCAATTGCAGACAAACAGGCAGGATAAATATTATGACAAAAACAAGAAAAATAATTCAGATAGACGATGACTTGTGTACAGGATGCGGAGACTGTGTACCTGACTGTGCAGAAGGATCACTTGAGATCATTGACGGAAAGGTTCGACTTGTTGCAGATAAACTATGTGACGGGTTGGGAGCTTGTCTTGGAGCCTGCCCTACCGGTGCACTGGAAATCATAGAGCGTGAGGCTGATGAATTCGATGAAGAAGCAGTTGAAGAATATCTTGCTCAAAAAAAGAAAGCATCTGCCCAAGGATGCCCATCTGCAACGCTGAAAATGCACAACAAAGCCACTCCTTGCCAGAGTGCAAACATTCCAGGAAGCCAGCCTGCCGGAAGTGCCCTGTCTCAGTGGCCCATACAGATCCGGCTAGTACCGGCCTCAGCACCATTTCTTGAAGACTGCGACCTTTTAGTGGCTGCAGACTGTACAGCTTTTTCCTATGCCTCGTTTCACCAAGACTTCCTCCAGGATAAGATTCTAATGATGGGCTGCCCCAAATTTGACGATGCTCAGATGTATGTAGATCGTTTCAGTGATATATTTGAACAAAGAAAATTAAAATCTCTCACGGTTTTAATCATGGAGGTTCCCTGTTGTTCATCCATGCTCAATATTATCAAAGCAGCCAGAGAAAAAACCGCCTCGTCTATCCCGGTAAGACAGGTAGTTATTTCAACCCAGGGAGACATTCTCTACGATCAAAACTGGTAAATTCAGCTTTTTTCTCCACGGTACCGCCTTTTCCGGCGGTACCGACACCACAATCCTGTGGTAAAAAAAAACACTCCTACACCAACAACAATATAACGGGCTCCTGCGACATCAATGGTATACAAAGCCTTAGCAACCAAAAGTGTTCCCACTATAATCAGGAACCAATCCATAATCACATTAAGAATATTCCAAATATTACGCATTAACCCTTTCATTATTCCCGTCAGTTCCTTGTAAAGAAAACCTGCACCCACAAACAAACAAAAAAAACAATATAGTTGAACCAGGCCCCTGCCTGAGCATGGAATTTTTTTTACCACACTGACCTTTCAAGATCGATAAACAGCTTCTTTTTTGCGTAGATCTTTCCCTGAAAAACATGCTACAATAGTGTAATAATGACCTGTCCGAATCAATCTCAACATATTGAGAGGTAATCAATGAGTCAAAAATCAAAAAAATGTGAGCTCTGCAAAAAAGATGGCGAACTCACAAGCTGTAAAAGCTGTGGCAGAGAATATTGTAAAAAATGTCACAGCCCCTCAACCAATCAATTTTTTTGTAAAGAATGTGTTAGCATGGAAGGGATCATCTCCAAAAGCTGACTAGCAAAAACACTTTTTTCAGCAACAAGTAAACCTCTATAAAGGCTCATAAAGATCCAGCCTAAAAATCATTCAGATCTCAAACTAATCAGCAACAGTTTGCTTCAGGACAAACTGTCAATCAATTCAACTTTAGCAATGAACACAAATGATCTTTTTGTTCATTTGTGTTCATTATCTTTTATATTCCATCAATGTAATCTCTTCAACTCTCCCTATTTACAAGAACGATTCAAGGCACTGAGCAAAGCCCTAATTGAGGCTACAATTATATCAGTATCCTTGCCTGCCCCCCAGAATTCTTCCCCATGATCGTTTCTAATCATAATATAGCTCACAGCACTGGCAGCAGAACCTCCGGTCAAAGCATGTTCATGATACGACTCCAGAGTAAACGAAGCCCCGGCACCCTGCCTTAAAGCTGAACAAAAAGCATCCATAGGCCCATTTCCTGCAGCTTTCAAGATCACATCCTTGCCTTTGATCAATAATTCAGCTTCTATAACAGCATTTGACAATTCTTCTTCCTTATCAAAGTGCCGTTTTACGACATTAAAGGTCTTGAGCTCGTAGTCACCAACAGCTTGAAGATATACTTTTTCAAAGGAGCTAAAGATAGCTTTTGGAGGCAGCTCAATACCACCAGCATCTGAAACCTGCTGAATCACTGCCCCAAATTCAGGCTGCATTTCCCGAGGCAGCTTAAACCCGAAGACCTTGTCCATAACGTATGCCACACCACCTTTTCCAGACTGGCTGTTAATCCTGATAATAGATTCGTATGATCGCCCCACATCCTCTGGATCAATGGGTAAATAGGGAACTGCCCATAGCTTTTCTTCAGAATTTTCAAATGCTGCTACACCTTTGTTTATTGCATCCTGATGTGAACCAGAGAATGCAGTGTAAACCAATTCACCTGCATAAGGGTGTCTCATATGGACAGGAAGTTTTGTACACCGCTCATAGATATTAATAACCCTGTTAATATTAGATAGATCAAGACAAGGATCCACACCCTGTGTGAACAGATTCAGGGCAAGAGTTACAAGATCAACATTTCCAGTTCGTTCACCATTACCAAACAAAGTACCCTCAACCCTGTCTGCTCCTGCCATCAAGGCAAGCTCAGTTGCTGCAACAGCAGATCCCCGGTCATTATGTGCATGAAGACTGATAAGGGCATGATCCCGATTTTTCATGTTACTGATAAACCATTCAATCTGGTCTGCATATATATTGGGAGTCGCCATCTCTACGGTTGCCGGAAGATTAATTATCACTGGACGCTGTATGCTTGCTTCCAGCTCAACCATGACAGCTTCACAAATCTCCAATGCAAAATCCAACTCAGTACCAGTAAAACTCTCCGGAGAATATTCATACCTTATTTCAGTATCTGTTTTGGCAGCTTCTTGTCTAATGAGCTTGGCACCTTGCACCCCGAGATCAATAATTTCCTTACGGCTCATCTGAAAGACAACTTTGCGCTGCAAGGTTGAAGTTGAGTTGTAAAGATGAACAACTGCCTGTTTAGCCCCCTTCAACGCATCAAATGTCTTTTTTATCAGATGCTCACGAGACTGGGTGAGAGCCTGAATGACGACATCATCGGGAATAAGATCACGTTCAATAAGAAGTCTGGTAAAATCATATTCAACTTGTGAAGCCGAAGGGAAACCAACTTCAATTTCCTTGAAACCTATGTCAACCAGGAGCTGAAAAAACTCAAATTTTTCTTCCAGGTTCATTGGTTGCATGAGTGCCTGATTTCCATCACGCAGATCAACGCTACACCAGATAGGTGCTTTACTTATAATTTTGCCTGGCCATGTCCGGTTGGTCAAAGGCACCGAATCATACTGGCGATATTTTTTGAACTTATCAACTCGCATCTTCTTCTCCTGATACTGGTAAAAAAAAAGCCACGATCCCTTGGGGAACCGTGGCTGACAGGATACGTTCTTGTTCTTTATGAGACTAGAACAAACTTCCCTCAATGGCCACAGTTCGCCTGTTCAGACAAAAAAGTAGCAAATATGATAGAAAGAAAATTCGTTTCATTATTTTTATATAATTTCTGAATAACCCGAAATAAATAGTAATTGACACCATAGCATCATGATGAGTGCCTGCTGGCAACCATGTTGCATGGTAACAAAATAATTGTATAACCAGTCTTTTTTTTGTCAAGTCTTATTACATACAATACGTTGTATTCCTTTTTTTTTCAAATAAAATGAAATCAACACCTTTTATACAAAATACTAAACACAAAAGAAAGTAGAAGAATAATTATTGACAGGAACCCTACATGGATATATGAAGACAGAGTTCACTTAACCAAAAATTATAAGGATACCATAACATGTCCAAAATAAATCTGCGAAAAATGGCCATCAACCAAAGCGGTACTATTGCTGTAGTGAAAGTCGGTGGTGTGCTGGGACGACGTATAAGGGAGATGGGACTTGTTCCGGGTACCTCAATCACCATTCAACAAAGAGCACCTTTAAATGATCCTGTTGCCCTGCGCCTGATGGGTGGGACATTAACCCTTCGCAACAACGAAGCTGATTATATTGAAGTTGAAATCGAAAACGAACAAGAATAAAATTGATGCTGCTTGTCCAGACCATTTACGGTTTGGACAGGTTATAAGTTAAGCCATATTTTAAACAAATATTTTAACCTTAATCAGGCTGAGTTTTATTGTTTTGCCGAACCTCAACGCCTGCTTCGCTTACCAACCTGAGTGCAACTCCCTGCTTTGAATCCTGAGCTATTATTTCATCTGGCTTCAACGACAACAACCAAGTCCCTACAAGAACACCTCTTCTTTTTTCTGCCTGAGCATGAGGATTTTCTACAAATTCCCACTTTATGACCTTGTTTCTTTCAGTATCTACTGTTTCAAGCAGAAACCAGGGAGCCTTGGTAAATCGCTCTGTTTGCTGCCCTTCTGGGCTATCCATTGGTCTCAGCCGACGAATAATATGATCTCCACTATAATGAGGCCTAATACGAGCCATCACCACTCTTGGAAACTTATTGGGTATAATTTCTTCCAGTCTGTCTGAAACCTGATCAGCAATTTTGTGGGAAGGTGTATGCATGAGGACATCCATATCGATAATATAACGGCCTCCGGCTGTTCGACTAAGACATTTCTTAACCGAAGTTACCCTGGGATGTTCCTCAACCAAACGAATTATTTGCCTCTCAGTATCACGATCCATTGATACATCCATTAAATCTTTCAAAGCGGTAACAATAAGAGTTGCTCCGGCTCGAAAAACAAATAAAGAAACAATGGCAGCAGCAAAACGATCAACCTGAAATCCAAAATGAGTAGCTGACAAACCAATCAAAACCACACCTGTTGATAGAGCATCAGCTAAATAATCTCGTGCATCAGCTTCCAGAGCAGGTGAATTCAAACGCTTCCCCTCCTTGAGCTGATACATCCCAAACATGAAAGCCACTACCAGAGAAACAGCAGCAACAGGCAGAGCAATTACTAGATCAGGTAGGCGATCAGAACCAAAAAGTGCCTGACGTCCAATTTCATACGCTGCTATAATGATAGCAATAGAAATCACTAAGGTAGCAACCGTTTCAGCCTTATACAAACCATATGGAAATGAAGGGTGCTTGCGGCTTGCCACCCAGAGTCCGACAAAAGCTGCCATGGATGCCAGCACATCAGTACAAGAGTGTATGGCATCTCCAATAAGAGCAGTGGAACCAGAAAGAACACCTGCCACACCTTTGGCAACAGCAAGTAATATATTTAAACCTACTGAAACTGCAGCCCTTCGGCGAGCTGAGACAAGATCTTTGGCAGATTGATCAGATGACATAAAATTTATATAAAATTATTATTTATTCTAAAGCCCGGCCGAAAAAGACAATTTTAAAAAAAAAATTTACGTTCCATATATAAAAATCATACAGGTTCCAGAAAAAAAAACAAGACAATGCCTAAATTGCAGGGGGGAAGAACAATTCTGCTGCAATACTATTATTAGTTTCAATTAACCTGACACTTGCCTTAATCATATGCCTATTTCCCATAGTCATTATTAAAAAAACAATTGACAACCCCATTTGTTTGGTGTACCTAAAACCTACGAAACAACTGGGAGAGAACATGACTTTAAAAAGACCTACTTCATTTTTCTGTCTGCATGACAAAAAGAAAAATTGCCGACTCAAGCAGATACAAGAAATTGAAAATGCTAAACCCCTTTCAGAAACCTGCTGGACAGGAAAAGTAAAAGTCTGCAAAATCAGTGGTAACCGGAAATCGTGTGCGAGAATGGCACAACTTGGAGTCCTACCTGGCTGCGAGTTGGAACTGATCTGCCCCTGTCAAGGACAACATTGTATGGTGAAAATTAATGGTGGAACTATAAGCCTGGATACACCTTCTGCAGAAAATATTCTCGTTACTCCTGCATAGAATATATTTTTTGCCCTCTATCTTAGGACCCCCTAAGCATTATCAGATAACCTGATTTAGATTTCCTCTTTCCAATCCTTTTCTATCCATACTCAAGGAGACCAAACAGACATGCAAAATATCATCGTACTCTTTATTATTATTGTATGCGCTTTTATAATCGGCAAACGGTTCTGGAAATCCCTGCAACCTGGAGCAAAATCTTCCTGTGGCTGCAGTTGCAGTTGTTGTGACAATAATGACTCATCAAAATCCTGTGAACAGCCACCAGAAGCAAATCATCCATCAAAAGAAAAAACTGATACCAACAACGCAAAATTCAAATAGGAAATAAATGAATAACTCAATCAAAATTGCTCTTGCCGGAAACCCCAATGCCGGCAAGACCACACTATTCAATGCCCTCACCGGATCCAGACAACATGTTGGTAATTATCCGGGTGTCACTGTTGAAAAAAAAGAAGGCGTTCGAAAACATAACAACCAGAAACTCCGCATAACAGATCTGCCCGGCACATACTCGCTTACAGCTTATTCAGTCGAAGAACTTGTTGCCAGAAACTTTCTGGTAAATGAAAAACCAGATGTGGTTGTAAATATCGTCGATGCCTCTAACCTGGAACGAAACTTGTATCTTACAACCCAATTCATGGAACTGGGTGTCCCAATTGTTATAGCTCTAAACATGATTGATGTGGCTACAAAACGCGGTATCACCATTGACACAGACAAACTCCGTAACATACTTAAAGTACCTATCGTTCCCATTGTTGCTCGTACCGGAACAGGTGTTGAGCAACTGCTTGACGCTGTTTTGCAAACTGCAGACTCAACAAAAAAACAGACTCAAATACAGCTCTCATATGGCGAGGATCTTGACTTGGTACTCGATGATATAGTGCCTCAAATTCAAGAAAATAATTTATTGACAGATACCTATCCGGCTCGATGGACAGGTATCAAATTACTTGAAAACGATGAACAAATTCAGGAAAAAGCAACAAAGCAAAATCAAAAACTCTGCAACGACCTTGTTGCACGCTCAGCAGAGGTAGCTGAACATCTCCATGCCACATTAGATGTCTATCCAGAATCTATTATTGCAGATCACAGATATGGCTACATCAAATCAATCCTGCGCCAGGGAATCATTGCTCACAAAATGGATTCAACCCGACTCTATACATCTGACAAAATAGACAAAATAGTGACCCACCGGCTGATGGGTCCAATCATCATGGCCATGGTCCTTTTCGGCATGTACACCTTTACATTCAACTACAGCGAACTCCCAGTTTCCTGGCTTGAAGCATTTTTTGAGTTTCTCAGCCAAAGGGTCAACACTCTTCTGCCAGAAGGTCCCCTAAAATCCATGCTGATATCTGGAGTGATAGATGGTGTTGGCGGGGTCCTTGGATTTGTCCCCATAATAATGTTTATGTTTTTTGGTATCTCTATTTTAGAAGATAGTGGCTATCTGGCCAGAGTTGCTTTTATGATGGACAGAGTATTTCGTACTTTTGGTCTCCACGGATCTTCTGTCATGCCCTTTATCATATCCGGTGGCATTGCTGGCGGGTGTGCAGTTCCAGGTGTCATGGCTACCAGAACACTCCGTTCTCAGAAAGAACGCATGGCGACATTACTCACAGCTCCTTTTATGAATTGCGGTGCAAAGCTACCCGTTATTGCCCTGATTATCACAGCTTTTTTTTCTGATAACAAAGCTCTTTACATGTTTTTTGCAACAGTAGCTGCCTGGTTGGTTGCATTGCTCGCTGCAAAATTTTTACGAATGACAGTACTCAGGGGCGAATCCACTCCTTTTGTCATGGAATTACCACCATACAGATTTCCCACCTTACAGGGACTGCTTATCCACACATGGGAACGAACCTGGCAATACATAAAAAAAGCGGGAACAGTTATACTTGCCATTTCAATCCTGCTCTGGGCCCTGATGACCTTCCCAGCCCTTCCTGAAAATCAGATACAACAGTTTGAAACAAAACGTCAGGAAATAACATCCAAGCTCCAGGAGCCGAAAACTAAAACAGCAAGTAACAAAGAAAATCTACAGAAGCCGCAATCTAAAGAATTAACAGCAGCATTACTACAAATAGAGCAAGAACAGGCAGAACAAACGCTTCGCCATTCCATCGCTGGAAAAATAGGCACCAAAATAGAATCAGTGAGCAGCCTTGCCGGTTTTGACTGGAGAACAAACATCGCCCTGCTTGGTGGGATAGCCGCCAAAGAAGTTATTATTTCAACCCTTGGCACTGCCTATTCGTTGGGAAAAGTGGATGCTGAAGAGTTCAGCTCCCTTAAAGACAAGCTCATCGCAGACCCAAAATGGAATCCGGTTGTTGCCCTTTCAGTCCTTTCTTTTATAATGTTTTACGCACCCTGTTTTGTAACGGTTGTGTGTATCGCAAAAGAATCAGGCACCTGGAAATGGGCTTTATTCTCAATTATCTTTAATACAAGCTTCGCATTCATCTTGTCTGTAATTATTTACCAAGGAAGCAAAGCACTCAATCTTATATAATTACATCTGAAATGCAGATCTAAAGCTGACCCTGTTCTGGATAGAGCCGGGTCAGTCCCTCACGACTCGCTGCACAGACTCCCCTTTCAGTTATCAGCCCAGTTACAAGACGAGAAGGAGTGACATCAAAAGCCGGGTTAGCAGCTGGAGTATCTTCAGTGACTATACAGACACGTTCTATTGAACCCGTGGCTGTTTTCCCCTGAATCCAGGTCACCTCATCAGCTATTCGCTCTTCAATGGGAATGTCCTTCAGGCCATCATCCATTGTCCAGTCAATAGTTGCACCGGGCAATGCTACATAAAACGGAATATCATTATCTTTGGCAGCAAGAGCTTTAAGATAAGTGCCGATTTTATTACAGACATCCCCGCTAGCAGTAGTTCTGTCTGTACCAACTATACACATATCCACTTGGCCATGCTGCATGAGATGACCACCGCTATTATCACAAATCAGATGATGAGCAATACCATAAGATGATAATTCCCAGGCAGTAAGACTAGCGCCTTGATTTCTGGGTCTGGTCTCATCAACCCATACATGAACAGGAATTCCAGCCTCAGTTGCCTTAAAAACAGGAGCCAGTGCCGTACCCCAATCCACAGTAGCCAGCCAACCAGCATTACAATGGGTTAGGATATTCACCGGAGATTTTCTCCCTTTTTCCTCCCAGATAGCCTGAATCAACTCCATCCCATGCCTGCCCAAATTTTCATTTGCCAAAACATCTTCTTCGCAAATTCGAGCAGCTTCAGCATACGCAGCATCTAATCTTTGCTCTGTAGGTATTTTCACAAGATAGTGATACATCCGGTCTACTGCCCAACGAAGATTTACCGCCGTTGGTCGACACTTTTTGAGCACATTACCAATATTCACCAGTTGACTATCATCACTGCCGCCTGCTAAACTAAGACAAAATCCATAAGCAGCAGTAGCACCTATCAAAGGCGCCCCCCGAACCTGCATTTCCTTAATGGCGTAAACAGCATCATTAAGATCAGACAAGGTAACAATTTCAAATTCATGGGGCAGTCTGGTTTGATCAATTATTTCAACTTTTCTTCCATCAGCTGCTAGCCAAATAGTACGATAAGATATATTTCCGACTTTCATTTTTCAAGTAAGTAAAAAGAATGAATAAAGCAATCAAAACAGTTTGGTAAAAAAGACTGGTTTAATCGGTCTCCAGATAAAGAGAAGAGGTTTATTTATTTTTTAGGATGAGCAACTAGATAAGGAGTCCAGAAAATATGTCCCCGCTCATCTGCCTCTTGAACAAAGGAGGTTCCACCCCACTCCCTGACTTGATCATAATAACCAGCATGCATAACCTTCAACATAATCTTGGTGTTATCAGACATTTCCGATTCATCCAACACCCTTACACCTCGATAAGGGGTATTCCCAAGATATATCCATTCTGCAAGACTATCCTGTTCATCACCAGTGAAGCGATAAACAACATGAGCACCCTCCGGTTCTGTATTAATTTTAAACTGCACATTCCTCACAGAACTACTGCAACCTGTCAGGGGTAAAAGGAAGAAGACACAAATCAGTAAAAAAATGACATTACGCATGAGGTTTTCCTCTCCTGGTATTTTTATTGATGCCAACATAAAACACGCACAAACGGCTAAGCCAAAACAACATCTAACACATAGAATCCGTAAGCTTTACCTTCTCTCTTCAAGTTCAATCCGAACTGGTTGAGGTTGCATAGAAGCAGCCTCACGTGAATCATGGCGTTTATTTACCCATAATGAAACTATCTTCTCCATGTATCCCCGCTTACGGAACTGTACTGTCACATGTTCCGGCTTACCATCTTCACTCTCCCAGACAACCTCCAATGGCGTTGAACCAAGATTAGTGTCATCCCGGAGATTGACTACTTCAGCACCTGCTGGTTCAGTTACAAAACGAACAGCTCCATAACTGACAGGTTTGCCACATCCTACTAATTGTCCAATTAATACCAATAGTGCTAAATAACAGACAAACGAATTAATACGACCGATAATTTTCATAACTACTCCACAAGCAAACATTTGATTAGAATTCCATATTTATACTTTCTGTCACTGATTAGGGTCAAGATAAATTGAAAAAAATCTACATCAGGTGTAGCACGTCGCGAGGTTTGGAACTACTTTAACACACAATTAAACGGTTTTTAAAAGCTCTTTTAAAGCCTCCCCATCTCCCATTTTCAATAGCTTTTCACACGCAATATTAATCTAAGAAAATTACAGGCTTGAAAGTAGATGTAGTAGTCTCTCGTATCCCCACAATTAAGATATTAATACCTTCGATGTGGCAAGATTAACATACAAGGTGAGAAGCGGTAGGTTTTCAGGCCTATATCACCTTTATGTGTTTTTCTTAATAACTGCCGCTCTTTCGCCTTCTTCACCATAGTAGACAGCAAGAGAGCTTGTAATGCCTATCAATGTTCCCCATCCATAACTTGGAACTTTTTCTATTGCTTGTTTGAAACTCATATTTTGCCCATCAATTTCGGTAGCAGACGATAAAATATATACTTTTGTCGAGGGGGCGACATCTACTGATTGAATAGCTTTTGTGAACGAGGAATACCATTCAGTAAATTTTTGATCTAAAGGCGGCTTGTGATTCAATTTATCCAGGAGCCAATCACGTTTCTTATTGTTGGCCAATAATTTTCGGTATCTAGACCGCTGATCTTTTTCAATTGCCAAAGAGATCAATTTGTCTTCGTTCATGAATTGATTTTGATTCCTGAGTCACGATATAGATGGATAAGTGACAGATAAACTTGATGATAAATCAACATTATAAGATATTCGATTTGGCAATATTTACCAAAACCTACTCTTTATTGAATAATATTTCCGGTTGCTTGTTGATCAGGGCAGCTTTCTATATTGTAAGAACCAGTGTCAAGATGATAGATGATGATGCAGCCCTTCACCAGGTTTTTATCTGTTCGAATGACCGGATTATCTTTTAAAATTATTTTCTGAGTATCTTTGAAATATTCTGCTCTTCCAGAAAAGGCTGTGTAGCCGTTCTTCATTTGAATTACAACATTATCTATTGCTATCAGCTCTTTAACTTTCTCTGAAGTATGTTTTTTGTCTGTTGAACTTGAATCATCCTCTTGTATTACTGTTAACTCCTCACATTCAAGTTCAAAATCCGTTGACTTTGCTTTAGCATTCTTCCTTATGATTAATGTATTATCAGCACTCTTGAATTCCCATTTATCTCCTTCGACATGGAGATTAGAGTCACCGACGAATCCTTCAGCAGCAAAAGATATACTTGCTATTGCGGATACAATTAACAAAAGTAAGTAAATTTTAAATAATGAAAAAAGATCTTTCAAGTTTCCTCCAAATAGTTTCGTTGTTTGTTTCCACAGAGGTCCTCCGATAGATGTATAGGAGACATGTTTTATTTGGAATCACATTAAGTTCAATAGACTTTATTTGGCAATCTCAACATGTCAGATGGAAAAGTAAATCATACTTATTTTTTAGGTGTATAAACAATTGGAATGCCATTTGTACCTACTGGAATATACACCGTTGTATGATTGGGAGACCCCGCCATTTTTTCTTGAGCTTTAATAGCTTCATGTTGCAAATAATTTGTAGTAAGAGTCTGGTTGATTATTTCTTGAGCTTGAGCGATTCCTTTTGCTTCTTCAACTTTAATCTCAGCATCTTTTTGAGCAATTTCCTTCTGCACAGTCTTTTCTTCAAGCAATTGTTGCGCGGCTAATTTTTTCTCAACAGCTTGAGCTACAATTGCAGGGTAATTAATGTCACCAACAACCAAACTAACAAGTTTAAAAGGTGAACCTTTAAGATGTTGAGATAGTCTGTCTTGTACGTTACCAGCTATAATCTCTCTTGTAGATTTAATGTCCCTACTCGTATATTGCTGAACAGAATCTCGTACAAAAGTTCTGAAAGGTTCTCTAACAAATCTATGGTACCATTTTTCAGCACCATAATTTTGAACGACATCGACTACTTTTCCTTTGTTGACTGAAATAACTGCATGAAAATTAAAGGATATATTTAAGTCGTCTTTAGCTAGAATTTGAAATTGTTCGGTATAAGTTGAAGGGCGAATATCAATGTTTATTATTTTATTTCGCCATAAAGAGACGCCATAATTTCCAGGTCCGCTTACGACACCACGATGACCACCTTTTCCAAATATTCTTGGATCTTCAAAAACAAATCCCTCATGGCCCGCTGGTGAATGAGGATTTGTGCAACTACTCAAGGCAAAAGCTGTTCCGATCAAAGCTACAATTACTAGTATACTGTTAAAAGCTACAACCGACTTATTGGCCATATTTAAATACCTGCTATTTTTGAATGATTATAATTATTATATGTAATGTGAAAATCCAATGAGTTGAAACCATAGGATACATCAACACCTTACCCTGAGCTTCCACAAAAATACTGAGTAATTGGCAAGTGAAAAAGAGTTATAATATCCATTGGCAGCCTTAACCAGCTTAGAAAAACTGCCACTTTAGCTTATTCCTGATAAGTCTATTCCTCCAGAAGAATATTTTATACTTCAAAATTTTCAGACCAAAATTTTAGAACAGTAAGACATTTTTACATTGGAGGTTGACATGCTTATCATACCTTCGTTCTGGCAATCGCAACCAGAATAACGGCTTTCACAACCTGCCAGGCTACAGGTTTCTGTTACGTCAGCGCCAAAAACTATAATCCGTTCAGTTAATGATTTTGTTCTGCGAATTTTTTACTCCAGGCTGTTATTCTTCGTAATACAGTACTTAAATAATTTTTCATAACTATTTAATTAAAATTAAAACGGGGTCGGACCAAGCAATTTTTTAAACTATTTGGTTTTATGCGGATACTTTTTCTAGATTGGCCATTTTCGACTCTTAGAGTCATCATTTTGAGGGTAAAATGGAAAGCATTAAGCTTGACCGAACTACCCAAAGTTGATGGTCTCGTAAAAAGTCCAAAAAGTGGACTTTTTGCATCGTAACTCGTTGAGTTGGTGTCACCGATTTTTGTGATCTAGACTTTTTACGAGTCCATCAAAGTTGCTTAATTTAT